>Ga0126381_100007286_pt1 | contig 12295 bp, 13 predicted proteins | sample PanSoiMetPlot_28_FD_96465 | JGI IMG/M metagenome (GOLD analysis project Ga0126381, IMG submission 96465) | Tropical forest soil microbial communities from Panama - MetaG Plot_28 | ecosystem: Environmental > Terrestrial > Soil > Tropical forest > Bulk soil | place: Panama | collected 2016-02-17
CGCTGGCAAGATGAAGATGTAATCGCGCGAATGGCCGGCGAGTAGACGCCTCGGCCGTAGGGGGTCCACCCGTTCACCGAGTCCCACAATTAAAGTAATTGCCGCTCTCCTGGATAGCGCGCCCCGCCGGCATTTTCCCCGCACAATCGCTTTCACCCTCCCCCGCAACACCGAGCCCCACTACCGTGTTATATTCTTCACGATTGAAAGTACAGGTGCGCAACCAGACCCGGAGTTGTGTGTTAGGTCAGGCCGTGGACGTGGCGGATACCAGCTCGAAGCGACGCGTCGGTCTGCTCAAACATGAGCGGCTGGACAGCGGTACGGGCTTGTGGATCGTCCCGTGTGAATCGGTCCACACGTTTTTCATGAAGTTTCCGATCGACTTGGTCTATCTGGACAAGCGCCGGAAAGTTCGCAAGGTCCGGCACGCCGTTCCGGCCTGGAGATTGTCGGCGTGCTTTGCCGCGCATTCGGTTTTGGAGTTGCCCGCCGGAACCGCAGCGGAGACGGGGACGCAAGTAGGCGACGAACTGGCGATCGAGAAGCTGTTAGAAAACGCGAACGCATGAAACTGCGATTCTCCATCGTTGCGGTTAGCGTGCTGGGGTGCTCCTGCACCCACAGTCCCGTTTCCCGCAATGCGGTGCCGCCAGCGCCCTCTCCGCAACCAGCGGCAGTGAGCGCATTCGACCGGCAGATCCGCAACGCTCAGGATGCCGGCGATGGCGATTACCAGCTTCGTACGATGCGCGCGCGCGTGGCCGCTGAACCCGACAGCGTGGCCGCCCGCATCGAGTTGGCGAAAGCATACCGCGACCGCGGCTATCCCGAAGTGGCCCTGGAGATCTGCCGCCTCGCCGCGGCTCGCTTCCCGGCGTCCGGCGAAGTGGAATTGGCTCTGGTGCGGTCGCTGCACGAGATGAACCAGCGCAGTGAAGCCGTCACCGGCTTGCAGACTTTTCTGAAGGCGCACCCGCAAAATGGCGCGGAGTATTACTCATGGCTCGGAATCCTGTGGGACGAGTTGAGCGAACTGCCCACCGGCGAGTTGGCCCATCGACAGGCGGTGAAACTGGCGCCCAACGCGGATTACCTGCACAACAATCTCGGCTATAACCTGCTGGAGCAGCACAAGAACGCAGAAGCCGCCGCCGAATTCCGCCAAGCTCTGCGGCTGAATCCGTCTTCGCAGTTTGCCCACAATAATCTCGGTATGGCGCTGGCCGGGCAGAATCAGCCGGCCGAAGCGGTTGCGAGCTGGCAGGCCTCCGGCGACCTGGCGACCGCCCATAGCAACATGGCAGCGGTGCTGATCGAAAAAGGAGATTACGCCGAAGCGCGCAAGGAATTGGCAGTGGCCCTGAGCTATAATAATGCACACCCCGCTGCGCTCAAGAACCTCGAACTGCTCTCGCGATTGGATGGAAACGCGGCTACTCTTCCGGTTACACATCCAGGTCCGGAGGGCACCTGGTGGCAGCGGTGGAGGACCGGATTTTTGAAGTTGTTCGTCGGGCCGTTGGAAGATTCGCAAAAAGAAGCGGCGGAGTCCGCCACCCACTAGTCTCGTTAGGAAGGACACATGAAGCAAATCCTACTTCGCTTGATTCAGGACGAACAAGGTCAGGACCTTGTGGAGTACGCCCTGATCGTGGCGGCCGTCGGGCTCGCCCTGATCACCACCGTGAACCAGTTATCTCAGGGCATCGTCAGCTTGTATCAGAGCATCACGGGCGATCTCTCCAGCATCGGTACACCGGCCACGTAGCCGGTACCTGGAACGCTGTACCGGGCTGATGGTTGCCGTGGAGCAGGAGCGGGTTCGCGGCCAGATCCTGCCCGCCCCGCGGAGCCGCTTCGCGGTGGTGGCGCCAGATCTGGCGCTGGTTGCTGCCTGCGTGTCCTTGTTTTATTGCCTGTTCCTCTTCGAGGGATACCGCCAATTCTTTCGGGACTCCGACGCCGGGTGGCATATTCGGAACGGCGAAGCCATCCTCGCCACGGGAACATTCCCCCATTCCGATCCTTATTCTTTCAGCCGTCCCGGGCAGCCATGGTTCGCCTGGGAGTGGTTGTCTGATGTCGCAGCGGCGACAGCGCATCGCGCCGCGGGACTGAGCGGCGTAACCCTGCTGTACGGCGTGGCGATTGCGGCAGGCGTATGGCTGTGGTTCCGGCTGCACTGGATGCTCGGCGGCAATTTCTTCTTCGCGGCCGCCATGGCTCCGCTGCTCCTCACTACCTGCTCGCTGCACTGGATGGCCCGCCCACACGTCTTCGGCTGGCTGTTCTTGTTAGGCACGGTATGGATCGCTGAGCGCGGCCGGACGAACCTCGCCCTGATTGCTCTGTTTTCGGCGCTCTGGGCGAACATGCATGCGAGTTTCTTTTTCGCGCCGGTCATTTTCTTGATCTACGCGCTGGGCATTGCGGGGCAGGATGTCATCCTGCGCGGCGGTTGTCAGCCGCCGTCCGTGGCGAATGCCGCCGACGGTTGCCGATTGCCAATCGGCCGCGGCTTGCCAAGCCGCCCCAGATGGTACCTCGCCGCCGCGCTCGTCTCCGCTCTCGCCCCTCTCGCGAATCCCTACGGCTGGCATCTCTACGCCCACGTCTTCCGCTATCTCACCGATTCCGACCTGCTCTCGCGCATCGGCGAATATCAAAGCTTCGATTTCCACTCGGGCGGATCCGCCCAGATCGCCGCCGCGCTGCTGATCGGCTTCGCGGGCGGCGTCCTCGCCCTCGGCCGCCGCATCGAGCACTTCCTGCTCGCCGCGCTCTTCTCTTTCCTAGCACTGCGATCGGCGCGCGTCCTGCCGTTGATTGCACTGGTGCTGCTGCCTCTGGCCAACAGCGCCATCACGCATGCTCTCGAGGAAGCTCGCGGCCTCACGCCGCGCGTCCGCCGCGCGCTCGACAGCTTTCTCTCCTATTCCGCGCGGCTTCGCCAACTCGACGCCCGCGGCAACGGACTCTTGCTGGCGCCGCTCGCCATCGCGGCCTGTTTCGCTCTGCTCGCAACGCCCGGCATCCGCGCCGCTACGGGTTTTCCTCCCGACCAGTTTCCTGCCGCCGCGTACTCGCACATCCCACCCGGCGGGCGGCTCTTCGCGCCCGACAAGTTCGGCGGCTATTTGATCTACCGCTCGGCTGGCACGCGAAAGGTCTTCTTCGACGGCCGCAGCGATTTCTATGGCGCCGCTTTTCTCAAGCAGTACGGCCGGCTGGTGCAAGTGCGGCCCGGCTGGCAGCAATACTGGAATTCCTTCGGCTTCACACACGCGCTGCTGCCGGCCGACGCGCCTCTGCGCGCGGCGCTCGAACAGGCCGGCTGGCGCGTAGTCTACAGCGATCCAACCTCGGTTTTATTAACACCGTCCGGAACTTAACGTATGCTCAATGTGTTACAACAACTGAATCGGCAATTCTTCCGGCGCCCTGAACGTGTGCCTGCCGGCATGGGTTATGGGTGGGGAGCGGAGTCTTAATGGATCGTCAGAGAGCATTTCTGATCTTCGGCGTCGCCTTGGCCTCGGCGACCTTGCTGAGCTGGTTCCTGTATGCCAATACAGTCGCGCCCAGGACGGAAAGGCAGGTCAAGATCGTCGTGGCTGCGCACGACGTGCCCCTTGGCGTCATGCTCAAGCCGGCCGACCTCAAAACAACTTCCTATCCCGAAAGCGGCGTACCCAAGGGCGCCGTCTTACAGACGAAGGACGCCCTCTATCACGTCCTGCTCGTCTCCATGAATACCAATGAGCCGGTGCTGCTTTCCAAGCTCTCGACTGTCACCGGCGCCGAGGGCATGAGCGCCACCATCGAGCCCGGATACCGGGCCGTGTCCGTCGCCATCACGGACGTCAACGGCGTGTCCGGTCTTATCCAGCCGAACTCTCGAGTGGACGTACTGTTCACCCGCACCGGCACCATCGCCGAAGCTTCCACCAGCACGATTCTGCAGAACGTGAAAGTGCTTTATACCGGCCATGCCATCGCCGCCGGCCAAACCCCCGATCCGCGAGCGCCCCGATCACAGGTTGCCACTCTGCTGCTTACACCCGCCGACGCCCAGAAGCTGGAGCTCGCCAAGAACCAGGGCAAGATTGGCCTCTCGCTTCGCAACCCCCTGGATAAGACCGAAGCCGAAAACAGCGGACCGATGACCGCCGAAGTGCTCGACCCGACTCTGCAGGATCGCATCGCCCGCGCGCGCCGCAAAGGCACCGAAAAAGACCTCTCGGACCCGAAGGCCTGGGAGGATCTGGCGCGCAGGGCTGCGCCAAAGAAAGAGGAGAAGCCCGCGGCGATCGTCGACGTCTACCACGGCGACAAGCACGTCCAGGAAGCCTTTAAATGAGGATCCCCTACAAAATCCTGAGTGCCGCAGCTGTTGCCGCCTGCGCATGGTCGGCGCTCGCCCAGGCGCCCACAGAAACCGTCCAGGCCACCTCAACCGGAGCGGCCCCCAGCCGCAACGTGAGCCTGATCGAAGGCCGAGGCGAGCTGCTTCAGTTCCAGCGTGACATCACCAAGGTAGTGGTTTCCGAGCCCAAGATCGCCGATGCCGTCGTGGTGTCGACGCGCGAGGTCATGGTGAATGCGAAGTCCCCCGGCAATACCACGGTCATGGTGTGGGAGACGGGCTCTCAGCCGGCGCGCTATGAAATCAGCGTCCTGAAAGATAATTCCGACTTCGAAGCATTCGCCAGACAGGTTCAGGCGAGCGCCGGCGGCGAATCGGTTACGGTCACCGGAACGGGCGAGACCCTGGTGCTGTCCGGCACCGTGAAAACCGCCGCCGATTCCAAACGCCTGGCGTCCATGGCGCAGACGCGCGCGAAGAACGTGATCAACCTGCTTCAAGTGCCTCCCTCGCCCGAGCCCCGCCAGATTCTGCTTCAGGTCAAGATTGCCGACGTCAACCGCGTGGCGCTCAAGCAGATCGGCTTCAATCTCTTCAGCTTGAATCCGAAGATGATCGGTGAGACTTCCACCGAGCAATTTCCCGCGCCGCGCTTCAGCCAGCTTCAGTCTACGGGCGGTCAGGTCGCCAACAACAGTGTGAACTTTTCCGACCTGCTGAACCTCTTCGCCTTCCGGCCCGATCTCAACATCGGCGCCACCATCAAGGCCTTGCAGGAACAGGATCTGCTTCAGGTCCTCGCCGAACCTAACCTGATCTGCCTGGAAGGAAAGGACGCCAGCTTCATCGCTGGCGGCCAGTTCCCTTACCCGACCATCACCACGACGCCGACGGGCGGATCGGTGGCGCCTGTGGTCACCGTGCAGTTCAAACCGTTCGGCGTGAAGCTCGACTTTACGCCCAACGTCACGCCGCAAGGCGATATCGATCTCAAAGTCGCTCCCGAGTTCAGCTCGCTCGATTACACCAACGCGGTGACGCTGGAAGGCTTCACCATTCCCGCGCTGGCCCAGCGACGCGCCGACACCGAAGTGATCCTCAAAGACGGCGAGAGCTTCGCCATCGCCGGCCTCATCAACAACCAGGTCGTGCAGACCCTGGCCAAAGTGCCAGGATTGGGCAACATTCCCATCCTCGGCAAACTGTTCCAGAGCCGCAGCACGCAAAAATCGGACGACGAGCTGCTGGTGCTGATCACCCCGCATTTCGTGCGCCCGCTCTCTCCCAACGAAAAAGCCAAGCTGCCCGACATGCCCGAAACCTTCCTGCCGACTGTGAGACAGGAAAAAGGCAAGAAAGGCGCCAAGACCGGCGGAACTTCCGATGCGAGCACCCAGCCGGAGTTCGTAGGACCCCGTGGCCCGCAGATACCGAAACAATAGAGGCCCTCTCTTAATCGCGGAAACGCGGAGGAGCGGAGAACGCAGAGAAGAACTCCCCCCCGATTTTTCTCCCCTCCTCCGCGTCTCCGCGCTGCAACAGAAGCCTCACGGAACCATGTCGCTCCAACTCTTGGTCATCCTGGTCCCGGTCTTCTTCGGCTTCATGGGTTTCGCCGTCGATCTCGGCCGGCTCTATCTCATTCGCGGCGAGTTGAACCAGGCGGCCAATGCCATGGCGCTGGCTGCAGCGGCGCAGCTCAACGGCGCCCTTGCCGCCGATACCAACACGCTCGCCATCATGCCGCCGCCTCTCGGTACAGGTCCCGGCTACAACTACAACTTCGGATCTCTTCCTGTCGGTGTAGGCGGCGGCAATCTCACCAGCACCATCAACCCGCCGGCCTGCTTTGCCACTGTGACCGACGCCACCTCCGGCAGCGGCAACTCCACCGATTGCGCCGACCCCACCGCGCAGTTCGTGCAGGTGAGCGTCACCGCCGATGCTCCGCTCACCTTCTGGAGCCTTCTGCCGGGCGGCCAGTCCGCCAAGACCAGTATCGCCGCGCAAGCCGTGGCCGGCATCAGCGCGCCGCTTTGCACCACGTGCAACATCGTGCCCATAGGCATCGTGGCCATCGACCCCACAGACACCTTGAACTTCGGCTTCGACGCTACCTTCTCCAGCATTTATAACTTCTCTTACTCCTGCATCGGCACGCCCCCCGCCATCCTCAGCGGCACCGTTCCCTACTACCTCCTCAACCGGCTCGATAGCAACTCTTCCCTCACGGAAAACGATCAGCTCTATGCCGACGCCGCCGGCGGCCTCATCTCGTCGCAGACTCCGACGCCCAACGCCAATACCAACAACGCAAACACACCGCTTGCCTGCGCCAATATGCAGGACAACGAGGAAGTTTGGCTAAATGCCGCGCCGTTGGCGTGCAGCGGTACTCCCGCTCCGCCACGCACCAGCATCGAGGCCGCGCTGTGCGGTCTTTACTCGCGTCTCGATAACAGCCAGACGCCCGGCGCCTGCACCCTCGCAGTGGACGATTTCGCCACCCTCTCCGCCAGCTACCTGCCCGATACGGATGCCACGCCCGGTGAAGTTCCGCCTTACTCCGCCTACGCCGGCAACGGCCGCCGCCTCGTCACCGTGGCCATTATGGACCGCGCGCCGCTGACCCCCACCGACAATCCGATCATCCTCTCCTTCCGCCAGTTTCTTCTCGTACCCAACACCGACGGCACCTTTTTTCAGCCCACCGACCCCTATGGCCGATTCCCGGCCCTCTACATCGGCAATCCAGCGCCCGTGCAGCTAGGCTGGTTCGACACACGCTTCGCCAATGCTTGCCCCGTCGGCGGCTTCACCGGCCCCGGAAAGGTGGTGCTGCACCAATGAGGCGGCGCACGCGCGGCAATGCGATTCTCGAAGTGGCCCTCTGGCTGCCCATACTCTTCCTGTTGACGGTGGGCACCATTAGGCTCGCCAAGATCACGTACCTCGACTACTCGCTCAACAAGATCGTCTACGACATCGCCCGTCAGATCTCCGTCGACCAGGGTCTGAATTTCTGCGATCCCAACGACGCCGCGACGCAAGGCGCCATCAACGCCGCCATCACCGACCCGAACACGCAGGAGCCCCTGATCAGCAATCTCACGGCCGGCATGTTTCAGGTGACCGCCACCTGCCTGGACAGCAACGGCAACCCCGGCCCGTGCGACCTCTCCACCTGCGGCACCGCCATCTCCGCACCGCTGCAGCCAGCCTTCGTCACCGTCTCGATCCCCGGCGGCTATTCCATCTCACCGCTAATTCCGTACCTGCTGCTTGCGCCGATTCAGTTGACGCCCAGCGTGACAGTGCCATTTGGGGGGAGCACGATATGAAAACAAGGGGGTGGAGGGTGGGGAGTAAGGGGTGGGGAAGGGTTTGGCGCTTCGCGCTGGTGTCTTGTAGGAATGATGCGCGCGTAGCGCGCCACCCTCCCCTTTTCCCCGGCCCCCGGCCCCCGGCCCCGCGAGCGAAGCGAGCTGCGGGCAATGCCCTGGTCGAATTTGCGGTGCTCTACGCCGGCGTCATCCTGCCGCTCACCTTCATGCTCGTCTTCGTCTCCGAAATGGCCTGGATCTGGCACTCTGTTGTCGATTTCACCCGCAACGGCGCGCGCTACGCGGCCACTCACTGCTACGAAGCCGATGGCAGCGCTTCCAACGTGCTGGCCTACATGCAGGCGAACGTGCCGGCCATGGTTGACCAGCAGCAGTTCCAGACCGGCGCCGCGGGCATTCTGGTTTCTTATTTCACGCAGAATCCCGATGGCAGCCTGTCGCCTTTTGACGGCAGTGCATGCACCGGCTCGATCTGCCTTCCCGATTCCGTCAGCGTCGGCATTTCGAGTTATCAGTTCACACGCTTCTCCAGTTTCTTCAAACTTCCCCCTGTCACAATCCCGCCCTTCACCACCATCGTGCCCATGGAGAGCGGCGGTTACCAGGACGCCACGGGGGCGTGCGTCCCATGAAAAAGTCTTTTGTAGGGCAGGATGGCATCCTCCTGGGCGGTGGTACCGCCGCCCTTGGGCCGATTACCAATCGGCCGCGGTTCGCCAAGCCGCCCCGCATGTCTCTCAAGGAGCCTAATGTCTAGCCCAATCTTATTGGTCGCCTCCAGCGATGAGCACTTCCGCGAAATGGTCCGCGACAACCTTCTCAACATTCCCAACGCCAAGATCGCGGCCGAATACCAAGAGGTGTCCGCCAACCTCTACATCCGCGTCCTTCAGGACCTCGAGCGCACACCCGGCGCCGGCCTGGTGATCGACCTTTCCGGCGACCCCGAAACCGCCATCAAGGCGATGGAGCGCGTCAAGCAGGCGGCACCCGACCTGTTCGTCATCGCCTCCAATTTTCACGCCGATGCCGAGACCGTCATCTCCTGCATGCGGGCCGGCGCCAACGAATTCCTGCTCCAGCCGCTCAAGCGCACGGAGTTCCGCGACGCGATGGGCCGCCTGGAGCGCGCCCCCAAGACCGTCGTTCCCGGCGAAAGCAAGCTGGGCCGCATTTATACCTTCATCGGCACGAAGGGCGGCGTCGGCACGACTACCATGGCTGTGAATTTCGCCGCCGTGCTGGCGCAGCGCAAGATTTCCACGGTCCTGATCGATCTCGACTTTGCCGCCAACGATTGCGCCATGCAGGTAGGCGCGTCTCCGCAATACACGCTCATGGAAGTGGCCGAGAATCTGGAGCGCATGGACCAGGCGCTGTTCGAAGGCTTCGTCACGCGCGATCCGCTCGGCTTCTTCCTGGTCGGCCCCCCCGATTCGCTGGAGCAGCACGGCCACTTCTCCGAGCATATGTTTCGCGAGTTCGCCACCTTCCTGGTGGAGAAGTACGACGCCATCGTGATCGACGGCGGCCGCGCCATTTCCCACGAAGTCGTGATGGCAGCCTCGCAAGTTTCCGCCTCGGTCTTCCTGGTGATCGACCAGGAGTTCCCCGCCGTGCGCAACGCCCAGCGCTACATCACCTTCCTCATGCGCATGGGTTACAGCCAGGACCAGATCCGCGTGCTGGTGAACCGCTACAGCAAGAAGGTCACCTCCAACATGGCCAGCCTGGAACAGATCCAGCAGACCCTGAACCAACCGGTCTTCTACGGCATCCCGAATTCGCCCGCCGTGCTCGCCTCCATCAACCGGGCACGCCCCTTCGTCACCAATCGCGAAGCCGCTCCCGACCTCGACAAGCTCTTCCGCGCCTTCGTGGACAAAGCCACCGGCCGCAAGCAGGCCGCAGGCGAACAGGCCAAGAGCGCCGCGAAGAGCGCATAAAATGATAGCTTCCATGGCAGATTCCGGTTTGTGGGGCAGGCTGGCAGCCTGCGCGCCGGTTGGCAACTGGCGCTCTCCCGGGTATAGAGGACGCTTGGCGGGCCGCCAGCCCGCCGCAGGTTACCAACCTGCCCCGCTGGGAGGTCCTCGTGGCTAGCCGTCCCCTAGGCCGTCCCGGCACCGGCGCCGACCGCTGGTTCGAGCTGAAAACCCAGGTCCACTCCAAGCTCCTGAACTCTCTCACGCCCGAGCAGCTCCGCGATCTCAACAAAGACAGCATGCGGGTCCAGATCGGCGCCGTGGTGGAAAAACTCGTCCTCGACGAAGCCCTGCCCATGACCATGGGCGAGCGCGAAAAGCTCATCGAAGAGATCCTCGACGAAGTCTTCGGCCTCGGCCCGCTCGAGCAATTACTGAAAGATTCGACCATCAGCGACATCATGGTGAACGGCTACGACAACATCTACGTCGAGCGTGCCGGCCGCATCGTCGAAACCAATATCCGCTTCAAAGACCAGGCCCACGTGCGCATGATCATCGAACGCATTGTCAGCGCCATCGGCCGCCGCATCGACGATTCCTCCCCCATCGTCGACGCCCGTCTGACCGACGGCTCTCGCGTCTGCGCCGTGATTCCTCCGCTCTCGCTGATCGGCCCGGTGATGTCCATCCGCCGCTACGGCAAGAAGGTGCTTTCCACTGAGGATCTGGTCAAGAACGAAACCTTCACCACCGGCATGCTCGACTTCATGAGCGGCTGCGTGGAAGCGCGGCTCAACCTCGTGATCTCCGGCGGCTCCGGTTCCGGCAAAACCACTATGCTCAACACGCTCTCCCGCTTCATCCCCGAAGAGGAGCGCATTGTCACCATCGAAGACACCGCCGAGCTGCAGTTGCAGCAAAGCCACGTGGTGCGCCTGGAAACCCGCCCGGCCAACATCGAAGGCGCCGGCGCCATCACGCAGCGCGATCTTGTCATCAACACTCTGCGTATGCGCCCCGACCGCATCATCGTCGGCGAATCGCGCGGAGCCGAAGCGCTCGACATGCTGCAAGCGATGAATACCGGCCACGATGGCTCCATGACCACCGTCCATGCCAACTCGCCGCGGGACGCCTTCTCCCGCCTGGAAACCATGGTCATGATGGCCAGCCAGCACGTGCCCGACAAGGTGATCCGCCAGCAGCTCGCCAGCGCCATCAATGTGGTGGTGCACTGCTCGCGCCTTGCCGACGGAACCCGCAAAGTCACCGGCATCGGTGAAGTGGTGGGCGTCGACCGCGACCAGGTGGAAATGCGCGATCTGTTTGAATTCGAACGCAGCGGCATCAGCGCGCGCGGCAAAGTACTCGGCCGCTTCCGCGGCACCGGCCAGCGCCCCGCGTGTTTTGAGCGCCTCAAAGCATACGGCATCCACATTTCCCCCGGAATCTTCGATGAAGTCCACGAGGTGAAAGAGAAATGACCTTCTTCCTCGCGACGCTCACCATCTTCTCCGTGGCCATGTTCATCGCCGCCTATTACGTGTGGACAGTCCCGCAACAGCAGGCCGCGCAGTTACTTGGGCATCGCCTGCGCGAGCTGCGCGCTGCTGCCCGCGGCCGCAGCAAGTCCTCGCCAGAGCTGTTGCGGCGCGAACATCGCGGGACCTTCGCCTTCCTTGGCGACCTGGTGAAATGGGTGGGCGTGCTGCGCCGGCTCCAGGAAGTGATTGACCAGGCGAATCTGAAGTATCGCGCTGCCGATGTCTTCGGCCTGAGTCTCATCATCGGCGCCGGGGCTTTTCTCGCGCTCTACCTCTTCGGCGTCTCCAGCATTCTGCTGCATCTTCTGATCGCGGTGGGCCTGGGCAGCATCCCGTTGGTCTACATTATGCGCGTCCGCACCCGCCGTCTGCGCAAATTTGAAGAGCAGTTGCCCGACGCCATCGACCTGTTTACCCGCACCATGCGCGCCGGCCACAACATCCACAGCGGCCTGGAAACCATCGCCAACGAAACCGCCGACCCGGTGAAAATGGAGTTCCGCAAACTGATGGAAGAGCTGGCGCTGGGTTCACAGGTCGAGCCCGCTCTGCACGGCCTTGGCAAACGCGTCCCGCTCATCGATCTCAAGTTCTTCATCACCAGCTTGATCCTCCAGCGCCAGACCGGAGCCAACATGGTGACGGTGCTGGAAGGCCTGTCCGCGCTGGTCCGCGAGCGCCTCAACATGGCGGCCAAACTCAAAGCCCACACGGCCCAACAGCGTTTCTCCGCCGGACTGCTCTGCGCACTGCCGCTGGTGTTCGGAATCATCAGCTACTTCCTGAAGCCCGACTACACGCGCCTGCTCTGGACCGATCCTGTCGGCACCAAGTGCCTGACGTACGCCATCACCTCCGAGTTCATCGGGATCCTGGTGATCCGCAAGATCGCCAACATTCGCGTCTGAGGAAGCCATGCTGACTGCCGTTGTGTTCTTCGTTCTGATGGCCGCCACGCTCTCCGCCCTGGTCTGGAGCGGCATGGAGATCTTCTGCAACCAGGAAGACCCGCTCGGCGAGCGCCTCGACGAACTGCAGACACACGCCATGGTGTCCACCGGCCCGCGCATGGCTCGCAGAAAGTCCACCGGCGGACCGCTCGATCGCTTC
>Ga0126381_100007287_pt1 | contig 12294 bp, 8 predicted proteins | sample PanSoiMetPlot_28_FD_96465 | JGI IMG/M metagenome (GOLD analysis project Ga0126381, IMG submission 96465) | Tropical forest soil microbial communities from Panama - MetaG Plot_28 | ecosystem: Environmental > Terrestrial > Soil > Tropical forest > Bulk soil | place: Panama | collected 2016-02-17
GCTCGGCCTGGCCGAGACCCAGCAGACGCTGCTGCGCAACAAGCTCCGGGACCGCATCGTGGTACATGTTGACGGACAGCTCAAGACCGGCCGGGACGTGATCATCGCCGCGCTGCTCGGCGCGGAGGAGTTCGGCTTCGCGAGCGCGCCGCTGGTGGTGTCCGGGTGCGTGATGATGCGGGTCTGCCACCTGGACACCTGCCCGGTCGGCGTGGCGACCCAGAACCCGGAGCTGCGCAAGCGGTTCACCGGCAAGCCGGAGTTCGTGGTGAACTTCTTCGAGTTCATCGCGGAGGAGGTCCGCGAGTACCTGGCCCTGCTGGGCGTTCGCTCGCTGGACGAGATCATCGGCCGGGTGGACCTGCTCGACGTCGTCGCCGCGGTCGCGCACTGGAAGGCGTCAGGGCTGGACCTGTCCCCGGTTCTGTACCAGCCGGAACTGGCCGAGGGCGCGGCACGGCACCACGTCACCGGCCAGGATCACGGGCTGGAGCGGGCGCTCGACCAGACGCTGATCCAGCTGGCCGAGGGCGCTCTCGAGGAGGGCCGCCGGGTTTCCCTTGAGCTGCCGATCAGGAACGTGAACAGGACCGTGGGCACCATGCTCGGCTACGAGGTGACCCGCCGCTGGGGCGGCGAGGGCCTGCCGGACGACACGATCGACATCTCGTTCACCGGATCGGCGGGACAGTCGTTCGGCGCTTTCGTGCCGCGCGGTGTCACGCTGCGGCTGGCCGGCGACGCGAACGACTACCTGGGTAAGGGCCTGTCCGGAGGCCGCCTGGTGGTCCGGCCGGACAACGCGGCGCCGTTCGCCGCCGAGGAGCAGGTGATCGCGGGGAACGTGATCGGGTACGGCGCGACCTCCGGCGAGATCTTCCTGTCCGGTGTGGTCGGCGAGCGGTTCTGCGTGCGGAACTCCGGTGCGCTCGCGGTCGCCGAGGGCGTCGGCGACCACGGCTGCGAGTACATGACCGGCGGCCGGGTGGTGATACTCGGGCCGGTCGGGCGGAACTTCGCGGCCGGCATGTCCGGCGGGATCGCCTACGTGCTTGACCTGCCGGAGCCGCGGGTGAACACCGAGATGGTCGATCTCGACCCGCTGGGCGCGCAGGACGTCCAGTTCCTGTGGGACGTCATCGAGCGGCACTGCAAGGAGACCGGGTCGCTGGTCGCGGCCGGCCTGCTGGCCGAGTGGGAAGACGTCGTGCTGCGGCGGTTCACCAAGATCATGCCGAAGGACTACAAGCGGGTACTCAAGGCCGCGTCCCAGGCCCGCCGCGACGGCCGCGACATCGACGAGGCCGTCATGGCCGCCGCCCACGGCTAAGAGGGGAAGCATGCCTGATCCGAAGGGGTTCATGAGGACGCCGCGGGAGACGCCCGTCCGGCGGCCGGTCGAGCTGCGGCTGCAAGACTGGCGCGAGGTCTACCAGCCGTTCCCCGGCGCGACGCTGGAGCGGCAGGCGGGCCGGTGCATGGATTGCGGCATTCCGTTCTGTCATAACGGGTGCCCGCTGGGCAACCTGATACCGGAGTGGAACGACCTGGTCTGGCGCGGCGACTGGGAGGCGGCGGCCGAGCGGCTGCACGCGACCAACAACTTCCCCGAGTTCACCGGGCGGCTTTGCCCAGCGCCGTGCGAAGCCGCCTGCGTGCTCGGGATCAACGCTGACCCGGTGACGATCAAGCAGGTCGAGGTCGAGATCATCGACCGGGCCTACGCCTCGGGGTGGGTCAGGCCGCTGCCGCCCGCCGCGCTGTCCGGCAGGTCCGTGGCGGTTATCGGCTCCGGACCCGCGGGGCTGGCGGCCGCGCAGCAGCTGACCCGGGCCGGGCACGCGGTGACGGTGTACGAGCGGGACGACTCGCCTGGCGGGCTGCTGCGTTACGGCATCCCCGAATTCAAGATGGAAAAGCGGCACCTGGACCGGCGGCTGGATCAGATGCGCGCGGAGGGGACCCGTTTCGAGTGCGGCGTCCACGCCGGCGTCGACATCTCCGCCGCGGAACTGCGGGAGCGGTTCGACGCCGTGGTCTTGTGCGGCGGCGCGCGGGTGCCGCGGGACCTGCCGGTCCCGGGACGCCCGCTGGCCGGTATCTATCAGGCGATGGAGTACCTGCCGCAGGCCAACCGCTCGTACGCCGACGCCGAGATCAGCGCCCGCGGCAAGCACGTGGTGATCATCGGCGGCGGGGACACCGGCGCGGACTGCCTGGGGACCGCGCACCGCCAGGGAGCACGGTCGGTGACCCAGCTGGAGATCATGCCGCGCCCGCCCGCGTCACGGGCGCAGAACCAGCCGTGGCCGACCTATCCGATGATCTACCGGGTATCGAGCGCGCACGAGGAGGGCGGCGAGCGGACCTACGCGGCGACCACGCTGGAGTTCCTCGGCGAGGAGGATACCGGCCGGGTCCGGGCACTGCGGCTGGCCAATGCGGAGGCGTTCAAGCCAGTGCCAGGCACCGAACGCGATCTGCCGGCCGAGCTGGTCCTGCTGGCCATGGGCTTCACCGGGGCCGAGCGTCCCGGTCTGCTCGAGGACCTGGGCGTGGCATTCGATCCGCGCGGCAACGTCGCACGGGACGGCGGCTACGCGACCACCGTGCCCGGCGTGTTCGTGGCCGGCGACATGGGCCGCGGCCAGTCCCTCATCGTCTGGGCGATCGCCGAGGGCCGCAGCGCCGCGGCCGCGGTCGGTGAGTACCTCACCGGTGTCAGGGACCTGCCCGCCCCGATCCCGCCGACCGCCCGTCCGCTTACCTGACGCCGGGGGTCATGGTGGCCCGGAGGTAGAACCACTGGTCGTTATGAATAAAGGGCATAGAGCGCCGGCCTTGTGCGGGAAAGCAGGCCGATATCCGTCGCTTCCACTGTCTGGGCTCTGGTATTAACTAATCCAGAAGGCACCGGAATGTCGGTACGCTGCTGGTCGGGAGCGCCATGGCTGGTCGGGGATGAGTACCATGCTGAGCAGTGCTCCGTCGCGGTCAGACACCCGGCGCGCGCTGGGCACACGCGGACCGCTCCGGCTGCCGTCGGCCAAGATCAAGGCGGCCGGGGCGATTCCGGTACAAGCCTCGTACTGGACCGACTGCCTGGTATTGCTGCAGCAGCGCGATCTGGCGGCGATCTCCACCGACGACTCGATCCTGGACGGCCTCGAGGCCCAGGACCCGTTCACCAAGCTGATCGGCCCGCGGCTCACCGACGAGCCGTACGGCCTGGCCATCGCCAAGCAGCACCCGGACTTCGTGGCGTTCGTGAACGCGGTCCTTGAGCAGCTTCGCACCAACGGCCAGTGGGTAGCCAGTTACACGCACTGGATCGGTACCCCGGCACAATCCCCGCCGCCCGCACAGTACGGAAGCTGACCCCGATGGCGACGATAGTGCAGACTCCCAGGACGCCGGCCCGCGATCCGGACCGCAGACAGCGCTCCACCCCGGGCACGCTGCGCCTGCTGCTGATCGCGCTGGTCTTGCTGTGCGCGGGCTGGGGGGCGCTGGCCGCGATCGCGGCCGCCCAGCACGCCAGCGCGGCGGCCAACGTGGTCGCCGTCAGCGAGCCGCTGAGCCTGGACGCCCAGCAGATCTACCAGTCGCTGGCCGACGCCGACGTGACCGTCTCCACCGCCTACCTGAAAGGCTCCACGGAGCCTGTCCAGGACCGCCAGAGATACCAGAACGACATCAACGTCGCCACCGCGGACCTGAAGACCGCCACCGCGGCCAGCGGCAGCCGCGGCAATAGCGTCATCGGCCCCAGCCTCGCCACGCTGGACACCGCCCTGCCCGTCTACACCGCCTACGTCGAGGACGGCAAGGTCTACAACTCCGTGAACATGCCGGCCGGCGGCTCCTTCATGGAGGTGGCGTCCGAGGAGATGCACCTGGTCCTGCTGCCGGCCGCCCGTGCCGTCTATGACGAGGAAAACGCGCAGCTCACCGCGGCCAGCGCGCAGGCGACTGGCTTGCCGCTCGTCATCGTCGCGGTCCTGGCCGGCCTGCTGGCCGGGCTGGCCGGCTTCCGGGCTCAGCGCTGGCTGGCCCACCGCACCCGCCGCCGGATCAATCAGGGGCTGTTCGTGGCGACCGTGGCGGGCGCCGTGGCCCTGGCCTGGCTGGCCATCGCCATGCTCGTCGGCCGGGCCGACCTGCTCCAGGCCACCGAGCACGGCTCGAAGCCGGCCGAGACCCTGGCCCAGGCCGGCATCAGCGCGATGCAGGCCAGGGGGGACGAGGCGCTCAACCTGATCTCCCGCACCGGGGACTCCGACTTCCAGGGTGACATCGACGGGATCGAGAAGGGCCTGACCGGTCAGCTCGGCTCCGCCGCCTCGCAGAGCACGCCCGCGGGCGCGCACCTGATCAACGACGCCCAGCAAGCCGAGACCAAGTGGTTCACGGCGAACCAGCAGCTGCACGTGCTGGACGTCGGTTATCACTACGGCGCGGAGACCCAGCTCGCCATCGGCAACGGCCCGGACAGCGCGGCGACGACGTTCAACCGCCTGCAGAGCGACCTCGGCCAGGCGATCACCGCCGATCAGGCGGTCTTCACCTCGAACGCGGCGGACGGCAGGGACGCGTTCTCCGGCCTTGACATCGGCATCATCGTGCTCGCGGTCATCATGGCGGCCGGCTGTGCCTGGGGCCTGTCCCGCCGCCTGGTGGAGTACCGATGACCACGATGAACCGGCAGCAGGCGGCCGACGCGGTGGCGAAGGCTAGTGCCGAACGCGACACGATCCAGGCCAACCTGCTCGACCTGGACGGCAGCTTCGGCAAGCGGCTGCTCACCGGAACCCAGCTCACCGGGGTCTCCCAGCAACGCTGGGACAAGGCCGCCGCGACCTTGGCCGCGCTATGGGAGACCTACGCCACGTACTCGGCCGTGATCGACAAGGCGATCGCGGCGGGCGCGGGGAAGATGGGCCAGAAAGAACTGGCCGAGATCACCGCCCTGCTCACCCAGCCCTCTGTCGAGCTGACCCGCGCCCCAGCCCCGCTGGCCCGCCGCGACGTGGCCGACACCGGCCGCGACCTGCTGACCGTCGCCACCGCCGTGGCCCGGATGCGCAGCGCGTTCGCCGAGGTCGCCGACGTGGTCACCGCCGCCGAACAGGCCTGGAACAACGTGGCCGGCCCGCTGGACGCCGCGGGGGCCGCGCTGGCGCACGCCGGCGGCCTGAGCGACGAGGCCCTGGCCGCGGAGATCGCGCAGGTGCGCGCGGAACTCGAACGCCAGCGCGCCGCGCTGAACTCCGATCCGCTCGGCGCCCAGCCCGCGGCCGCGAACCGGCTGCGCGAGCGGGCGGCCTCGGTCGGCGCGCGAGCGGCCGAACTGGCCCGGGTCAGGGACGGTGCGACGGCCCGCATAGCCGCGCTCCGGGCCAGCGTGGACGCCGCCCGCGCCGCCCGCTCGGACGCGCTGCTCGCCTACCAGCGGGCGGCCGAGAGGATTACCGCCGTCCCGCCCGTCCCTGACTTCGCCATCGACCCGGACACCCGGCTGGCCCGGCTGGAGTCGCTGCTGGCCGGCGGCCGCTGGAGCAGGCTCAGCTCGGAGCTGGAGCTGCTGGAGCGCGAGCTCGGGGCCGCGGCACTTCAATTCCAGGATGCAGAACGTGCGGTTGTCTCACTGCTGGGCCAGCGTGACGAGCTGCGTGGCCGGCTGAATGCCTACAAAGTGAAGGCGGCCCGGCTGGGCGCGGCCGAGGACATGGGCCTGTCCCGCCTGTACGACCAGACCAGGGATCTGCTGTGGACGGCGCCGTGCGACCTGGCCGCCGCGGCGGCCGCGGTGACCGATTATCAGCAGGCCGTGAATGCAATAGGAGCGCGACGGTTATGAGTACGTGCACGAGCTGCGGCGGGACGATCGAGGACGGCTACTGCACGGTCTGCGGACTGGCCGCGACGACCGCTCCGGCGTCCGGCTCTGCCCCGCCTTCCTCATCGGTTCCATCTAGTTCATCAAGTTCGTCTGGCTCGTCCGGTTCATCTGGATCGTCCGGTTCGTCTGGTGTCTCGTCCACGTCGAGCCCGTCCAGCACCTCCTCTCGCGGCAGTTCCCGGCGGAGCGGCTCGCGGCGGTCGAGCGGCCGGTCGGCGCGCGGCAGGCTCGGGGCGGGCCTGGTGGACATCCCGCCGGTGCCGGCAAGAGATCCGTCCACCGCGGTGCTCGCGGACCCGCGGGTGCCGGAGAACCGCCGGTACTGCGGCAACTGCGGTCACGAGGTCGGGCGTGGCCGGGACGGCCGGGCCGGCCTGACCGAGGGGTTCTGCCGTAACTGCGGCACGCGGTTCTCTTTCACCCCCAAGCTCACGGCGGGCGACTGGGTGGCGGAACGCTATGAGGTGCTCGGCTGCCTGGCGTTCGGCGGCCTCGGCTGGATCTACCTGGCCCGCGACCACCACGTCAGCGCGCGCTGGGTGGTGCTGAAGGGGCTGCTGAACACCGGTGACCCGGACGCGATGGAAGCCGCGCTCGCCGAGCGCCGGTTCCTGGCCGAGGTGGAACATCCCAATATCGTGCGGATATACGACTTCGTGCAGCACGGGGACGACGGCTACATCGTGATGGAGTACGTCGGCGGCGAGTCGCTCAAGGAGATCAGGCGGCCCGGCCCGGTATCGGTCGCCCACGCGCTCGCCTACGCGATCGAGATGCTGCCCGCGATGGGCTACCTGCACGATCGCGGCCTGGTGTACTGCGACTTCAAGCCGGACAACGTCATCCAGTCAGAAGAACAGCTCAAGCTCATCGACATGGGCGGCGTGCGGGCCATCGACGGCGACGGGGCGATCTACGGCACGGTCGGCTATCAGGCACCCGAGATCGAAACCGAGGGCCCCTCGGTCTCCTCCGACCTGTTCACGATGGGCCGCGCCCTGGCGGTGCTCACCTTCGACTTCAAGGGCTACCAGGGCACGTACAAGTTCACCTTGCCTGACAACATCCCGCTGCTGACCGAGCAGGAGTCCTTCGCCCGGCTGCTGCGCCGGTCGACCAGCGCCGACCCGGATCGCCGGTTCGGCTCGGCGGGGGAGATGGCCGAGCAGCTGACCGGTGTCCTGCGCGAGGTCCTCGCGGTCTCGGACGGCAACCCCCGGCCCGCCTTCTCCACCGTGTTCAGCCCTGAACTGCAAGCCATCGGCACCGATCCCGACGTAGCCGCCAGCGCCGCTGAAGCAGCCGCCAGCGCCGGGCATCCGGCTGCGAACGGCGACCGCGGTCCGCTGGCCAGGCCGGCTGCCGCACAGATCATCGCCGGACTGCCCATGCCCCAGGTGGACAGGACCGACCCCGCGGCCGGTTTCCTGGCGACGTTCGCCGGCCTGGAACCCGCGCAGCGTGCCGCCGCGCTGTCGCGGGCTGTCGCGGGCGACGGCAGCGTGCCGGCCGAGGTGGCGGCTTCGGCGGAGACCCGGCTCGCGCTGGTCCGCGCCATGCTCGATGTCAGCGACGCCGACGGCGCGGGCGGCGTGCTCGCTGACCTGGCCGCGGACGATCCCGGCGACTGGCGGATCGCGTGGTACGACGGCCTGCGCCTGCTCCTGCGCGGCGACGCCGCGGCGGCGGGCGGCGCGTTCAGCGCGGTCTATGACGAGCTTCCCGGCGAGCTCGCGCCCAAGCTGGCCCTCGCCCTGGCCGCGGAGGCGGCGGGAGACACCGCGGCGGCCGGCCGTTACTTCCGGCTGGTCTGGACGGTCGATCACGCCTACATCAGCGCCGCCTTCGGTCTGGCCAGGGCCTGCCTGGCGGCCAAGGACCGCCCCGCCGCGATCGCCGCGCTCGCCGCGGTGCCCGAGACGTCCAGCCACCACGCCGCGGCCCAGATCGCCGCGGTGAGGATCCTGGTCTCGCCCGGCGTGAGCGGCGATGACCTGCGGGCAGCGGACGGCCGGCTGGGCAAGCTCGCCCTGGACGAGGCGCGCCGCCAGCAGCTAACCGTGGAGATCCTGCGCGCAGCGCTAGACTGGGCCACCGCTCCGGCACCCAGCCCGGTCGGGTCGGGATCAGGTAAGCCGGCGGGCACCATACTCGGCTGTGAGCCGACCGAACGCGCGCTGCGGTTCGGCCTCGAGCGCGGCTACCGGGCACTGGCCCGGCTGACGCCAGACCGCCAGCGCAGGATCGAGCTGATCGACATGGCGAACGAGGTCCGCCCAAGGACCTGGACGTGAGCGAGGCGGCGCCGTTGAGCGAGCGAGCGGGAGGCACTGCTTGCCCGTCCTGCGGGGAGCGGACCGGGCTGGGAGACGCGTTCTGCGAGGTGTGCGGGTGCGAGCTCGCGCCGGCCGTGGTCAGCACGGGGACGCCAGGATTCGTGCCGTCCTGTCCGGTGTGCTCGGTAGACCCGTCCGTGCCGCAGCCGGTCGCGATCACCGCGGACGGCTACTGCGAGTCCTGCGGTCGCAAGGTACCCACCGGACGCGACCACACCGAGCTCGACCTGGGCCTGCTGGCCGGCGTGACCGATCGCGGCCGGCGGCATTCGCGCAACGAGGACGCGATGGCGCTGGCCACCGCGGAGACCCCGGCCGGACCAGTGGCCATCGCGGTCGTGTGCGACGGCGTGTCCAGCTCGCCCCGCCCGGACGAGGCATCGCTGGTCTGCGCGCAGGCTGCCGTCCGGGTCCTGCTGGAGTCGGCTCGTCTGGGGGAGCGCCCGCGGGAGTCATCGCTCGCCGCGGTCAGCTCCGCCGCGGCCGAACTGGCCGCGCTCTCCGCTCCCGGCGGCTCCCCCTCGGCCACGTACGTGTCCGTGGTCGTCGGTGCCGATCCGGTGCCGCCGGCCGGCGGACAGGATGACGGCGCAGGCGATGACCCCGACGCGGTCGCGTCGGACGCCACCACCGCCGATGCGTCCTCCGGCTCCGGCTCCGGCTCCGGCGCCGGCGGAGGCCGGGACGCGGTCACCTTCTGCTGGCTCGGCGACAGCCGCGCGTACTGGCTGACCGCCGACGGCTCTGAGCGCCTCACCACCGATGACTCGCTCGGCCAGGAGATGGTCGCCTCCGGCCTGCTCGACGAGACCGAGGCGATGGCGACCCCGCAGGCGCACGTGATCACCAAGTGGCTCGGCGCCGACATCCCCGATCCGCAGGCTCATGTCGCGCGGTTCGAACCGCCAGGCCCAGGCGTTGTGCTGGTCTGCTCCGACGGGCTGTGGAACTACCTGCCGGAGGCCGCCGACCTGGCCGGCCGAGCCTGGCCGGCCGCGGCGGCCGATCCCCTCCAGGCCGCCAGCGAGCTCGTGCGGTTCGCGCTGGAGGCGGGCGGCATGGACAACATCACCGTCGTGCTCGTGCCTTTCCCCCTGAGGAGTACACCTACATGAGCGAGTCCGGCTTCACCGTCGACATCGACCAGAACCAGTACCTGCCCGAAGGTGGCCGCAGCGTCGACGCTGTCGTCACGGTGACCTCAGCCGACGACATGCACTTGCCGTCCAGCGGGCCAGACGGCGGAGCCTCCGCCGAGATCATCATCGTGGACTGCTCAGGTTCGATGGACGTCCCGCAGACGAAGATCGCCTCGGCCCGGGCGGCGGTGGCGGCCGCGATCGACGTCGTGCGCGACGGAACCGCGTTCGCCATCGTGGCCGGCACGAGCCAGGCCTGGCCGGTGTTCCCGACCGACGGGACAATGGCGATCGCGGACGCGTCCACCCGGACGATGGCCAAACGCGCCGCGGCCGGCCTGCGGGCCAGCGGCGGCACCGCGATCGGCCAGTGGCTGCGGCTGGCCAGGGAGATCTTCCAGACCTACCCGGCGCAGCTCCGGCACGCGATCTTGCTCACCGACGGGAAGAACCAGCACGAGACCTCCGACCAGCTCGACGCCGCGGTCGCCCTCAGCGAGGGCCTGTTCAGCTGTGACTGCCGCGGCGTGGGTACCGACTGGGAGGTGGCCGAGCTGCGCCGGGTATCGACCGCGCTGCTCGGCACCGTGGACATCATCCCTGATCCGGCCGGCCTGACCGCGGATTTCACCGCGATGATGGAAAACGCCATGGGCAAGCAGGTCGCGGACGTCTCCCTGCGGGTGTGGACGCCGCAGCACGCGGTCGTCCAGTTCGTCAAGCAGGTAGCGCCCGAGGTGATGGACCTGACTGAGCGCCGGACCCAGTCAGGCGCGCAGGCGGGGGACTACCCGACGGGCGCGTGGGCTTCAGGCGAAAGCCGTGACTATCACGTGTCCGTGACGGTTAACCCGGCGGGTGTGGGGCAGGAGATGCTGGCCGCGCGGGTGAGTTTGGTGGCATCGTCGGCGTCCGGGTCCGAGGTGTTGGGGCAGGGACTCGTCCGCGCGGTCTGGACCGATAACGCCGAGCTGTCTACCAAGATCAACGCGCGGGTCGCGCACTACACTGGCCAGGCCGAGATGGCCGAGCTCATCCAGGACGGCCTCGAGGCACGCAAGCAGGGAGACGAGGAGACCGCCACGGCTAAACTGGGCCGGGCCGTCGCGCTGGCCGAGAAGTCCGGCAACGACGACACAGCCAAGCTGCTGGCCAAGGTGGTCGACGTGGTCGACGCCGCCACCGGCACCGTACGCCTCAAGAAGGCGGTGGCCGACGCCGACGAGATGGCCCTGGACACCAGGTCCACCAAGACAGTGCGCGTAAAGAAAGAGCAGGCATAGGGGGCGGCAAGGCATGGCCACGTGTCCGGACGGACATGACTCCGTCAGCCAGGACTACTGCGACATCTGCGGCATGCGCATCAGCGGCGCGCCCCCGCCCGCCGCGGGCCCTAGGACCGCCGGTCCGGGGACGGCCGCGGCGAGGGTGTCATCGGCCCGGCCCGGTGACGAGGTATGCCCGAACTGCCGCGCGCCGAAGTCCTCCGGCCAGTTCTGCGAGGCCTGCGGCCTCAACTTCTCGACCGGCGTCCCGGCGCCGACGCCGGCCTCCAGGTCGGTCTCGGCCCCGGCTGGCCCGGCGCCCGTCACGGCCCCGATTCCCTCGCTGAGCACGCCGCTTCCGACCACCGCCGCTTCGGTCATCAGGCCCAGCGGCGCCACCGCGCCCCCCGTCAGCACCCGGGCCATGTGGACCGCCGTGGTCGCCGCGGACCGTGTGTACTACGACCTCATGCAGGCCGCCAGCGGCGGCGACAGCGTGGAGATCCCATTCCCCAGTTACTGCCCCGAGCGTCGTTTCCAGCTCGCCGGGGCGGAGATGCGGATCGGCCGCCGCAGCCCGTCGCGTGGCCTCGAGCCGGAGATCGACCTCACCGGCCCGCCTACCGACCCCGGCATCAGCCGGCTGCACGCGGTCCTGATCGCCACAACCGACGGCTGGGCGATCCTCGATCCCGGTTCGGCCAACGGCACCCAGGTCAACGGCACCGACATGCCCACCAACCAGCAGATCCCGCTCCGCGATGGTGATCGCATCAGCCTGGGCGCCTGGACGACGATCACCGTACACAGCGGCTGACCGGTTCGTTAGTGTTTCCGGCCCGGTACCGCGGCTAGCAACGGCAGCCGGACGGTGAAGTTCACCCATAGCGCGTGAAAGAACCCCACCGGCCAGATGACGAAGGCGATGATCACCCCGACGGTCGCGGTCACCGGCATCGGCCCCGAGTCCGGCGCGGTGAGCACGAGGCTGAACGCCGCGATCATCAGGGCGAGGTAGGCAAAGCCGGTGATCAGCCACTCGCGGCGCCGATGCGTGATGGCGATGTAGCCGAACGACAGCCACGTGCCCAGCCCCATCGGCAGTATCGCGGGCACTGTCCACAAACTGTGCCACAGAGCCCGCCGGGGCCGCGGCAGGACCATGGCTGCTTCCGGCTCGTGGCGGCGGGCCCGCGGCGGCCCGGGCGCGGCGGGCTCGTCGCGGAGCCGGGCCAGGAGCTGGGAGTACAGCTGCATGCCGCTCGCGCTGGCGGCCGCGGGGTTGATGTCGCCGAGCGGGCCCGGTGACCTGACGTAGGGCAGCAGCCGGTCGTAGACCTCCCGGGCACCCGAGGGACGCCAGGCCGGCTCCTTCTGGAGCAGCTGCCACACCAGCTGGACCAGCGCGGTATCCAGATCACCGCGCCGCAGTGGCGCCGGTGCCTGCTCCATGTGCATGCGGATCAGCGCCGCCGGCGACGTGCCGGTGAACACCGGCTCACCGGACAGCATCTCGTACAGCAGGCACCCCAGCGCGTACAGGTCGGTCCGCGGTGTCGACGGCATGTTGGTGAGCTGTTCAGGCGCCATGTACGCGGGGGTGCCGACCGAGATCCCCGTGCTGGTGATCCGCTGGCTGTCGATCCCGGCCA
>Ga0126381_100007288_pt1 | contig 12294 bp, 7 predicted proteins | sample PanSoiMetPlot_28_FD_96465 | JGI IMG/M metagenome (GOLD analysis project Ga0126381, IMG submission 96465) | Tropical forest soil microbial communities from Panama - MetaG Plot_28 | ecosystem: Environmental > Terrestrial > Soil > Tropical forest > Bulk soil | place: Panama | collected 2016-02-17
CGCCCACGCCGAGGCGGCGAGGAAGGCGGTTGAAAGCCAGCTCTCCGCGGCTCCCGACGTTGCAGCTTTGCACTGCTACCGGGGCATCACGCTGGCTTATCTCGGCCAGAGGGAGGAAGCGGTCCGTGAGGGGTTGCGCGCCACGACGCTGACCCCCAGGTCGTCCGACGCGATCTTCGGCATGATCTTCGAGAGCCTTCTGATCCGGATCTATCTCCTCGTCGGCGAACCGGAGAAAGCACTCGACGGTCTCGAACGCGTCCTGAGGGTCCCCGGCTACCTCTCGCCCTGCTGGCTGAAGATCGACCCCAATTTCGAACCCCTGCGCAAGAATCCGAGATTCCAGAAGCTCGTGGCGGGGAAGTAGCTGTCGTCTCACGGTGACTGCCCCTTCGGACCTCGTAGAAGTACCAGCCGCGAGGGCGATCCTGCCGGTGGTAAGCTACTTGCCTCGGGTCCGCTCGGATCCGTTCGACTCCAATTCTGGGATGGTGTGCGAATGCTTTCGTTAAAGTTTTCTCGATTCCTCACGCTCGCGCTCGTGGGCATTCTCGCGGCGCCGCCCTTCGTCGCGGCGGATACGACGCCCGGGACGGAGGAGTCCTACCGGCTGCGCTTCTACCAGCTCCACACGGGCGAGCGGCTCGACGTCGTTTACCGCAACGGAGACGGTTACGATCCCGACGCCCTGGCACAGATCAACCACTTCCTGCGCGACTACCGGAATGACGAGGTTCGCGCCTACGACCCTCGGCTTCTCGACGTGCTTCACGAGCTGACGCGCTCGCTCGGGCGACCCACCGCCGAGATCGACGTCGTCTGCGGGTATCGCACGCCGCACACCAACGAGTACCTGCGCACGCACGGGCACGGCGTCGCGGTGCACAGCCTGCACATGCAGGCGATGGCGATCGACATTCGGATACCCGGCGTGAGCACGGCCGAGCTCCGCGACGCGGCGCTGAGGCTGCATCGCGGCGGAGTCGGGTACTACGCCGAGTCCGGTTTCGTCCACGTCGACGTCGGCCGGGTCCGACGCTGGTAATCCGCCTCCGCGGCTAGGGGTACGGGTACCCCTTCGCCAGTGTCTCTACGAGGCTGGCGTCGTACCCGTAGAGGTCGTCGTAGAAGTGGACCTGCCCGTCTTCGTAGGCGAGCGCGGTGGCGTAGACGATGAACACGGGCACCGGCGTGACGAGCTTCACGGTCACGTCGTCGGGGCCGGACTTCATCGCGGACTGAACCCTCTCGAGCGGCCAGCCCGTGTTGTTCCTCAGGACCCAGGCGGCGAGCTCGGCCGGCTTTTCGACGCGGATGCAGCCGTGGCTGAAGTCGCGTCGGCTCCTCGCGAAGAGCTCCGGCGCCGGGGTGGAGTGCAGGTACACGTTGTGCTCGTTCGGAAAGATCAGCTTGACGAGGCCGAGGGCGTTGGCGGGTCCGGGCTTCTGTCGCACCGAGAGAGCGCCGGCCTGCAGCCGCGCGAGGACGTCGTCGGAAATGACGCCGTCCGTGACGACCTTGCCGTCGTTGGTCGTCACCTCGAACCCCTTCTTCGCGATGTAGTCGCGGTCGCGGCGGATCGCGGGAACGATCTCCTTGCGGAGGATGCTCGGCGGCACGTTCCAGTAGGGCCGGAGGACGACGTAGGTCATGTCTTTCGAGAAGACGGGTGTCTCCGTGCGCATCGCCTTTCCGACCACCACGCGCATGTTCAAGGCGAACTGGTCGTCCCGTTCGACGGCGCGGAGGCGGAAGTCGGGGATGTTGACGACGATCGGCGGCGCCGAGAACTCGTCCGGGAGCCAGCGCCAGCGCTCGAGGGCCAGCTGGAGCTGTCGCACGCGGTCCGACAGGGGGACGTTGAGTTGCTGGACCGTCGCGGGCCCCAGGCGGCCGTCGTCGTCGAGGCCGTGGCGCCGCTGAAAGCGTCGAACGGCCTCGACCAGCGCGCCGTCGTAGACCGGCTCGGCCGACGGCGTCGCGTCTGCCGGAAGATCGCCGAGCAGCGTGAGCCGCCGGAAGAGGAGGGGAGTCCCCGCGTATCCCTGCCCCGGGCGGACCGGACTCGCCGGAGACGGAAGCGCCTCGCCGCCGTCCCTCTGCGCCAGCTCCACGTATCGCGCCAGAGCCGCTTCCGTGCGGCGATAGCCGCCCCAGGGAGGCTCGACGGAGTCGAGCACCGCGGAAACGTTCGGCGCCGGCAGCAGCCGTTCCCGGAGGAACCGGGCGAGGTCGTATTTCTTCTGGTCGACGCTCAGGCCAAAATCGAAGTGTTTGGGATTGACGCGGCCGATGCGGAGATCGGAGACCAGACGCATGGTGCAAACGGTGAGCGCGACGTCGAAGCGCACGGGATCGCCGTTTCCCGACTTCAGGGCCTCGATGCGGCCGTCCCATCGGGAGGCGTCGTAGTCTTCGGGCTGCAGACCCTTTTTCCCCGCGGCCCGGAACAGCGCGATCATCGCGACGGACTGGGCGGTGGGTTGACCGGCCTCGATCCACGCGGGGGCATAGTCCGCCGGCCCGTAGAACCTCGTGAGCCAGACCACGTAGTCGGAAAAGTCCGGCCAGCGGAGATCCGAAAGGTGTCCGCTCTCGGCGACGGCGCGCAGTGATGCGCCGCCCGTCGAGGTTGCGGCGGGAGTGACCTGATCGATCGGCAGAGCCCCGATCCCGACCAACGCCGCGAACAGCGCTCCGGCCACCATCGGTGGTCTCCGAACGAGCCTCGCGGAGAACCGTTCCTTTTGCACGGGCACCGGGTACCTTGCTCGTAGATTACGCCCCGTGCGCCCTTCCGGCAATCGCGACGGACTGCGATACAGTCTCGACCTCGCTTCAGGAGGAGACGTGCTCGGAACAACGGTCTCTCACTACCGGATCGTGCGCGAGCTCGGCACCGGCGGCATGGGCGTCGTGTACGAGGCGGAGGACACACGGCTCCGCCGGAACGTCGCATTGAAGTTTCTCTCGCAAGCGCTCGCGCAGGACGCGCCCATGCTGGAACGGTTCGAGCGCGAAGCTCGAGCAGCGTCGGCGCTGACCCACCCCGGCATCTGCACCGTGCATGCGATCGAGCAGGAGGCAGGACGGTCCTTCATCGTGATGGAGCTCGTCGAGGGTGATTCGCTGGCGACCCGGCTCGCGGCCGGTCCGATGCCGATCGGGCAACTGCTGGATCTCGGAGTCCAGATGGCCGATGCCCTCGAGGCCGCGCATGCCAAAGGGATCGTTCACCGCGACCTGAAGCCGATGAACATGATGGTGACCTCCCGCGGCCAGGTGAAGATCCTCGACTTCGGCCTGGCGAAGTTCGAGCACAACGAGGCGAGCGCTCAAACGACGACCCCGACCGCGCCTCCGCGCGGCGCGGATCTGACGGCCGTGGGGACCGTCTTCGGTACGGTCCACTACATGTCGCCCGAGCAGGCGCGCGGCCTGACGACCGACGCGCGCACGGATCTCTTCTCGCTCGGCGCGATCCTCTACCAGATGGCTACCGGCGACCGCGCCTTCGAGGGGGACACGCAGGCCGTCGTGTTCGACGCCATCCTGAACCGCGATCCGCGGCTGCTCGAGGACGTGAACCCGGCGATGCCCGCGGCACTCGGGCCGATCCTGGAGAAGGCCCTCGAGAAAGACCGCAGCCTCCGGTACCAAACCGCGACCGAGCTGAAGACCGACCTCCTTCGGCTTCGTCGGAAACTCGAAGGAAGCCGGTCCGGGCCGGCCCCAATCTCCGATTCGAAGGCGCCGGCGCAGCGCGCGGAGCGCTCCATCGCGGTCCTGTACTTCGAGAACCTCTCGGGAGTGAAGGAGGACGAGTACCTGCGGGACGGCATCACCGAAGACATCCTGACCGACCTCTCGAAGATCAAAGGCCTGAACGTCTTCCCGCGGACGACGGTGCTCGCCTTTCGCGACCAGAAGGCGACCGCGGCGGAGGTCTGCCGGCAGCTCCGAGCCGACTACGCCCTCGAGGGAAGCCTGCGCCGCTCCGGAAACCGATTGAGGATCAACGCCCAGCTCGTCGACGCGGCGAGCGGTTTCCCGGTCTGGTCCGAGCGCTACGACCGCGAGATGTCCGACATCTTCGCGGTGCAGGACGAGATCGCTCACAAGATCGCCGAAGCGCTGCGCATCAAGCTGACTCCCCAGGAGCAGGCCGAGCTCGCCGCCAAGCCGACGGAAAACCTCCAGGCCTACGACCTCTACCTTCGCGGCCGCAGCTACGCCCGCCGGCGCACGACGCGGGACATGGAGTTCGCCCTCCAGATGTTCGAGAACGCGGTCGCGCTCGATCCCAACTTCGCGCTCGCCTGGGCGGCGATCGCGAACGGCTGTGCGCACGCCCAGTACTGGTCAGGCGGCAAGGGCCAGTACATGGAACGCGCCCAGTCCGCATCGCTGCGTGCTGTCGCGCTCGCGCCCGACATTCCCGAGGTTCTCATCTCCCAGGGCTGGATCCTTTACGCCGGCGGAAGGTACGAAGACGCCGTTCGGCTGACGCGGGCCGCGATTTCCCGTAAGAGGGATTGTGAAGGAGCGTACTACCTCCTGCTGCGCTCACTCTTCGCTGCCGGCAAGTACCAGGAAGTCGCCGCACTCGACGAGGAAGCGATCGAGGCCGCCGGCACCGACTACAACGTCTACGTGCCGATCATGAACGCGCTCGGCGCGCTGGGAAGGGCGGAAGCCGGGCGCGATGTTCGGCTGCGCCTCGTTCAGACGCTCGAGAACCACCTGCGCGAGGTCCCGGAAGATGCGCGGGCACGAATCCTTCTCGGCGGAATGTACTCGCAGGAACATCGGATGGAAGACGCCATCCGCGAGACCAACCTCGCGATGACGTTGCGGCCTAACGAAGCGACTGTCCTCTACAACGCCGCGTGCACGTTCGCAAACATCGGCCATCGCGCCGAGGCGATCGACGCCATCAAGAAGGCGTGGGACGCAGGGTTCCGGGACGCGGACTGGACGCGTCGCGATCCCGACCTCGCGAGCCTTCACGGCGACCCGGAGTTCGAAAAGCTCTATCCCGCGCCGAAGGAAGACTGAGGCGTCGGGACCGCGCGTTCCGACGGTTCTCCTCGATCGCCTCTCGCCAGGACGTAGCGCGGGTAGCTCCTTTTGGCGGTCGCCGCCCTCGTCAGTTCGACCTCCCGCGTCGCGAAGGGCTCCGCGGCCGACGTGAGGGCGAGGACGTCGCCGGCCGGATCGATGATCCAGCCGCCGCCGCCGCACCGGCCGGTCGGATCGACCCGATTGGACGACAGACAGAACGCGCCGGAGCGCACGGCCGCCACGACGCCCGCCGCCAGCCACATCTCGGTCGTTTCCAAAGCCGTCGCGCGCGGCGACAGGACGAGCTCGACGCCGAGCGCGGCGTAGGCCGCGTACGTCTCCAGAGCCCAGAGCTCGGTGCAGATGTTCAAGCCGAACGAGGCGGCGCCGGCGTGAAAGACCGGGAAGGTCGGATCGCCCCTCTGAAACCACGTCGCCTCCCAGCTTCCCGGCTCCTCGGGCAGGAAGTACTTGTTGCGCAGAGGCCTCATGCCGCCGGCGGCCGACCAGAGGTATCCCTGATTCAAGCGGGAGCCGTTGAGGCGCGCCGGCCGCGTCCCCACCGCGTACTCGGTTCGGAGCTCGGGGAGGCGGCCGAGATGGTCACCGTTGACGGCCTCGACGTTCGTCCAGCGGGCGGCGTCGAATCGCTCGAGCTCCCAGATCGGCTCCGCCATCGCGAGCTCCGGGAGTAGCACGAGCTCGGACTCGTTCGCGACGGTGTGCTCGCACAGGGCGGCCCACGCCTCGGCGAGGGCCTCGGCCTCGTGGGGCAGCTCGCAGACGGTGATCCGCATGCGTTCCGCAGCGATTCCTACCAGACCCGGACCCGTGCGCCGGGCTCGAGGTACAGCCGCTGCCCGGGGACCACGTCGAAGGCCTCGTACCAGGCGTCGAGGTTGCGGACGGTGTTCATCCGGTACATCTCCGGCGCGTGGTCGGTCGCGAGCTGCGCGCGCATGCCGGCGTCGGTCATCTTCGCGCCGAAGGCCTGGGCGAAGGCGACGAAGAACTCGCGATCCGCGCGGCGCACGAACTCCCGATCCGAGGCCTTCGTGCCGAGGGATTTGCGGTACGCCTCGAACGCGGAGACGAGGCCGGCGAGGTCGGCGACGTTCTCCGTTCGGGTGAGACGCCCGTTCACGTGGAGGCCGGGAAGGGGCTGGTACTCCGTGAACTGTCGCACGAGCGGCTCGGCGGCCGCGTCGAAGCTCGCCGCGTCCTCCGTCGTCCACCACCGGCGCATCCGGCCGTCCGGCTCGTAGTCCGCTCCCAGCACGTCCACGAAGTGGCTCGTGTCGTGGCCGATGATCGCGCCGATGGCGCCGTAGGTCGCGGCATCCGAGGCGCCGGCGTCGTATTTGGGCGGCTGGAGAAGGGCCGCCGCGAACTCGTAGGCGTTCTGCTGGAAGACGAGGACCGCGCCCGAGGTCTGCGGCGCCAACACCCACTCGTGCGGGTCGTACGCTCGAGCGAGCCGCGCGAGCGCCTGGCGACGGTCGCGGTCGGCGATCCGCTGCGCATTGCCGAAGGCGTCGTTGGGCTCAATGCGAAGGTCGCTCCAGTCCTCCCACTCTTCCGGGTACCCGATGCCGATGTACAGCCGGTCGAGCTTGGCGAGCGCGATCTTCCGGCTGGCGGGCGACAGCCACGAAGCGTCGGCCACGTGGTCGCGGAACGCCGCCGTGACGTTCGCGACAACGGCGCGGACGCGCGCCTTCTGGGACGCGGTGAAGTAGCGCTCCGCGTAGAGCTGCCCGATGGCGCCCGACATCGCCGTCTGCGTGGTCGCCAGGGCCCGCTCCTCGCGGGTCCGGTGGTCGGCGCGCAGGTCAGCCGCCGCTTCGGCGAAGGCACGCGGAAGCACGCCGGCGTATTGGTCGATCGCGTGAAAGCGGAGATAGTCCTTCCAGGTCTCGAGCGGTTGGGAGGCGACGAGCGCCGCGACTCCCTTGACGGCCGACGGCTGCCAGGCGACGACGACCGGCTGGTCTCCGAGCCCGGCGGCGTCGAAGAACGCGTTCCAGTCCATCCCCGGCGCTTCGCGCGCGAAGTCGGCCCGCGACCACGCGTTGTCGGCGCTGCGGTCGACCGCCGACGCCTCGTTGGTGGCGTGCGACTCCGCGAGAGCCGTTTCGAGCGCGAGCACCGATTCGGCGCGCTGATCCGCGCGGTCGAATCCCGCCAACGCCAGCATCCGCGCGACGTACGTTCGATAACGGCGACGTTGCTCGATGCTCAGGTACGGGTCTCGGTCCACGAGGCCGAGACCGCCCTGCACCAGGAAGGCCGAATACGCCGTCTCACCGTGGATGCTGTGCTCCACGGAGAGCCCGAGAACCGACGCCGAGTTGTAGACGCCGAAGTTGAGCGGGTCGACGTCCGCGAGCATGCTGCTGCCAAGGAGGCGAGTCAGCGCGAGCCGGTCGCCGACCCGATCGATCCGGGCGAGCAGGGGCGCGAGCGGGGTGATGCCCTTTTCCTCGATGGCCGACGAATTCTGGAGAGCGGCGCAGAAATCCGCGACTTTTCGGGCGAGCGAGCCGGGGGGCGACGCGCTCGCATCGTCGAGGATCGCCGCAACCTGCCGGCGCGTGAGGTCGTTGATCTCGTCGCGGACAGACCAGCGATCCTTGCCGGCCGGGATGGCCGCCGCCCGGAGCCATGCTCCGTTCGCGTATGCGAAGAAGTCGTCGCCTGGCTGGATGCGCGTGTCGACCGTGCCCTCCATCGGCGGGGTGGTCCGATCGCGCGACGTCGGCGGCCAGAAGGCCAGCGACACCATCGCCAGGATGAGCGGCATGCGGCGCGGGTAGTCGGGAAGGCGCATGAGTCACCTCGCGCCAAAAACGGTACCCGCCCGGGGGTACTATTGTCGCGTCGAGTACGGACAAGAATCGATCACTTTCAGACATGATCACCCGCGCCGATCCCATCGACATCCTGTTCGCGATCGTGCCGCACTCGCTGCTGCTCGACATCGCCGGGCCCGCCGAAGCGTTCCGCCTGGCGAACTGGCATCGCGAGCTCCGGGGACTCCCTCCGCGCTTTCGTCTGCGCTTCGCGGGGCCGAAGGAGGCGCAGGACACGTCGGTCGGCCTGGCGATCGCGGGCCTCGAGCCCCTGCCCGCGGAGCTCGTCGCCGCCACCTGGGTCGTAGTGGTGGGGCAGCCGACCCGGCACCTGAGCAACGTGACGCCGGCGGTCACGAAGACGGCGCGCTGGCTGGGCCGGCTTCTCGGCGCCTCGCTGCGCGAGAACACGAACGGACATCGCCTCGTGACGATCTGTTCGGGGACGCTGCTCGCGGCGCGCGCGGGGCTGCTCGGCGATCGGAGCTGCACAACGCACCACGAGCTCCTGGGGACCCTGCGCGCGCTCGCGCCTCGGGCGAAGGTCATCGACAACCGGGTGTTCGTCGTGGACGGTCCGCTGGCGTCGAGCGCCGGAATCACGGCGGGAATCGATCTCGCGCTGCAGCTCATCGCCGAAGAATGCGGGGACGCCCTGGCGGCGACGGTCGCCGAGGACATGGTGGTGTACCTCCGGCGTTCGGATCGGGATCCGGAACAGTCGCCCTTTGGCATCCATCGAGGGCATCTGCACACGACCGTGCACCGCGTGCAGGACGCAATCCTCGATGAGCCCGATCGCGACTGGAACATGACGGCCCTCGCTCGGGCCGGGCATACGACGGAGCGGCACCTGCTGCGGCTCTTCGTCGAGCATGCGCGTGTGTCGCCCCTTCAGTATCTTCAGGCGATCCGGCTGGAGCGGGCGAGGCAGGCCCTCGGCTACGGCGCCAGCGTGACGCAGGCGGCGGAGTTCGCGGGGTTTCGCTCCGCCCTTCAGATGCGGAGGGCGTGGGGCCGGCAGTGGGGAGGCTCGCCGAGGGACGTCCGGAAGGTCGGCCGAAGCCTGCCGGACCACGAGGCGGCTCGAACTTAGCCTTTGCCCCGGACCGGCCTTCGTCCTACCATCGGACCACGCCGTTCTCGCCAAAGCGACAAGACGTGAACAGAGGATTCGCGGCCGCGCTGTCCGCGGCGATTCTCCTGTCGGCCTGTGGCCAGAAAAGAGAAGACGTGCTCGCGCCCGTTCGGCGTGCCCCCTTGAAGCCGGCCGCTCGCGTCGAGCCCACGTCCCCGGCGCAGTGGCGCGCGGAGCTTCGCGACGCCTACCGGCTGCGGCCCGACGCGCGCTTCCTCTTGGCCGTCGGCGAGATCGATCGTCTCGCCGCCGGATCGTTGCCGGCGCCGCCGGGACGCCCGGCGACGGCGACGTTTTCCGATCAGGGCTGGGTCATCCGGCAGAACGACCAGGAACTCGGAACGGTCCCCGAGTTTCCGGACTTTCCCGACCTTCTCGCGGTGCTCGTGACGCACGCGAAGGCGGTGATCCACGAGCCGCCCGGTTCGGCCGAGCCGCGCGAGGCTCTTTCACCGTCGTTTCTCATGCCCGGACTGATGCAGGGGTTCGAAGCGGCGGGGCCGCACTCGCTGCCCGATGCCTCCCGGCGTTTCGCCCGCCTCGCTTTCCAGCTGCCCGATCCCATCGAGGTCGCTCCGCTGATTCCGGCGCGAGCCCTCGCCTTGCTGGCCGCTCTGCGCGTGAAGAGCCCGGGCGCGGGAGTCGAGGACGAGATTCTCCTGGCGCACGCCCTCGGATACACGCGCCACGCCGAGAAGCTCGCCGCGACGCTGCCGTCCGAGGCAGTCTTGCGCGCCTTCGAGGCGCTCGACGGCGCGGCGATCGAGGCGATGGCATCGAAGCCGCGGGCCTCCGAGGAGGTCCGCTACCTCGCGGTGCGGCGCTCGGCGTCGCGCGGCGATCTCGCATCCTGGAAGGACGCGCGCGAGCGATTCATGCCCGGCAACGACTCCGTCGGGGTCATCGGCACGGGAATGCTCATCGACCTCCCCGCGCAGGTCGAGGTGACCGAGGTACGGGAGCGCATCGTATACGCGCTCCCGCGCGCGGTTCTGCGCGAGCTTTCCCGGGTTCCGCACCTGGCGTCGCCGGGCTTCGAGGGGGTGGACGAGTTCCGCACGGCGCTGAAGAGCGCGGCGGAGAGCGCCCGGGGCCCGCTGTGGGATGCCGCCGCGTTGACGGCTTACTACGAGGCCGCGCACTACGCGCCCCTGGCGCTCGAGAGCTGGCCTCTACCCGCCGTCGCGCCGACGCCGGGACTGGGCGCGCACCTGGCCCGGCTCATTCACTCCGTCGGGGGGATTGCGCCCGACCCGAAGGGCGACACGCGGGGTGCAGCGCTCCTCGTCCGAGGCATTCAGGAACAACTCCAGCACGCTCCGCCGGGTTTCGAGCAGACCTACGCCGAGATCCGTGCTCTCGTGCGCTGGCTCGACTCGCGGCCGAAGGATCGGTTCACGCTCGCCGACCGCGCCCGCTACTCGATCCAGGACCCGCGGCTCGCCGAGGCCCTCTTCCGAAGTCTGAGCGAGACCGCCGGCGACGGCGACCGGAGGCTGCGGGCGGACAGTGCATTCTATCTCGGCGACTGGGAGACCCTGCACCGCGTCCTCGAGTCGCCCGGCATCTCCGCTCCCGAGACGACCGCGATCCTCTGGAGCTGGTACACCGCGCGGCAGGAGCCGGAGCGCCTGATAGCCGAATACGAGCGGGCCAACGCGCGATTCCCTCACGACTGGAACGCGACGAATCAGTACATCGACCTCCTGAGGGACCGCAAGGAGTACAGGCGGGCCTGCGAGGTCGTCGAACAGTGGCTCGCACGGAATCCCGATCCGGCGGTGCCTGGACACTTTCACGCCCACATCCGCCTCGCGCACAACTACGTCCTCGTGGGCCAGCCCGACCGCGGCCTCGCGGTCCTCGGCCGCATGCAGGAGGCCGACGCCTTTCAGCGGGCGGTCATCCAGCGTGACACCGCGAATTGCCTCGCCGCCATGGGGCGCCTGACCGAGGCCGAAGCGAAGATTCGAGAGGCGCGGAAGGGAATCGCCGTCCAATGGGAAGCGCTCCGGGACGAGGCGCGCATCCTCTGGCTCGAGGGAAAGGATTCCGAGGCGACCGAGGTGCTCGCCACTCCCCGGGCGCTGCCGGAGTGGCAGCTCTGCGAGGCCCTCGAACAGGACTTCCCCGAGGTGTTCCTGAAGCTGCCGTCCGAGCGCCAGGACCGCGCCGTGGAATCCGTCGCGAAGAATGCGGAGCTCGCCCGGCATGCGGAGTGCCTGGTCCGCGGCCTGGGAAAGGCGGGCCTCTGGAAGAGCGCCCTCTCAGCCGCCGATCGCATCCCGACATTCGGGTCGGACCGCATGGACCGGCTCATCAAGCTCTACGCCGTGCGGAAGAAGGCGATTTCGAGCGAGGCCGCGGCCGAATGGCTCCGGAGCCAGGTCCCCGACGCGCAGCGCAATCCGCTGAGCATCGGAGCGCTCTACACCGGCAACGACGAGGTGCTCTGGGACGTCATCGGCACCCCCAATCCCAAAGACAAAGGCGAATGGGTGTGGTTCTACCGCGCGGTCTCCTTCGCGCTGCTCGATCCGGATACACATCCGCATCGGACGCAGCTGGTGGACTTCTACGAGAAGACACCCCCCGGTCCCGTCGACCGGATGGGCCGCTATCTCGTTGGGCTCGATTCCGATGCGGAAATGCTCGCCGCCTCGAGCCGCCCCGGCAACCGCTCCGAGATGGCGTATTGCTTCGGGGTGCGGGCGCAGCACGAAGGCCGGTTCTCCGAGGCCTGCGAGTGGTACCGAGTCGCGGCGGAGTCGTGCGAGAACACGACGCTGATGGCCCTCGCGATGTACCGGCTCGGGGACTGGGCCGCGCAGCGCCGGGCCATCTCGCAAATCGAAAAGGATTCCGGGAAGAAGCCCTAGACTGCCCGCCCGGCGAAAGCACTGGCGCGGCGCCCGCCCACCACGGCCATGACGCCCATCGCCGTCGTCGAGCGCCTCGACGGCCGGGCCTGCGCGATTCTTTGTCCCGGCGCGCCGTGCGAGGGGATAGACTCACCCGCGTTCCGGTGCTCTGGAAGGGTCCTCGTTCGGATGGTCAGCCTTTGGACAGAGAGCGAGGTTTGTAATGTTCTTTCAGCACTACAACCCCTTCGGCAACGTTTTCGTCTCCACCCTGGTCGCCGCGATTCCCATCCTGACGCTCCTGTATTTCATCGCGCTCCATCCGCACCGCGACGAGCAGGGGGTGCGACATCTCGGCGTTGCGGCGCCCTACGCCGCG
>Ga0126381_100007289_pt1 | contig 12293 bp, 13 predicted proteins | sample PanSoiMetPlot_28_FD_96465 | JGI IMG/M metagenome (GOLD analysis project Ga0126381, IMG submission 96465) | Tropical forest soil microbial communities from Panama - MetaG Plot_28 | ecosystem: Environmental > Terrestrial > Soil > Tropical forest > Bulk soil | place: Panama | collected 2016-02-17
GCTTAAATGTCAGAAATCGTTGCGAAGCGGAAACTTGTTGCGATGAAATGACGGCAGGCTAGAAAAGCGAATGCAGAATCGACCTTCTGGATTTGGTAATCCGTGGCTCCAGCTCGGCCTGAGCGTGATGTGTGGGTTTGTGTCCGAGCTTCTGTTAAAGCGCGGCGCGACAGATGTTGCCCATCCTGATAGCGCATGGTCCTGGACAGGCGTTAATGGTTTGGCTTCGCCGCTGGTGTGGTGGGCAATTCTTCTCATCATCGCCAGCTTCATCAGCTGGCTTTTTGTGCTTCGATACATTCCCATCACAATCGCCTATCCGCTCTCCCGCGTAGTCGATGTCCTGGTTCCGCTAGGTTGCTGGATTTTTCTGGCCGAATCGATCTCAACGCTTCGCTGGTGCGGCATCGCGCTCGTGGTGATCGGTCTGGCGCTCGTCGCCAAACCGGTCGCGCAAATAGAGGAACGCCTGTGAGGCTTCTCGCTTTCTTCTTCATTGTGGTCTCTTTGCTGAGCCTTGTAGCGGCCCAGTTGGTCCTGAAAAGAGCAATGGAACTCTCGACAAAAGATGGGTTGCAAGGCTCACGATTCATTTCGCTCATCATTGTGGGAATCGCTTTCATGACGATCTCGTTCTTCCTGACCCTCGGCTTGCTGCAACGATTTGATCTGAGTTATCTCTATCCGTTTCAGGGTTTGACTGTAATTTTCATCACGGCGATGGCCGCGCTGGTATTAAAGGAAAAACTGAACCGGCGACTCATCATCGGCGCACTGCTGATCAGCGCAGGGATCGTGTTGGTGTCGGTGAGCTAGCAGATTGTAGGGCACCGCCTCGGTCGCCGGCTGCAACAATCTGGGCGAGCGGTCCGCTTGCCCTACAACTCCAAAACTTAGGCGCCGACCAGGAGCGGCCAGAGTTTTTCGAGCGTCGCGAGATTTATCCTGCGAGTCTGATCGATAGGCGGCATCGGAGTTTTTGGGTGGTCGAATTCCGCCGCAAAGCGTTGTTTGAAACGCGCGTATCGTGGCGAAGAATACGCACCGCAAATGTCTCCTCCGACAATCGAAGAAGATTCGCGCAGTCTTGTTAATGCCCATTCCAGATCGGTGGTCGTGAATCGGCCGCTTTCCCAGTTTGTCACTGCTTCTTCCGCTCGAAGACAATCAAGATCGACGGTTACATAAACGTTCTTCGTCGCGAATCGTCGCAGAAATTGTTCAAAGTGTGCGCGCCAGTTATCGCGCAAAATAGCCCCGCGACGTTGTCGATCTTTCGCGGACCGACGGTCGGCCCAGGGATGAACGTCGAGAATGCCTGCGCGTTCGGCACGACGATTGCCAAAAATTTGGTGTGGCCACCAGCATTCAAAATTTCCGCAGCCCCACACCGCGACGCGACAAACGTGTGCCAGTTCGAGCGCGCGATTCACCCAGCCGCCACAGCCGTATTTTGGCGGACGCACGTCCCAATCTGGGTGGTTATCGAATGAAACGACAATCACGGGCCCCGCAACATGGCGCAGGCGGAGAGCGGTTAGATAATGAAAGTCGCCAGAGCCATAAAGCATGAACGGCGACGCGAGATCTGTCTCATATTGGCCATAAAAGTCGGCGACGACCCGCGGTGGGGCCGAGAATCGCAGTTGGGGCCCCCATTGGCGCGCGTCAACGACAGGCAGGCCAAACGGTTCATTCAACCACGCTTCATCCAGATTGAGATGCAAAGTCCCGGCAGGATGATTCATCTGACACCGTACATCCCTTCACTCGGTTTCCGAGTTCGCCCTTTTGGCCTGCCCTGTTCGCAGAAAAGTCTTGCCGCTCGGACATAAGTGAAAAACTTCGCACTGCCCACAATCGGGCTTGCGCGCATAGCAGCGGCGGCGTCCGTGCCAGATGAGCCAGTGACTCCAATCGGTCCAATGCTCGCGCGGCACCAGTTTCATCAAATCGCGCTCGATTTTTTCCGCATCCTTATGCTTCGTCAAGCCGAGCCGTTGCGACAATCGGATCACATGCGTATCCACCACGATCCCCTCATTTTTTCCAAACGCGTTGCCCAACACCACGTTTGCCGTTTTGCGTCCCACGCCCGGTAGCTGGCGTAATTCATCCATCGAATCAGGAACTTTGCCGCCGAACCTCTCAACGATTGTCGATATGGCACCCTGAATGCTTTTTGTCTTACTCCGAAAAAATCCAGTAGACTTAATCGCGTTCTCTAACTCGGATTTCGGCGCGCTCACGTAATCTTTTGCCGTCCGATACTTTTTAAACAACGCCGGCGTAACCATGTTCACGCGCTTGTCCGTGCATTGCGCTGAGAGGATCGTCGCCACGAGCAGTTGCAGCGGATTATGGAAATCCAGCTCGCAGTGCGCGCCCGAGTAAACTTTAGGCCAAGCCTTGACGAGTTGCGCGACCCGTTCCTGCGCAGTCATCACTCAATCCTGCATGGTGGATGGAAGATCGACCATCAATTTTGAGAGAATCGCTCAAGTTTTTGGCTCAGATCTGGCGGGACATGAGCCACGATCAGAGCGTCGTTGCCTTCGTAACGAAGTTCGAGCACGTGTCCGACCCGATGAATCTCGGCGATCAGTGCGCTTTCACTTGCCGGGATACGAAACCTCGAGCGCAACCGCCAGGAGCTTAGAGCATTCTCCAGCGCGTGGACGAGTTTGTTTACGCCTTCGCCAGTGCGCGCGGAAATCGCGACGCTGCTGGGAAACCGCTTTAAGTACGACCCGACCAGTTCGCGATTTGGCAGATTGTCGATCTTATTAAAAACAATCAGGGTTTGTTTGCCGAAAGCGTCGAGCTCTTTGACTACGGTATCCACAGCTTCCATTTGCTCGTCCACGCGGGGGTGGCTCAGATCAACGATGTGAATGAGCAGGTCGGCTTCGCTCACTTCCTCTAGGGTTGCCTTAAACGATTCGATCAATGTATGTGGAAGTCTTCGCAAAAACCCTACGGTGTCGGTCAGCAGCACCCGCTGTTTGTTAGACAAAACAAAACTGCGCGTCGTGGGATCGAGCGTGGCGAAAAGCTTGTCTGCGGCGACGACATCGGCGCCGGTAAGTAAATTCAAGAGAGTCGATTTCCCCGCGTTCGTGTAACCAACTACAGCCGCAACGGGCCACTGATGCCGCTTCCGGCCTTGTCGCTGGATGGCCCGCGTTTTGCGCACCGCTTCCAGCTCGCGCTCCAGGCGCGCGATTCGCTCCTGGACGCGGCGCCGGTCAACTTCCAACTGCGTTTCGCCAGGACCGCGTGTACCGATCCCGCCGGTTTGCCGCGATAGGTGGTGCCACATCCGGGTGAGGCGCGGCAAAAGATATTGCAATTGGGCCAGTTCGATTTGCAATCGACCTTCCCGGCTGCGCGCGCGTTGCGCGAAGATATCCAGAATTAACTGCGTCCGGTCGAGAACCTTGCGCGCAAACAAATTCTCGAGGTTCCGACCCTGTGCGGGCGAGAGCTCATCGTTAAAAATAACCGAGGTTACGTGTCGATTCTGACACGAGTCCTTGATCGATTCAGCTTTGCCACGGCCAATATAGTACGGCGCAGTCGGTTTCTCCAATTTTTGCGTGACGGTATCCACAACTTCCGCACCAGCGGAATTCGCCAGCTCCCGCAATTCGTCGAGCGAGTCCTGCAAATCCCATTTTGAGACGCCTTCTTTTTCAAGACCAATCAGGAGTGCGCGCTCCTGTGTTTTTTGAGGGCGCGTTTCAATCATCCCAATGTGCGAACGAGCGCCGTGCTCGCAGCGAAATCCAGTTCACAGCTTCGTTATGACTAAGAAGCGATAAGTTCAGCGGTTCAAAGTTAATTTGTCGCCGGAACCAGGTCAACTGTCTTTTGGCATAACGGCGAGTCGCTTGTTGAATCGAAGCCACGCATTGCGAGATCGACATTTTGCCCTCAAGCAGTTCAAGAGTCTCACGCCAACCGATCATCTGTGATGCAGTCGAACTCGTCGCGCCGGTAGCGCGCACTTCTTCGATCACACCATTTTCGAACATTCCTTCCACGCGATCATTGATTCGGTTGTAAAGATCTTCCCGGTCGCGAAACACGAAGATACCAGTACCCGGGATCACCGACCCCGGTCGGCCGAGGTCATCCGCCTTCCCCAAGGTTACGATGGGCAAACCCTCCCCAGTTATAGTCCATTGTTTACGCAGCGTAGAAGCAGGTTTGCCGGTGAGCAGGCAAATCTCCAAGGCTCGAATTAGGCGTCGGCGATTTTTCATGTCGATCCTTCCAGAGACACCGGGATCGAGCCGGAGGAGTTCGGAGCGCAATTCATTCGGCCTCATCGTATTCAATTTTCCGCGCAGCTCTGGATCGGACTCTGGCAGAGGCTCTAATCCATGAGTGAGCGCCTTGATATAAAGTCCACTTCCACCAACGACGATCGCGAGTTTGCCATGTGAGTGGATTTCACCGATGACGCGTGACGCAGCACCGCGAAATTTCTCCGCGTTCATCTCTTCGTGGAGCGATATGGTGCTGATGAGATGATGCGGCACCTTTTGAAGTGTGTCACTATCGGGCTTGGCAGTCAGGAGGTCGAGCCCGCGATAAATTTGAAACGCATCCGCACTGACAATTTCAGCGCCTATTTCGTACGCGACATCAGCAGCCAGCGCGGATTTCCCAGCAGCGGTCGGGCCAACTATGAAAAAGACATTCTTCACAGACAATTTTGGGTAAGCACCGATCGCCGAGCCGTCCTCTGCCCTATGCAGATCAACATATCACGGTGTAGGGCGCATCCGGCGCTCGAGCCTAGCATCGATTAAAGACAAAATCGGGAGACGGGCGCTTGGCTGCACCACATCTCCCAATCGAAGCGCGGAAGCTCTTTAGCCGCGCGACTGATGTTCGCTGGATTTTGCCCCGCTCACGACGAGCCGCCGACCTAGGAATTCCTTGTCGTGCAATTCCTGCACAGCGCGCTTCGCTTCCTCAATGGTTTGCATCTGCACAAAGGCAAAGCCCTTCGAGCGCTGATTGTGCCGGTAACTTACGACCTCTGCGTTTTGCACGTGCCCCACGCCGTTGAACAATTCGAAGAGATCGCTCTCGGTGGCGTCGAACGACAAGTTGCCGACGTAGAGACGCGGTGAAGTAACTTCGACTCGTTCAGGTTTTCGGGGCGGGCGGGAAGGCCCCGCACCATTGCGCGCCGCCGTAGGCGTTTTCCTTGCGCCTCCCTTGCCGTTTCCAAAAAAAGCGGCCACCCGCTGCCAGAATGTCTTTTTTTGTGCTTTCGATTCCCCTTGCTGACCCCGAAAGCGTTCGGGGCCGCCCCTCCGTCGTGACCCACCGCGCGACCGGCGCGAGCGTCTCCCAGATGAATAAGAGTTCATGTTGATCCTTAAGTTTGATCCAATTCTTAATTGTGCGGAGCGCACCGATCGATGCACTGTCCGCGGCGCGCGAATCACCCATGGTCGATTCGGACAATCTGCAAGCACTATGCGACGCCGCCGGAAACTCCGCCTCGTTGAGCCGGAAATGGACTTGTCTCGAACCGCAGACCCGCGCCCTCAACAAACGAATCAGGAAAGATGCAAGGGTTCGCATCATGGTTTCAAAAAATCTGAATCGCCGTAGAAAACGGAGGCTCGGAAGATCGAAGAAGATTCCCGACATCTCGCCTGAGATTATGCCTCCTTCAGCCGTGATTGCAAGTGGGGTTTCCAAAATGGACTTGTTCGACCTGAGAGGAGATGCTGGATCCAGACGATTGATTAAAGGAATCCAGCATCCGGGCTTGAGCATCCCCCGCCTGTCGATCCTAGTGTCTAATCCAGTCGTCCCGAAGAGAGTAAGCCCGTGATTTCAAGTATTCTCGTGGCCGCTCGCCGCGAATCGGTCGCAGAAAATATCGCAACTTGTGCCCGCTCAGCTTGGGCTTGTAGCCAAATCCCGGCATCAGGTCGCGACAATGCCATTCCACCCATCCGACTTCATCCTCTGAAAGTTCGCGCTTCCATCGTGTTGCCGGTTCTTGACTGATTTCCGAAAAACTGATCCGAGTCGCCGAGTTGCCGCTCCAGAACTGGCCTACTTTTGTCGGCGTTAAAACCGTAGCCGGATCAAACTCGATCTCCAGGTAAGCGCAGACTTTTTCCATTATCTTGGCCGGTTCGCACACTAAATGTTCATATTGGACCACAAGCCCGGGAATCTCGCCATTGGCGACTCGCCCGGCGAGCTCTGCCGCTACGCGCCAGTGGGCAATCACATAGTATGTTGAAAAACGTCCGGTCTTCCTTGTCTTCTCAAGCGCGATTTGCGCGGCGAGAATAGCGCGCGGATCGCGAAGCGTGACAAGAATCTTCGCTTGCGGAAAGCGGTCACGAATAGCGGGAATGTGATTACGGTTGGCCGGAGTCTTTTCCACCCAGCGTCCCACGGGATCGACCGGACGTTCCAGCGTCGCTGCGTATGCTTTCACCATCAAAACAAGCAAATCTACCTGGGCGTTCGGAGGGTCGAATGCTTCACGCTGGAATGTTTCCAGAAATTTCTCGCGCGGGAAAGCAGAGTAATTTCGCTTGCCCCATTTGCATGGCCCGCCAAACAACACATTGGAGAGCGATCGTCTCGTCAGGTAATCAAACTGCGCACGACGACCGCGCGGCGCGTATTTTGTGAGCACGGTCGGGAAATAGGCGGTTTCCTCCGGTAACACGAGCAGCTGCGGATGATTGTCGAGCAAAGCAGCCAAAAGTGTGGTGCCAGACTTCGCCTGACCTGCGATGAAACAAGCGCGCTGATCGAACGGGAGTTGCAACGCGGAGATCTTCATTTCACAACGCGCAGAAACCAATCAATGAAACGGGGCAAGCCATCGCTCAATCGAGTGGTTGGATTATAACCGAGCAATTTTTTCGCTTTCGAAATGTCCGCACAGGTCAACGGCATGTCACCAGGTTGGTCGGGCAACCGGTTGATCTTTGCCTTTTTCCCAAGCGCGTCCTCAATTACAGAAATCAAGTCCTTGAGCTGAACGGTTTCGCTCTCGCCGAGATTGAAAATATCGAAGAGCGGCCCGGAGTAATCGAGTGCAGTCATTGTTCCTTGAATAATGTCGTCGATGTAGGTGTAATCCCGCCGCGTGGTCCCATCGCCGAATTGGTCGATCGGCTGGCCGGCATTGATACGCCGGGTGAATTGATGGATGGCAAGGTCGGGCCGTTGCCGAGGACCATAAACGGTAAAATATCGCAACGCGACCACACGCATTCTGTAAAGATGCGAGTAAGTCGAGCAAAGAAATTCGCTGGCGATTTTCGTCGCGCCATAAGGGCTAAGCGTTTGAGTGAGATGTTGATCTTCGGAAAATGGAATTTTTTTCGAGGCACCGTAAACGGACGAGCTTGACGCGAAAATGAACCGTTCGACTTCGATTACGCGCGCCGCTTCAAGTAGATGCAGTGTCCCAGCAACGTTCGTGTCGTAATAAAGCTGCGGGTGCTGAATCGACGGACGGACTCCGGCACGTGCGGCCAGGTGGGCAATTGCTTCGAATTTTTGGCGGTGAAATAAGCTCCGTACCGACGCACTGTCCCGAAGATCGACCTGATGAATCGTTACTGATTTAGCGACAGTAGCAATATTTGCGTGCTTGATTCGTGGGTCGTAGAAATCGTTGAAGTCATCGAGAATGGCGACTTGATGCCCGGACGTGAGCAACTCTTCAACAAGATGCGAGCCGATGAAGCCAGCGCCACCTGTAACGAGAATTCGCATGAGAATAAATTAGCTACAGCTGGACACAGATTTCCGAATAACCACACCGTAAGGCATTTCTGAGAAACGCCGGCGTCTAATAGACGCCGCACAATTCACAAAGCGCGCCAGTGAGAAAGCAAATAGATCCAGTTTAAAGCGAACGCGGCGATCACAATTTCCCGCACGTATTTCTTTTCCACTTGCCGAAATGCAACTCGTAAACGGGGTGCGCGCGTCACGAGGGTGAAGAAAGCGTAGATGTCAAACACCGTTAGGCCAAGTAGGAACGTGAAGGTGAGAGGATTCCATCGCCACGCGGCAAGAAAATGGCCGCGAAAAAATTGGATTGCCGATCTCGTTGCGCCGCAGGTCACGCACGGGAGTCCCGTAAGCTCGTGAAATACACAGCGCGGCCATGGTAAACCCATCGCAAACCAGGCCACGGTGACGGCAAGTGATGCCAGCGAAACGCACAACCATAGGAATTCGTGATCGGTTGCCCTCGGATCACTACGGCGAAATGAAACCTGCATCCGAACTTCGTTTAATGTTGCGATGCACTCCAGGCGCCCAACGCGCCGAACATCATCGCAATCAGCAGAAACCCTCCACAGCAAACAATCAGCGGCAACAGCACAGCAATCACTGCGCGACCGGTATCGGTTTCGTGGGCACGCGCCAGTCCAATGCAGTAAAGGACGATTTTCCAAATTCCGGCGATGAGTCCGCCACAAAACGGAATGACAAGGAGCGGGTTAGCCGATCCCTCGGCAAAGCAAATCACTCGAAACGTAGTTTCAAATGTTTGTTTCGCTCCGCCTGCGATCATCAAGCAGATATGAAGAATCGCCGAGCTAATAAATGTTCCGATGACGACAAAGACGGGCGCCAGAATCAAGAGCAGAATCCATCCGAGCCCGCCGACAAGATGGGCAAAAGCGCCATGTCTCTGGCCAAACGGCGTAAATGATCGCAGAACGAAATTGTAAACTACGGCAAACACAACGCCGAAAGTTCCTCCGATAACGGCATAGAGAAGCGGATCGCCCAGACCGCCCACATGCTTCATCGCCGTGAAGGCGACAGAAGGCTTGCTCAAGACCATTTGCAACGTTTCAAGAAAAGCATTGAACAGTCCTTTTGTCTGGCGCTCGTCCCAAGGCAGTCCGCTGCGCGGCACGGGAATTTGGCCGACACCTGATGCCGCAACAGCCTGCTGCGGCGGCGGTGCAACCGGCGCCACACCACCAAACTCTGGAAACTCAGAGAGCACCTGCCAGTTCGCCATTCCTTCGCGCCAGCCGAGATCAGTGGGAAGGAAACGACCGGTCCGCAATCCTTCACTAACCTCTTCTTCGGAAAATGCGCCCAAACTCGTTGCGCCCCGGGTAACATGGATCATCGCCATATCTGGGCGTTTTAGTGAGACGCTGCGCTGCGTGCAAGATTAAACGGTTGAATCGTACGAAGCTTGAAAACATTAAAACGAAAGGCATCTGCCCGCTTCACGGCTCAACAATTATCGAAGTCGGAGCGATTGGTCTTTTCAGGTACATCCAGCGCTCGCCAGAAATACCACGCCGCGACCGAGCGGTAGGGCCGCCATTTCTCACCGAATTTCATGAGCTGTTTCGGTGTCGGCAGTTCTCGCCGGCCAAAGGTCTTGGCAAAACCCTTTCGCACGCCGTAATCGCCGACTGGCCAGACATCGGGTCGTCCCAGATCGAAAAGAAGAAACATCTCGACCGTCCAGCGTCCGATACCGCGAACCGCGGTCAATCGCGTAACGATCTCGTCATCTGACATACGTGCGATTACGCGGGGCGACGGTACCGTGCCATCGATCGTTTTCGCAGCAAGATCCTTTAATGCGGCGATTTTCGCGCGTGAAAGACCAGCGGCTCGAAAGCTGTCGTCTGCGGTTGCGAGAATTCTCTTTGGATTAAGCCATTTTTCCCTGGGATAAAGTGCACGCACGCGGCTCCAAATGGTGGCGGCGGCTTTCCCGTTCAATTGTTGATACGCGATGGATTCGGCGAGGGCATCGAATGGGCGGATCGAGACAGACGGCGTGATTTCATAAGGTCGCGAGCGGGCGATCAATGCGGCCAGGCGCGGATCGCTCTCGCTGAGGTGTCGATGGGCGTGGGCGTGATTCATCACGTGACGCCCTAACTAAAACGACGAACCATCAATGTCGAATGGCTTTGCCACATTGAACCGATCACGCGTTGAACCGGCCTTGCTCGAACAAAGATTTTCGGTTTCGTAACTGGCATGGCACAAACGCAACTCACTTGGTATGGCCAATCGGCATTTAAAATCGTAACGCCCAGCGGCAACGTTCTTCTCATTGATCCCTGGCTCGAGAACCCGCTTTACAGCAAAGGCAGGGAGGAAGTCACAAACCTAAAACGGGTCGATTTGATTCTCATCACGCATGGACATTCTGATCACGTGGGTAATGCCGTCGAAATCGGTAAGCGCACGCGTGCAAAGCTCGTGGCCACATACGATCTGGGCGATGCCATGGTAAAACTCTTCGGCTACCCGCCGGAATTGGCGGAGGCAGATACGATTGGTCACTTTGGCGGCGAACTAACTCTTCTCGAAGGTGACGTGAAAGTGCTGTTTGTTCGCGCGCACCACGGCTCGGGCGCAAAGGTTGATGAGAAATCCGGAGCCCGATACAGCGGTTCGCCAGGAGGCTTCGTAGTCACGATTCGCGGTGGCCCCACTATTTATCACACAGGCGACACAGACCTATTTTCCGATATGGCCCTGGTTTCGCGATTCAACAGGATTGACGTCATGCTTGTTTGCATTGGCGACCATTTCACAATGGGGCCTGCACGTGCGGCCGAAGCGGTGAAACTCGTAGACCCGAGAACAGTGATTCCAATGCATTACGGAACATTTCCGGTGCTTACCGGCACGCCTCAGGCGTTCGATCGTGAACTGAAAAAAAGCAAACAAAAAGCCGAAGTCCGGGTGATGAATGTCGGTGAAACGATCATGCTCTAAGGATCATAATTTCTATGAGCCGACGTTTTCTCAGCTCGACGTTCTCGGACATCATCGAGCCATCGCAGCCAAGCGACCCCGCCACAGACGGCGCGCCTCGATCACTTGCCAGCCGACCAAGGCCGGAATACCGATCGCCAAATCGCGACACCGCGCGATCAAGGAAATGGCAAAAGCCGTGTCGCCGGGAATGTGAAGCAGATTCCCGATGATAAGGTAGCCGCCTTCCTGCACGCCTAACTGCCCCGGAACGGCAAACGCCCCCGAGCGGACGGTCAAGGCCATGCTTTGGAAAACAAGGGCATTGATGATAGACGCGTTCGCGCCGAGCGCGTGGAGCGCGATCCACATTTCCCCAGAGCTTACGGCGAGCGAAATGAGTGTCCAGCCGAAGCAGATCAAAACACCGCGCCGTCGCGCATAAACCGTGCGCACAGTTTGATCAAGCTTCTCACCGCTTTGCACCAGCGAGCTCCAGGCTTCAGACCTGACCAGACGTGTGATCAGGATGCCGACAAAGCGAAACATTCCCAACCGCTGTGCAAAATAAAAGCCTGTCACCGCCGCGATGCCGATCAAAATGCCAATCATGGTCGGCCCGACCAAACTGGTGTGCCCGGTAGCGACGACAAGCAAGAGCAATCCCACTAACGTGAAAATGATTTGGGCAACGATGCCAACTGTCATGTCAACAATCACTGTAGCGACGCACGGCTGTAGCGGCGTGCCGGTAATCGCGGCTAACCGTGCCCGCACAATGTCGCCGCCAATCATCGCCGATGGCACAAGATTGGAAACCGATTCGCCGATCGCCTTAATCCAGAACAATCTTGACCGACTTGGTCGCACAGCCTTCGGAAAGAGGACCCGCCACGAAATTGCGTCGAGAAAGATCGGTATCAGGTGAAAGAACGCCACTGCGGCGATCCACCATCCTGCTGTCGCGACCGCAGCCCCTACCGAGATCACACCCTGTCGGATGAGCAGGACCGTAAAGAGCGCCGCTCCAGCTAGGCCAAGCAGCCATATGGTTATTCGAATTTTGCCGGTCGGTTTCATTGTGTTCGACACCAATTCGGGAAAGCGCAAGGAAATGCGCCCATCTCAAATGGAAATGCGAATTCGTTAGGGGTCTAAGGCCGAAAATATTCGCGAGCGACGGCGCTGAACGCCACCTCTGGATACGTTCAGTTCGGTGGAACGACCGGCGCAACCAGTACAACTTTCTACCATCCCTAAACTGCGCCAGTCAAGATAATACTAATACGGTTTCAGCGGCAAAAAATCGCTGCTAGCCGGAGTATCTGCGAAACGTGCTTGCTAAACTGATTTCGCTCCGATACACCGATATTGTCTGGCTAATCCGATTAGTCGGTGTCCGGATCGCTTTAACCACTATGAGAAGTATCGGAGGGTTTTTTGCCGTTCTTTTCCTTTGCTCGGCCGCATCTGTCTTTGCCGGCACACCGACTTTGGAGGCTCAACCTTCGCCCACGCCATCGGAA
>Ga0126381_100007290_pt1 | contig 12293 bp, 9 predicted proteins | sample PanSoiMetPlot_28_FD_96465 | JGI IMG/M metagenome (GOLD analysis project Ga0126381, IMG submission 96465) | Tropical forest soil microbial communities from Panama - MetaG Plot_28 | ecosystem: Environmental > Terrestrial > Soil > Tropical forest > Bulk soil | place: Panama | collected 2016-02-17
CCGGACAAATCGTCATAGGAACAGCGCCTGACTCTGCAGCCCATCTCCAATTTGCCACCCAGCGCCGTCATCTTTTCGGCACACGCCTCCCACATCATTCCCGGGCCTCGCCGAGGATAGCGGAAAGAATTGATCAACGTCTTGATCACCTTGCTTCGGTCGCCGTTGTAGCGCTGTGGAATGACAGCATTCTTAATTGCACTGCCTAACGAAAGGCCTTTGATCCGCTGGGCAGCCCAGTCGGCAGAAATCTCCCTGCAACTCATACCCCAGACTTTTTCTGTATAGCTTTTAAAGAAGGTGTTAAACAGCCGTTTTCCAAATTGATTACTTACCCATTCTTCGAAATTCCGCGGGTTTGGCATTGGAAACAGACGCGCCTTCAGCCAGGAAAGGACGCAAAAGACCGATCTGAAAACGCCCAGCTTCAGCAGCGCTTCGATCGGCTTCAATGGATACGAGAAGAATTCGCCGCCATAAAAGATGCGCGATGAACGCGGGCGCGTAAGCATGTCGTTCGGCAAAATCTCCGTCCACAGATCTTCGACCGCTTTGGATTTTGAGAAGAAACGGTGACCGCCGATATCGAAATGAAAGCCCTTGTAAGTCGCCGTGCGCGAAATGCCGCCCACGTAAACGGGATCCGCTTCGAGAACGACTACATCGACATCGTTCTTGGAAAGCAAGTAGGCAGCCGTTAGGCCTGCCGGACCTGCACCGATAATGACGACTTTTGGCTTCATATTTTGCTACGCAACCCAGCGACCCCGAGTGAAATTCCAGACGTACCAACCCTGTACGCACAGCCCCGCAGCGCTGACCAACGCTACTGTCGCCGTCCCAAAAGCCCGCACCCACAATGGCGACGTGCGAAATTGACGCAAAAAATTCAAAAGCGCCAGCACGATCAAAGCGTAAGCGCTGAACTCGTAACGCAGCATACTTTCCATGTCGACGCAGGCGACGCCGCTCACCGAAAGGTAGTAAATCGTTGCAGCGCAGAAATAGATCCCCCCACGCACCGGCAGCCCAGCGCGGCGCCGAATCGCAGGAATCAGTTCGCAGATTGCGATGACAACGAAAAGCACGGCGCCCAGTGTCATCGACAACTGGCTCACTTCGGTAGGGTTGTTCAGCGCCGGAATAAGCCAGCGATAACTTTCGGGTCTAACCACTGCAAGGTAATCGGGCACGATGCCCCAACCAGCCGCCTGCGTACGCATGTAAAGATCCCAGTGACCCCAGCGCAGTTGGCACAAAACCAAAAAGCCGATCCCGCCGCAGGCTGCCACAATCGTCAACCCGACAGCTGTCAGATTTTCTCGAACCCACTTGCGTGGCTTAAGCAAACCGCGCCATCCCGTCTGAAACGCGGAGCGCACCAGAGGAAAGGCGGCGCATACAATTCCGATAATTCGCGTCGCGGACATAACAATTCCGTGCATGGCCGCCAAGATTCGCGCCGTGCGACCTTCCACGGTGCTCCAATAGATGAATCCAAGCAGCGCCATTAGAAAGAGCGATTCCGAATAAGCGGCCACGAGGAAGAACGCTGCGGGGTTCGCAAGGACGAGAAGTGTGCCACAGATCTGAAGCGAAGACGCAACTCTCCAGCGTCTGCAGAAAAGAAAGAAATAAGTCCAAAACCCCCAGGCAGCGAGCTGAGCGGTAATCAAGAGCGCAGTGCCGGTACGAATGTTGAATGCATTCCGGAACAACGCGGCAATCGCCGGGTATGCCGGAAAAAATGCGACATTTGAGACTTCCATCACCTTATGATCGATCGGCGGGACAATGGTCTGGTATCCCCGATCGATAATGTTCATGAACCAATAGCTGTCGTGTTGAACCAATGCGGAGTAGCGCTCGGCAATCGACTCTTCCGGCGCAAGCAGAGCCACGGCCATTACAATCTGTAAAACCGTGACCGCGAATCCCGCGAGCAATGGCGTTAGAAACCGTGGCAGGCGGGTCATCAATTCATAATCGCAGAAGCGGCGCAGTCTGCTCGCGAAAGTCTCGTTGCCAAGCCAAGGTTTCCCACCCTGTTCAGCTACCTCGGTCCGCAGCCAGACGGGAAGAAAGCCGGCATGACGCGAAGAACTTGCGAATTTTTGTAAAAAGGCAATGTCAGGCCGCATCTTTCCAGCTGATTTCAGCGACTGGATTGGACGGCGATCGCAATTTGTTTATTCGCGCGGAACTATTCTTCCCCATCTTCGTTCTACCAACCGGCAAATTGAATACTACGGTGATTCGGCTACGCGCCAGAGACCACCAGCACGATTTCGCCTTTCGCCGGATGTGCCTCATAGTGCGCAAGCAGTTCGGCAGCAGTGCCGCGACGGAATTCCTCAAATTTTTTTGTCAGTTCACGTGCGACGCAAAGCTGCCGCTCCGGCATGATCGTATTGCAAGCCTGAAGTGTTTTAAGAAGCCGGTAAGGAGATTCAAAAAAAAGCGTTGTCTCCTCAGTTTCAAATGCTTTCTGCAATTGGCGCTCGCGTTGGCCGCTTTTGACCGGAAGGAATCCACGGAAAGAGAATTTGTCGGTGGCGAATCCGGAACCGAGCAGAGCCGTGAGGATCGACGATGACCCGGGGACAATCGTAAACGATAATTTGCGACTAATGCATTCGCGAATGAGGCGCAGCCCAGGATCGGAAAGTGCAGGCATGCCTGCGTCTGTAATCAAGGCTACGTTTTCGCCTCGGACGAGGCGTTCGACCAATTCAACCGTGCGCGCCGCTTCATTATGCTCGTGATAGCTGACAAAAGGCTTTTTGATCCCGAAATGTTTTAGCAGTAAACCGGAATGCCGCGTGTCTTCTGCCGCCACAACATCAGCGCTCTTTAGGACTTCAAGAGACCGCAAGGTGATGTCGCCGAGATTACCGATCGGAGTCGCGACCACGTAGAGCATTCGGTATCCTCGGTTTAAAGCATCGCTGACGCCATCGAATCGCTAACGGAAGGGTTAGCGGCAGCGCCTACGCCCTGCCGTCACCAGCCTAAGACTTTCGCAAAAACCAACGGCGCAACGATTGTCGCGTCAGATTCGATGACGAACCGCGGGGTATCGACGTTCAGTTTTCCCCACGTGATTTTCTCGTTAGGCACCGCACCAGAGTAGGAGCCGAAACTAGTGGTGGAATCGCTGATTTGGCAAAAATAACCCCACTCCGGCACCGGCATACTGACCACGTCCTGATTCAACATGGGCACAACGCAAATAGGAAAATCCCCTGCAATGCCGCCACCAATTTGGAAAAAACCGATGGATGAATCCTTTGATGCCTGGCGATACCACTCCGCGAGTTCGATCATGTATTCGATTCCCGAACGCATTGCCTGTACGTTTTTGATGGCTCCCGTGATACAGCGCGCCGCGTAGATGTTTCCGAGGGTCGAATCTTCCCAGCCTGGCACAAACAACGGAAGCTCCCGGTGCGCGGCGGCAAACATCCAACTGTCGGCTGGATCGATCTCATAAAATTGTTTGAGGCGGCACTCGCGCAAAATTTTGTAAAGGAACTCGTGGGGAGACTTTCTTTGGTTTTTCTCCGAGGCGGCGACCCATTCATCGAGGACCACCCGTTCAATGCGTCGCATCGCTTCTTCTTCCGGAATACAGGTATCAGTGACGCGATTGAGGTGCCGCCTCAGGAGATCCTCTTCTTGTTGCGGACTTAGCTCCCGATAATTTGGAATCCTTTCGTATTTGCTGCGCGCGACAAGATTGAACAAGTCTTCCTCCATGTTAGCACCCGTGCAGGTGATGGCGTGTACCTTGTCGCGGCGAATCATTTCTGCCAGGGACACGCCCAGTTCAGCGGTGCTCATCGCGCCCGCCAGCGTGATCATCATCTTCCCGCCATGATCGAGATGCGCAATGTAAGCGTCGGCTGCGTCTTTTAGTACGGCCGCGTTGAAATGCCGGAAATGGCGCTCAATGAACTCGCTAATGCTGCCCGTTTTCACATCACCAACTTTGCAATGGAGACGTTACTTTTGATGCAAAACTTACGGTGCATGGGTCAAGCGTTAATTACATTTTTTTTTGAAATTTCTTACGGAATCGCGGCCAGAATGCGCGATGTCAAAACATTCGGCATCACGCCAAGAAAAACAACTGCTGCCGCAAGCACCGCAACCGTAGCTCGCTGTAGAAAATCGGATCGTACGCGCTCCATCGGTCGCGTCGCCGCAAGCAACGATGCATCGACGAAAACCGCTTTTAATACCAGAAGGTAATAATACAGCGAAACAAAACTGCCGATGAGGCCGAGCGCGACAAGCCAAAGAAGCGCCTGATTTGCGCCTGCATGCAGCGCAGCGCTGAACAAATAGAATTTTCCGAAAAACCCAGCCAACGGTGGAATGCCCGCGAGAGACAACATGAAGACTGCCATGCAACCGGCGAGCAACGGAGAACGGGAAGCGAGCCCGGAAAAGTTTGAGAAATTGTCACCGCCGGTTTCGCGCCGGACGATACCGACAACGCCAAAGGCGCCGACGAGCGTGACCGCATAAATTGTCGTGTAGAACAAGGCTGCGGAAAAGCCCTCGCGGTCGCCGGCAACGAACCCAATTAATGTGTAACCGGCATGTGCGACCGCGGAGTAGGCAAGCAATCTCCGTACATTTGATTGCGCGAGTGCGACGAGATTACCAATGACAATGGATAAGGCCGCTAGCGCCGCAAGCACAGGAGACCAACCGGCTACCATGGCGTGCCATCCAGCGCTGCCTTGCGCCGGCGAAAAGCCTATGAACACGATTTTTCCCAGCACAACAAACGAAGCAACCTTCGAACCCGAAGCAATGAACGCCGCGCTTGGAACAGGCGCGCCTTGATACGCGTCAGGCGCCCACAGATGGAACGGTGCAGCAGCGATTTTGAATGCAAAACCGACGAGCGTCATGACGATTCCAACCGCAAGCAGAGGCTGCACTGAAGTAGTCGCCAACTTAGTTGAAATGGCGGCGAGACCGGTTGCTCCTGTCATGCCGTAAATGAAGCTGATCCCGAAGAGCGTGAACGCGCTAGACGTGCTGCCGAACAGAAAATATTTCAGACCGGCTTCGGCCGAGCGCAGGTCCGCTTTATCGAATGCGGCCATGACGTAAAGCGACAATCCGAGTAACTCGAGACCGATGAAAATCATGAGCAGTTCTTCACTCCCGACCAGAAGCATCAGGCCGACCGTCGCCAGAAGAACAAGCGCCAGATATTCGCCAGCATGACGCGACGCCTTTTCTGTCTGCGTCAGCACGATGGTGAAAAATGCGAGCACAAGACAAATAATCTTGAACAATGAAGCTAGCGGCGAGATCACCAGCATTCCGCCAAACAGCGTCTCATTAGTCGGCAGCAGCAAAATAGTTACGATCGAAATTATAACCCCGACACCAGCGACAAAACCGCCGGCGGCCATTGCGCGCTTAGACAGGAGGCCAATCGAAAGCACCATCAGCGCGGTCAGAACTACGACCGCTTCAGGTGAAGCAAGTTTGAGAAGCTCGAGGTAGGACATCGTTGAAACGTTCCAGTGCTAAAGATGTGGCACGCGGTTCATCTCAAAAATCTCATCGTTTCGACAGCAGGCATGATGCGGTCCAACAACAACTTCGGATAAACGCCCACGGCAAATGTGGTGAGCATCAGCATGCAGGCGCCGATTTTCTCCGGAATCGTAATCGGATCGAACTGTTCCCGATTTAACGTCGTACCGTTTTTAATTTTGCCTTCCGTACGTTCCTCGCCGAAAAATGAAAGCTTTAGCGCGCGCAATGTGAACGCAGCGACGAGAACTATCCCGCCCCCCGCGATCCAAACTCCAATCGGAAATGTTTTCCATGCGCCGATTAGAATCGTGATCTCGGCTGCAAACCCGCTGAAGCCCGGAATCCCCATGGAAGCGGCTGTGGCGATTACGAAAGTAAAAGCCGCGAAGGGCATTACGTGGCTCAAATTCATTTCAGAGAGCGCATCGAGTTCGCGCGTGTGCGTGCGCCGGTAGATCATGCGTCCGGCGGCGGCGAATAGCAGGGCGGCGATGACGCCGTGCGAAAACATTTGTAGCACTGCACCGGAAGTGCCGAGCGCGTTGGCCGTAGCAAAACCGAGTAGCACAAAGCCCATGTGGCTCACGCTCGAGTATCCGATTACGAATTTTAGATCACGTTGTCGAAGTGCCACTGCCGCCGCATACACAATTCCGGTCACCGCGAGCACAGCGATCCATTTGCTCCACATCTGAAATCCCTCTGGAAAAAGGTTCATTGCGACGCGCAGGCCGGCGTAAGAGCCGAGCTTCATCACAATTCCTGCAAGCAACATTGAACCCGCAGTAGGAGCAGCGGCATGACCAGTCGGCGCCCAGGTGTGCAACGGCCAGATGCCGGCCAGCACGGCAAAGCCAAGAAACAACACCGGAAAGGCCCACGATTGCAGTTGCGGTGAAAATTCGAACTGCGACAACTGATTCAGGTCCAATGACCCGCCAGCGACATAAGCCACCAGTATTCCAACGAACACGAACATTCCTCCGAAGAAGGAATACAAGGTAAGCTTCATCGCGCCGTATTCCTTGTTAGTCGAGCCGAAGATCGCGATGAGAAAATATTTCGGCACGATCACCAATTCGTAGAAAACAAACAGTAAAAACAAATCTGCGCTGAGGAACACGCCGTAGCACCCGCCAACCACCAGCAGAAGCCAGAAAAAAAATTCGTTCTGCCGATGTTCGACATCCCAGGAAAAAAACACTGTGCTTACTGCTGAAATGCCAGTGACAAGAACCATCGTCAGACTAATGCCATCAAGCGCCAGATGGTAATTCATCCCGAGCGCCGGAACCCACGGCACGCGCACAAGTGTTGTAAAATGCGCTAGATCTGGAATCGGCGTCTGGACAAATGTGACCAGGCAAAGGATCAAGCCTCCGATGGTCGTCAATAGCGCGATCCAGCGTGCGTACGCCCGCGGCAGAAAAAGTAACAGAATGGCGCCGCCAAAGGTGACGTAGATTGTCCAAGCTATCATTCCAAGAAGCACATGCGGCCTTAGCTAAGCAGCCGCGCCATGTGAACCACCGTCGTATTGAAGATGTTAAAGATGAATTGCGGTACGATGCCGATGGCGAACATAAGCAGGGTTACGGGAACCACGACGAGTTTTTCCTTTCGCAACAGATCGGGGAACGCAATACAACTTTCTGCGAGTGGTCCGCTGAAGAGAGACTGCATCACCCGCATGAAAACGATGGCTGTGATTAGAAGGCCGATCACGGCTATCGCAGTAAAGGCCGCCGCCATCGCAAACGAGCCTTTGAAAATCAAAAACTCACCAACAAATCCGTTCAGCCCCGGCAAACCGAGTGATGAAAACATGGCGACACTCATCCAACCGCAGAGCAGCGGCGTCCGTTGCATCAGGCCCCCAAAATTGTCGATGCCTCGCAGACCGCGCCGTTGCTCCAGTAATCCGACGAAGTAGAAGAGCATCGCCGCGGTAATGCCGTGATTGAAGATTTGCATGAACACGCCGCTTAATGCTGCGTGTGCGTCGATCCTCGCAGCAACAGCGGGTGACGCCGCCAGCGCAAAAAGGCCAAGCATGCAGTAGCCGAGATGGTTTATTGAAAGATAGGCGATCATTCGTTTCAAATCGCGCTGCGCCCACGCAGCCAGTGGAGCGAAAACGATCGAGCAAACCACCAGCGCAAGCAGCCACGGACCGATGACTCTGATTTCGTTAGGGAACAGCGGAAGCAGTAGGCGCACGAAGCCGTACACGCCCATTTTTGATAGAACGCCAGTCAGCACCATGGAAACGCCCGTGGGTGCGGTTTGATACGCGTCCGGCAGCCACGTATGGAAGGGAAACAGCGGCACTTTCACTGCGAGTCCAACAAAAATGCCGGCAAAAGCGAGCCAGGCGAAATTTCCGGTGAGCACGCCGTTCTTTCCAAGGTTCGCCAGGGCGGCAAAATCGAACGTACCTTTCGCCAAATAGATCCCGAGAAACGACAGCAACATGGCGACGCTTCCGAGAAACGTATAAAGAAAGAATTTCGTCGAGGCGCGATCGCGATTTTCACCGCCCCAAATCTTGATCAGCAAAAAGCCCGGGATCAGACTCATTTCGTAGAACAAGAACCAGAGTACGAAATTCTGCGCCGTGAAGGTGCCGTAGAGCGCGGATTGCATCACCAGCATCGTCGCGTAAAACGCGCGGCTTCCATCAGGAGCAGGTTGCGCAAGCAATGCGAATGGAATGACCAGTGAGGTGAGCAATACTAGCAGTAGGCTCAGACCATCAACGCCCACCAGGTATTCGCCATTGATAGACGGAATCCACGCATGACGCTCCACGAACTGGAGACCAATTGCTGTAGCATCGAAATTTCGCCACAACATGAGGGCGCATCCGGCGGAAATGACATTAAACACCAGCGCAATTGGGCGGCCATTCTTTTGTGGCCATGTGCACACGGCCAGCGCCCCGAGCAGTGGAATCAAAATAATCGCCGTGACTAAGCCAACCATGCGTAGAGAAGAAGGAGCGCCAACATCGCAACCGCCACGACGCCGAGGTAGATTTGAATTTGTCCTGAGTGCGCGACGGACAAAAAACGGCCCAGACCTCGAGCGCCAACCGTCGTTTCATCCACTCCGGCATTGATACCGCGCTCGTCCACATTCGCTGTAAATATTCCAAGCAACTGGCCAATTGCGCCGAAGCCGCGCACCAGACCATCCCAGAAATAACGATCCATCCAGTCGGACACTCGCGCACTCGCCCAGGCGAACGCGATGAGGGTTCGCCCATAGAGTTGATCGATCCACATCTTATTTGCCAGGAACCGGAACAACGCCGGTAGCGCGTACTCGAGTGGGTCAACTTCAGCAGGTCGTTCTCGATTCTGCGCGCCAGCTTTACGATAAAACCAGACGCCCAGCGCGATACCGCCGCCGACGAGCACGAATGAAATGAAAAGCATCGGCTGGATCAGGCGGGCAACGTCGAAATAAACCGGTTCACCCGTCAGATAATTATGCAGCCATGGCCAGGCAGTAGTGAGCACGACGCTTAGAAAAACTGCGCCGATCGACAACACAATCAGCGGCAGCGTCATCACACGCGGACTTTCGTGGGCGTGTTCTGCAGCGCTTCGGCGATGCCCAAAAAAGACATAGATCATTTGCCGCGTCATATAGAGCGCCGTAAGAACGACGCCGGCCAGCATCAGGTAGTACGGAACGTGCGATCGCGGCCAATGCGCGGTGGCGTGAAGAATTTCCTCCTTGGTCCAGCCACCGGAGAACAAGAGCGGAACGCCACTTAACGCCAACATACCGATGGCGTACGTGACAAATGTCACCGGCATCACGCGCCGCAGGCCACCCATTTTGCGAACGTCTTGTTCCCCATGGCATCCATGAATCACCGAGCCAGAGCCGAGAAACAGCAGCGCCTTAAAAAAGCCGTGCGCTAGCAAATGCATGATTCCGGCCGCCACGCCACCGACGCCTAACGAGACCATCATCAAACCCAGTTGTGAGACCGTCGAATAAGCCAGGATGCGTTTAATGTCGGCCTGCGCGATCGCGATGAGCGCAGCCATGAGCGCGGTAATCACTCCAATCCAGACAACGACAGTGAGCGAGGAAGTTACTCCATTAATTCCGCCTAACGAGAACAGCGGATAAACGCGCGCGACGAGAAACACACCTGCAGCGACCATCGTAGCCGCGTGGATCAGCGCGCTGACAGGAGTGGGACCCTCCATCGCGTCGGGCAACCAGACGTGCAGTGGGAACTGTCCGGATTTGCCAACTGCGCCGCAGAAAATCAGAAGCGCGATGAATGCGGCGACTGCGGGACTTGCACCAAGCAAGGCGAGACTGGCGCTGTCAAGACAACCGCGACCACCATCGTAGAAGAGCAGTGTACCACTGCGATTGTAAAGCCAGAGCATTCCGAGGAAAAAACCCATGTCACCGATGCGCGTGGTGATGAATGCTTTCTTGGCTGCCGCTGCGGCGCTCGGTCGCTCGATCCAGAAACCGATGAGCAAATACGACGCGAGTCCTACGAGTTCCCAAAACATGAAAAGCAGCAGCAAGCTGTTGGCAATAACCACGCCGAGCATTGCGCCAGAGAAAAACGACAGATAAGCGAAGAAACGGGTGAAATTCTTGTCGTCAGCCATGTAGCCGACGCTGAAGACAAAAATACACAGACCGACCAGTGAGATCATCATCAGCATGGCTGCCGCCAGCGGATCGAGGACAAATCCGAGCCGCATCGTTTGATTGCCGAACGTGAACCATGTGAAGTTCTGGATTGCCCGGAACCCGTGCGTTTGCAGGGTTGGAAAGAACGCACCGATCGAGATTGCCAGCACAGCGATTTGGCCTCCGATTGCGAGCACGGCCGCACTTTTGCGCCGCGACTTTGCCAGGCTCAAAATCACAACCGCTGCCGCAAATGGCGACGCCGGCAACAGCCAGAGATTACTCACGATCTCTGGATTCATCCTTTGAGCTGGTCATATTGATCGACGTTCGTTGTCCGGTAATGCCGGTAAACGGCAATGACCATCGCGAGGCCAACAGCAGCCTCAGCGGCAGAGATGGCGATGGAAAAGATTGCGATCATCACTCCGGTTGGCGGATGCGGCGGCTGAGCGAAACGCCAGAATGCGATAAAATTCAAGTTGGCCGCGGCGAGCATCATCTCGATCCCGATCAGGATGAAAATCGCGTGACGCCGGCTTAAAGCAGCGAGCAGCCCTATTGAAAACAGAGCCGCGGAAACAATGAGGAACGCTTGGAGTGTAGGCGTCATCGCCTTTCCTCCATTACAAGGACGAGGGCCCCGATGAGGGCGGCGGTTAAAAGCAATCCGATGCATTGCAATGGCCACACATAACCGGTCATTAATGCCTGGCCGATTTGCTTAATTGTAAGTGCGCGAATGTGCGGGGGAACGATGGAAAGCGATTGTGTTTTTAGAACTGCCCACGTCAAACCCGCGAAAACAGCAAGCGCGATGAGAACACCGCTCCAGTTGAGACCACGGTGTTCCTTCGAGTCGCGACGCGTCAGAAGAATTGTGAAAACGATCAGCACCGCTACCGCGCCGATATAAATAAACACGAGTGCAAGTCCTACGAATTCGGCCCCTAGCAGGAAAAAGAACGATGCGAGCCCGAGCAGCGCCAGCACTAGGCATAAGGCCGCGTGCATGAGATTTGGCAACGTCGCAGCGGCCAGCGCCGCGGCGAGCGTGAAGACGGAAATCACAATGAATGCGGCGCCGTTCATTCAGCGAACCGGTAAACACGCCGCGCGAATTTCCGTCGCGTATCCAACAAAATCGAAAGCGCAGTGTAGACAATGAGAATGACGAACAACGACCAAAGCCATCCACGCAAGCCACGGCCGGTATAATGCCAGATCGCAGAAGCGACGACGCAGGTGAAGGCCATCGGCAACATGAACTTCCAGGCAACATTCATCATCTGATCCACGCGCGTGCGCGGCAACGTGGCGCGGAGCCAAATGTAAACGAAAAGCAGCGCACTTAGTTTTGCGAAAAACCAAATGTAAGACGGAACAAATTCGAGCAGGCGCGCGGGCGCGTGCCAGCCGCCGAGGAATAACGTCACAGCCAGCCCGCTGACCGCGAACATGCCGAGATACTCCGCTATGAAAAACGTGGCGTACTTAAATCCCGAATACTCGGTCATGTGTCCGGCAACGATTTCCGATTCGCCTTCCGGGACATCGAATGGTGTGCGGTTCGATTCCACCAGGCCGGAGACGAAAAACAATAAGAACGCCGCAGCCCCCCACGGCGTGAACACGAACCAGCGCGGCACGACGCCTAGCGTGTATTCGCCTTGCGCGGCAACAATCGTGTCCGGCATAAGGGAGCCGACTACCATCACGACCGGAAGCACTGCGATGATCAGCGGCAATTCGTAGCTGAACATCTGGGCGATGGCGCGCATTGCGCCAAGCATAGAAAATTTGTTGTTACTGGCCCAGCCGGCCATGAACACCGCAAGCTCGGTTGCCGAGCCCACGGCGAAGAAGAAAAGTATGCCGCCGTCAATTCTAAACGCGGTCATGTTTCGGCCGTACGGAATCACTCCCAATGTGAGGATCGCAACAGCGGCAAGGATGACCGGCGCCAGAAAATGCACAACTTTGTCTGCGCGTGCTGGCACGATGTCTTCCTTGATTAACATTTTAATTCCATCTGCAACCGGTTGGAA
>Ga0126381_100007292_pt1 | contig 12291 bp, 16 predicted proteins | sample PanSoiMetPlot_28_FD_96465 | JGI IMG/M metagenome (GOLD analysis project Ga0126381, IMG submission 96465) | Tropical forest soil microbial communities from Panama - MetaG Plot_28 | ecosystem: Environmental > Terrestrial > Soil > Tropical forest > Bulk soil | place: Panama | collected 2016-02-17
CGGCGGGTCCGACGCTAATTATGGGTTGCGAGCGCGAAAACAACTCATCGACCAAGTGGATAGATGGGCCGAGGACGGTGATATTTCACGCGGGAAAGCCATCCGCCAGGTACTCGAACAAGCCCTAACGGCTAAGTACCGCTGATCCTTTAACGAAGCAACAGCGGCCATGGTCCTCGACGTAGGGATCCTTGCTTTAGTCTTCGGCGTGGCCGTCCTTACGGTTGCGGTGTGGATCACACATCGCGACATGGAAAAGATAAGGCGAGACTTTCGCACCCTGATTAATGAAATGCACGCCGATCGCGTCCTAATGAGGCAGGCGATCTCGTCCATGGAAAACGCCGTGAACGCCTGCCACCGACTCGCCGAAGCCGTCCTTACCCTCGCCCGCAAACAAACCCCTGGGCCAGGACCTGCAGAGTGACGAATAGTCTTTAAGTTAAATGCCTTTCGGCGGCACGAAAGGCTCGCATCCGCCAGCCACTTGAACAAGTTCTAACATGTAAGCCCCTCTAACTTATTGGGAACCTCGCTGATGGCACGCGCACCACAACGCTCACCTACCGTCCAAGAACTTGCGGAACGCGTGTCGCGTCTCGAAGCGCAAATGGCTGAAATGGTCAATACGCTCGCAGACAGCGACACGTCGCCCGTTCATGAAATGGCCGAGCTTCGCCATGCTCTCCGCGACGGCAGGGATGAACTAAGGCGCGCATTCGCCGACATCGCGACCCGCGAGTTGGTGATTAGACTACACAACGAGCTTCAAGGTGAAATCCGCGCCAAGCACACCGAGGTCATGGCTCAGTTTGAAGCACTACAGAAATGACCAAGCCTATCCTGTAATATGCCAGGCGTTCCGAAAGTGCTACGTACATGCGGCGCACTATGCCGAATTGGCGGCGAATGCTCGCCAAAGGCAGTCAGAGTATGGTGCCGCTGGTAGCGCACCTTGTTCGGGACGAAGGGGTCCGCTGGTTCAAATCCCGCTGCTGCGTCCAGCACTTGGCCGAATTCTCCAAATCTCCACCCGTTTCGCCACCGGTTGAGACCCTCGCTCCACCAATACTCGACTGGATTGCATTTACAGTGACTATACGAATCTCTTAAAAAGACGCTGTAGACGCCCAATACTCTTGAGCTGGCCCGCTGTAACCAATCGCTCCCTCAAGCGTAAAACGTGCCTCAATTACCTCATCCCCAACTGCACCAACAATTCGTTCCGTGAGAAGCTCCAGGTAATCACTAATTTCGCTTTGAGACCGTGCATACAGGCTTGCAAAACTCGATGACAGAAAATAGCCAGCCATCTCCAGTGGCGTCCAACGTGCGACAATATTACCTTGCCAAGGCTCTGTTACGGCAAACACTTTGGTGCTCTTGACTCTTTCTACATAGGGTACCCAATTGAGTACAGGTTTGCTCTTGTAAGCTTCCCATTTCGGAGCCTCCGCGCGAATTGGATCAAGGGCTTGCTCAGGCTCTATATGGAGACTACCTGGCGTCGATGGGACGCCGAAAACGAAGAAAAATCCACTTGGTTTCAACCAACTACGCGCAAGACGGCTTACGACGTTGGCATCCATCCAATGGAATGCCGAACCTGAGACAACGGCATCCGAACTTGCGGTGGCTACAACCGCATTTTCCGCACGCACTAAGTGAATCGTCAGCCGTCTATTTTCCGGCAGAAAACGGGCCATGTCTGAATCCGGTTCGATTGCCGTGACGTGAGTGAAAATTGACAGCAAATCTCGTGTCACGTGCCCGGTCCCGGCACCGAGATCCACCGCATGTTCGAACATTCTTGCCCGCGCTCGGATCAAGTCATAAGGATCGTCGCCATAGCGTGGCCGGAAACGGTGATACATCTCCGAAATCGGTCCATAGACGATGCCCGTTGCCAAGAAGTTGTCTCCTATTTTGCGCTTCGACGATGCGCTTTATCTGCCGGATTTTCTTACCACAGCACTTCCACCCGTACCTCAGCGAATACCATCGACATCTTGCCTGGCGAGTTCGGGGCGGGTGCTTGCTCGATGCATTGGTTGCTGACGTTAACCGGGCGCTACCCATTGACGCCACGTTGCGCGCATCGCTCACTGCGACGAGACGCCATCCTGAGTCTGACCCTTGCAGTGATCAAAGCGGGCAAAGTCAGCGGCAACAAGGACGAACACGGCTCAGCGGCATATTGAACCCCGAACTCCATCGCATCTATCCGCGGCTGACGCAGCGCGCCGACATCGAGGCGCCGCACTGCCACGCAACGGCTGCGCTCGGGGTCTCGGACGCCGGCCTGCCACATTCATCTGCGAGCGAAGGGCGATTGGTCTGGCGTCGAAGCCGGGAAGCGGTCGCCGCTGAGCTAGCGCCGCCCAACCAAAGGGATCGGAGACGGTCGCCCCCGGCGCGTAGGAGCGCCAAAATGTGTCACCCCGTACGTCTACGGCCCTGCAGGAAAGCCTCAAGGGGGAGGCCGGTCGTGCTGATCGCGCTGTCGCGGCGCTAGGAAAGGGCCGGAGCAATCCGGCTAAAGTCCATGAAAGGGCGAAGCAAAAATCCCGCACGGTTTTGCCATCGCCAAGGCCGTCGCCCAGCATCTCGTCGTCTACCATCGTCGCCATGGCGGACAATCGCAATTCGCTGCTTCGGTTGATCTGGCGCCAAAGAACGACCGGATCGCCGCGGCCCTCGGCTATGCCCGCGACCACATTGCCGCGGAACTCCCGTCGAGCGATTGGCGGAAGCGGCTGGCATGAGCCTGCGCCAGTTCAGTCGGATATTCCGGTCGCGAACCGGCAGCACACCCGCACGTGTCGTGGAACGGCTCCGCGCCGATCTGGCTCGAGGCCGCATAGACACGACGGTCGAACCGGTCGAACGCATCGCAGAGGCGGTCGGTTTTGGTGGTGCGGAAAAGATGAGACGGGCGTTTATCCGGATCCACGGACGTCCATCGCAATCGATCAGGCGAGCAATTCGGAGCTAGCGTCGGGCCCCGACGCCGGATCGAACGCCTGCAGAGATATTTACGAGCGGCCCGAGACATAGGTGACACATCTGGAGTGTACCCCTGGACTGGGACAGGGAAAATTGTGGCAGTTCTCCTTCTTGGGGGACTGGTTGAGCACCAACGAGCCAAGCCGATTTAGCCGCAAGTTCAAGCTGGAGGCCTTGCGCCGGATGGAGGCCGGGGAGAGCGTCAGCGTTCTGGCCCGGGAGCTGGGGGTTTCACGCAAGGGCATTTATCAATGGCGTAGTCGGTATCGGCTGGGCGGCGGTAACGCTTTGCGCAGCCACCGCGGTCGTATGACGAAAGCCGAGATCTCAGCTCGCGAAGAGAAGCCGGCAGCAGAGAAACAGCCCGAAAAGGAGATGCGCCAGACCTCATTGAAGGGAGCAGGCCCGGGCGCAACGGCGAATTGCGGCGCTTCGCTCAAACTCGGCGCCGGTTCCCGCCACAGCAGATCTTGTCGATGGCGTCGGACATTGCAAAGACGAGATTGGGTCGCAATTCGTCTGGAATGACACTTACCTTCCGCGATCCATGATAATTTCGCCGCCATCGTCTCAGATCCGCGGCGGTGAGCCCATTTGGCGTTTCTTGGCGCAACCTACCAATTCGGATGACCGCTGCAGTGAACGCGTTGTCCGTCGAGCCGCGGGCAGTCGCCATTGTCGCAGTGCAAGCGTTCAATATTTTCACGAAGCTCGATTGCGCGAGCGTTACGCTCAATGGGGTCGAGAGATCCGTGCGACGACGTAACGACTCGCGTGCTAACGCTCATGCTCGCGTCTGATTAGACACACGTTCGCACTCCCCCGGACCGAGCTCTCGGTCGCCGACGCTTTTTCAACCCCCATCAGCTCAACTGCTGCTACTGTCTAGTAATAGACACAGATAAAAGGCTTGGCGTCCGCGAGAGAGCTTGACCGGGCCTGCCGGCCATGGAATTCTGTGGCGGACAAAATTCCATTCCGACCGCCCCCCGCTTTCTGGAATAATATATTTCATTAATCGCCACCCTAAGCGGGGGCAGCAGGTCACCATGCAAAGAGTGCCGCAAATCCGCTCTGCGCGGCGCTTGATTGGCGCACGCGTACTCGTTGTCGAAGACGATTTTCTGATCTCTATGGATTTGAAGGCGGTGCTCACCGACGCGGGCGCAGAGGTTGTCGGCCCCTGCCGCACCGTAATAGATGCCGTAGCCTCTGTTAATGAAGGGAGCATATCAGCCGGGCTCCTAGATATCCGTCTCGCGTTGGAGAGCGTCGTTCCGGTGGCGACACAGCTTACAGACCGCGGAATCCCATTTGTCTTCTACACGGGTTACGTTGACACAGGTGAAATCCGAGAAAAATTTCCGCATTCCAAGATCGTTCACAAGCCGGCTTCACCTGAAATCCTGGTCGGCGCAGTGGCCGACGTTTTAGGCCGTACCGGACCGCCGCCGCGCTACATTCGTAGACGTCTGATGCTACTCGTCATTGGCGTGGTCGTCATTGTCACCTTGGTGCTGTGCATTTATTGATACTAGCGAGCGTCCCAATCTTTTATCACTGCTCCTTCCAACCAGCTTCATTCGGTGCGACAAGGCGCCGCAAAAGACCGGTGAGCCGGTTCGGCATGTCTTCTTTCAAGACATCGCCGTAGTGGTCGCGAAGGCTATCGCCCACTCGAATCAAAGCCTCTCTTCGAAGTCTTTCAGCCTCATCAACTTTTGGGCCGTTCATCTTCCGGATCTCCCGGACGAAGCGGTACCCTGTCCCCGTCTTTATGTCGGAAAAAGCACCAACTCAGTGTTCGTTCCTCAAGCAGCTGCACAAACTTTTCGCACCCAATGAGACCGACGTTGCCTACTTGTGCGGCGCACACAATTCAATTTTGCGCCGCGAAACCGAATCTTCGGTTGGAACTATGTCGCCTTTCCGACATTAGACCATTCAAATCTCAAATCCGGAGGACGGCTGATGGACACGCCAGCGGAATTTCGGAAATACGCTGCGAACTGCAAGAAGATGTCGAAAGTGTCAGAGGACCCGGAGGTCAAATCGCTTTGGCGCCGTATGGAAGAAAGATGGCTTCTGTGTGCCAAATTGGCGGAAGAGGACGAGCAATCAGCAGCTCGACTTCACGCACGAAGAACGACTTCAAGGCGAAACATTAGTGGAGTCTCCCCCGGCCCTTGAGTTCGTCCTGCCACAGATATCGTGGGATGCGGCGACAGGGTTGCGTGGGGCGCAGTTCGTTCGCCCTCCGACGTCCCAATCGTGATAGGGAAATTAAATCCTTAGTAGGAAAAACAAATCATAGGGAATGACGACCATCGCGCCCGAAGCGCTTCAGCGAAAGGTATCTTTGGTGCGCATGTCTTGCCCGCTTCCGCGGTCAGCATGTGCCGCAGCTTGTAGAGACCTGAACGAATGCGCGTCTTGGTAGTGCCGAGCGGTTGATTTAGCCGCGCCGCAGCTTCGGCATGCGCAAGCTCGCGAAGAACGTCGTTTCGATCTTTTCGATCGCGGCGCGCTCGGAGTGAGCGCTAAATGCTGCTTGCAGCGCCACGCGTTGCTCGCGCAGTTCGAGCACGTCGCATGGATCCGCAGCCACCTCGGCCAATGGCTGCAAATCTCAGCCGTCCCTTCGCTTCCTTCGGTTGTCGAAGCGCAGGCGGCCGATCGCCCGCGAACGGGCCTGATTCATGACCCAGGCGAGCACCGTGCCTTCGGCGGTTTCCCAGTTGGCCGTGATTCAGATGATCAAGGTGAAGACGCTGCGGTCCGCCATCTCGTAGAGTGCATGCAGCGCGAGCTGGTCGCCCGCGGCAATCGATTGGACGAGCTTCGCCCACCCCTGCTCCGACATGGGAGCCTGGGACTTGGCACACAGCACGTCGGCCAGTATTACCAGCGACTGTGGACGTTCGTCGGCAACACCTAGTTGAGGACGGCACCATTGACGAAGTCAACGACGCTTTGGCCTATTCACACAAGGATGCCTCGCAAGCGCACATTCGAACCGATGGAAAATCGCTGCTGACAGCCGGTGCCGTTCTGGCGAATTACGGAATGTCCCCAACAGTTGCTTGATGCCTGAAGGCAAGCCGACACACACCGGCGCCACCGAGCAGTCCGCGATGTTGGCGGACCTGAGCACCACGCCCACACGGCGGCACACCGTGCCGACAAGCGCATGGATCTTGTTGTTCCTGTCAACCCTGACCAATCGGCTGAAGAGCGCATCGCCGTACGTCAACCCGCAGCCTTGTTGCGGCCGCGGCGCCGACTGTAAACTCCCGCCGATCCGTCCCCAGAATCGTCTTGGTCTTCTCTGCCAAAGCCGCGAGCTTATTATCTCCCCTTTCCGTTCGGTCAAGCCGCGTCCCGGAATGCACCGACTTGGCACGTCGAGTCGCCTTTCGTTACCCCTGGTGCTACCCTGGCACAATTTGAGCAGGGGCCAGTTAGTTATTGATTTTTGCTGGTGGGCGTACAAGGACTCGGTTGCCACCCCCACTATCCGCCGAGTGCTGGGTTGACTTACGGCCCAAGGTACCAAACGAATTGAAGGTTACCAAAGCTAGCAGAGCGCAAAATAGGGCCCCCGAGAACCGGCGGCCCGAGAGAAATAATGATCATCCTTTACGTACACCTGCCGCCAGAGGCCTAAGACAAAACCACCTTGTTGTCCGGCATATTTGTCTGGGTTGGGCTCAGCTGCCTCCGCTGCCGGCTATTCGACATATTGGTAATTCGACCAGATATGAACAGGTTCTGTTGTGATATCCTTGAGATCGTCTCAGGTCGTGGCCGATGGCCGGTCGTCTCGGAGCTAAATATCGACTAAACTGGTTTGTCGTTCAACACCAGCCGCGCCACTTAAACCAAACGAACGGAACGATTGCGCTCAACGCTATTATAGATAGTCCAAATTCGTAGCCGTAGGGCCAATCTAACTCTGGCATGCTCTTGAAGTTCATTCCCCACATACTCGCGAAAAAAGTCGGCGGAATGCCTATTACAGAGACCACCGTGAGAATGCGGAAGATATTGTTCTGTTCGACATTCGTCAACCCAACGATGGCATCAAGCAACAGTTGAATTTTTTCGGTCAGATGCGTCTCATAATCGTTCAAGGATTTCACGTCTCGCTCCAAGCTTTTAAATTTCGCTCGAACTCCGCCCTCGAGTTGCGGCGTTGAATAAACCATGACATAGGACAACATACGTGCCATACCAAGAAGAAGATCCTCAACCTTGGATGTTAGATCGCCTTTGCGTCCAATTTCGCGTAGGAAGAAGCGTAGTCGGCCTGCGTTCTCCCGCACCTTGCGGCGGCTCGGGTCGACGCTATTAGTGCCGAGAATTTCCTCCGAAAGGCGATCGAGATCGCTTGCGACACGTTCCAACAAGTCGGCTGTGTGGTCGATGACCGCTTCTACGATTACGATCAGCGCTCCGATGCCGCCGGTTTGCGCCGGAAAATAAGCAAAATTGTTTAAAACGTTGTCAAAGATCTTGAATCGTTCAAAGCGAACCGTCAGGAGAAGGTTCGTCGAGAGAACGATCCCGACCGGCGTCAGCGCAGGCAGGAAACCATCCGTTTGGTAGATCACAGGAACGCTGAAACGGACCCAGTTTTCTTCGCTGCGCAGCCTGCTCGATCTTTCGATCTGGGCGAGCTCTTCGAGAGTTGGCAATTCGATTCCGAGCGTCTGCTTTAAAAATGCGATTTCTTGTGCTTCAGGTTTTAAAACATCGATCCAATTCACCTCAGTTGGAATTGTCTTAGCGCTCAGTTGGAGCTCCATTTCGGGTCGGCCGGGGGCGTGAAACTTGAGCATGTCGCTCTTCCTATCAACGAAGTTTACTGGGCACACACTTGAGTGTAGTTGGATCGCGCCTTCGCAACATCAGGATGCGCCAATCAGTCAAGAGCGAGTGGCGAAAATGAAATCCTCCGCAACGGCACGCTTTTTGAAGAATCGAACGACCCCTATGAGTGGTACGGGCCGCCGCGACCGATGTAGGTCTTCTCCGCGGTATCCACTCAAAAACATCATCCGCCCTCGGCGCATTTAGGCTCTTCTCGGCACACACGCAATGTCGTGCCTTTATGGTACGTTAGGTCGGGTCATCGGCATAACTTCCATCGCCCTGCCGATTGAGTCGGCGGGGGTTGTTCTTTTGGAGCGAGATCCGTTCCTGCGGGTGCCTGTTCCCGTGTCTGCGGCTCCAACTGCGCGCATGTTCGGTCGGCACGGATTTGAAGCTAACGCCTGGTCATCCATGCGAATCGCACGAAAAGGGCCCGCAAGTCCGATCAAGGAGTTGAAGTAGAAAAACTCAATCAAATTGGCGGCCAGGAAGGTCCCCCTGATTTGCGTGATTGAGTCTTTGCCTGCGAGCGCGTCATCAACACCGTTTGTTGCGTAAAAGACGTTTCCACCGCTATCCGCAGGTGAGCCCCAAGGCAACCACATTGCCAAGTTACCTGAGTCATGAAAATTGACTGTCCTAAGATTGCCATCAATCGCTATAGCCATGCAGGCCGGTGGCTTGATCTTGACGCGTTGAAATGCTTGTCTCCCCTCTTCGTCGCTTGGCTGTTCAATATAGAAGCTTCCGCTAAATTGAAAGGAAGGCGCCTGAGCTGAGCTTGTTTGAGCCAGCAGGCTGGGCAATGGCTTGGTACGCGTGACATCTATGGGGATGGGCAAGATCGGATTTCGCTGAAATTCGCCAACGGCCATCCCCTGACGCAGAGCCCGAATACTCAAGCGAAGTACTGCATGTGACTTGGTCCGCCCATTGACAATCATTGCCCCCTCGGGAGAAAGATCGTAAGTGGCAAAGCTCAAGATATCGGAGTTCCTTCGATTTATGGCAATGTGAACCATCGTTAGCGTGTAAAATGCGTCGGGAATATTGATTGAAGCCAAAATTCTCGTTTGGCTTTGACAGATCACCCATAAACGTGCGGGAGCACCATCCAATTTCCAATCGTAGCTGCCTTCCGTATCTTTGGTCGTGCATAGGGGTTTAATCGCCGCGTCAAGGTCATCGTCTTTCGGACCAGCATCTGCTAGCGCTGAATGCGCCGCGGCGCTGAGCGCGACAAATATTGCCAACCTCAGCACGCACAATTTCATTGGGAGATAGACACCGCAGACGAAATGGCGAAGTATATTACCGCCGTACTTCGATCTATCATCCCTGCTGCCTCTGTACTGCGAATAGAATGACACGACGAACCTCCATCAGCGAGATATCAGTGAGGCCATCGCGCCCCGCGATGCGATACCGTTAATTCCCCCGATCGATTGGCAGAAGTCCATAATCCGACAACGGCCTGATAGTTTGGATAGAAATCGTGACATGGTATTAACATAGAACGCCGAGCCGGCGCAGGCGGCTTCTGCGTTCGCCAGCGTTGAGACGCGAAGCGGCGCATCGGTGATCAGATCAGGTGGCGCGAGATAAAGCACAAGCAGCCGGCAATCAGCATCGCGGCGGGAAGGGTCAAGATCTAGGCCAGAGCTATGGCTCGCACAGTGCTCCATTAGCTGCCATAGTGCCCGCCACTCCGCTCGACAGGATGTTGGTCGTAGAGACCGGCAGCCCATAGAATTCTGCGCCGAGAATGGTGCCGGCAGCGACCATCTCGGCCGAGGCACCCTGGGCATAGGTCAGGTGTTGTTTGCCGATTGGCTCGCCGACGGTAACAACGATGCGCTTCCAGCCGATCATGGCGCCGAGCCCAAGCGCAATCGCGGTCGAAACCTTGACCCACTCGGGAATGAAGCGCGCGCTCGCTTCCAGCTTGGCCTGGTCACGGGCGACGCCCTAGGCGATGGTCGCTCAGCCCATGCCGGCGTTTCGTCGAAATAGCCCTGAACCGCATTCCCAGGGCTCTGCGGCATATTGCGTCTTCCAGATACGGTCTGGAACAGGCCTCGAAACATAGGCCAAGGACTGTGAGACCTTGGTGACTCGCGGCTCACAAAAGCGTGAGCGCAGTGTCGCGGCGCGCTTCGGTTGTTGCTCTTTTAGAGCTAGAGCCACGAGAGAGGGACCAGACCGGAGATCCCGAACGCGCACCGTATTTCTACGGGGCTCGCGGCACCGTAGTGACCCATCCCCGCACCGCGCGTGAAACGGTTATTCGACGGCTTGGATCGTCGCGACTGCGAGATTTGCTCGCCTACGGACGGTCCGGGTAGAGCCGGCTTGCGGCCTCGATTTCCTCTGCTGTCATCGCACGCGCGACGTCGCGCGGGTTTGAGGAGCCAGATCGGAACTGTTGTCTTTCTTGGAACCGCAAGGGCGTGTGTGTTTTGATTTCAGGAGCCCCTTTCGCACAGGAGATCATGTATGTTTCGTGCGACACTTGTTGCATTTGCAGCCGCAGTGGTGCTTGCCACAGCATTCATTTCGACAGAAGCATCGGCGCGACATAGAGGCGGGTACGGTCGTGGTGGGGGCGAGCCTCCCGCGCATTGCCAGGGATACTTTTATTCCGGAAAGAATACCAAAGCGGGATATTTTCCATACGCAGGATGTGACCCCCTAAAGTCGGGATAAGCCGATTGAGTGACCCGTGCGACGCCGCGAAAGGAGAATCGATTGGCGAGCGGCGGTTGCGAAGCGCTGGCGGAGTCCAGATCCGGTCAGCTGCTTGACGCTCTGAAAGCCAGCTTCCGAGAACATAGACGAATTCGTCGAGCTGGTAGTTTCCCGCCTTCCTGTGGGTACCGAAAGCCTCATCCCTATTGGTGCCCGGCAGAAATCATATCGGAGCGAGATGCTCGCCCTGATGTGCTTCTGCCTTCGGCTATTCACCTTACCCCTCAAGTCGAAAATTCGGCTTGAGGCGCAGAACGCAATACTTCGACATCAATTAATCGTGCTGGAGCGCAAGATACGGGCGCGCGTTCGCCTCACCAATAACGATCGCCTATTCTTCATTTGGCTCTATCGTTGGTTTCCCTCAATGTTGGAGGCGCTTCGGATCATCCGACCCGAGACCCTGGTGCGGTGGCACCGTGCCGGTTTTCGACGTTACTGGCGTTGGAACTCCCGATCGACAGGCGGTCGGCCACAAATCAATGGGGATCTGCGCGGCGCCTCACGGTGGTGCCGTAGACCTGATCTCGATCGCGGATCAAGACATGGCACGAGCTATGTAGCGGGTGACGAAAATGTGAACATCATCCTGGAATTGCAAACAATCGGAGCATCGTTCGACCATGGTGGCACGAATCATTTTGACCCGCCATGGCCACGTGGATGGCATAGAGCCTCCGCGTTTTCGCGGACGTATGGATATCGCGCTTACGGCCCTCGGCGTGGCACAGGCGAATGCTGCCGCCCAAAGGATCGGAGCAATATCGCGGCCGGCGGCAATCTACACGAGTCCTATGAGTCGTTGCATCACAACCGGCGAAGCCATTGCGAAGGCCTGCAGCGCGCCAAGCCAGGTTCTCGACCAGCTCAACGATCTCGACTATGGGTTATGGCAGTGGAAGACACATGACGAAATACGAACTGCCTTTGCTGATCAATACGAGACATGGCACACCGCGCCGCAATTGTTTCGCTTTCCGCAGGGAGAGTCGCTTCAGGACCTGGTTGCGCGAGCGGGAGATGCGCTCAGGGGCGTCTTGCAACGGCACCGTGATCAGACCGTTGTTCTTGTCAGTCACGACAGCGTCAATCGGGCTTTATTAACACTGGTGCTCGACCAACCGCTATCTGCATATTGTCGTATCGGCGTTGAACCCTGTGGGATCACCGAGATCGAATTCGTCGGCAATATTGCGAGGGTGCTTCGAATCAACGAGACCCAGCATCTAGACGCCATACAAACAGCAACTGAGAGAATAAGAAAAAGCGAGTGAGGTGCCTGTCCCGACGCAAAACTGTGAACTATCGGGAAAGCTTGAGGCTTTTCTCGTGTAATCGCCGTACGGTCGGGCCGCATGATCACCATTCTATCTGCTCTCGTTTCCATGCTCTCGTTCCGGTTTCGCAGCCTGAGCGCCACTGGAACTCGAGCTTGTCGCCTTGCGACATCAACTGATCGTCTCGCGGCGGCAGCGCCCTCGCCGCCTCCGGCTTCATTCCGCCATCCCGGCTCCTATGGATGTACGTCTACCGAGTGCGGCCGCGGGTCCTCGACGGCCTGGTAATCGCCAAACCGGCGACAGTGGTGAAATGGCACCGCAACGGCTTTCGGATCTATGGGGGTGCGATCATGCCGTTCCGGACGTCCCATCCGGGCCCTGA
>Ga0126381_100007293_pt1 | contig 12289 bp, 12 predicted proteins | sample PanSoiMetPlot_28_FD_96465 | JGI IMG/M metagenome (GOLD analysis project Ga0126381, IMG submission 96465) | Tropical forest soil microbial communities from Panama - MetaG Plot_28 | ecosystem: Environmental > Terrestrial > Soil > Tropical forest > Bulk soil | place: Panama | collected 2016-02-17
AAAGAATCGCGATGGACGACGCTCCATGAGCGCTCGCGAAAGCTCCTGCCAGACGCGTTCGGGCGCGAGGGTCGCAAGCTCTCCTCCCGCGACAATCGCGCGCATCAAGGCTTCGGTCTCCGGCGCCACGCTGAAACAGAAGCGCGCGGCAAAGCGAGCGGTTCGCAATACGCGCAAAGGGTCTTCGGCAAATGCGGTGCTGACATGGCGCAAGACACCAGCCGCGAGGTCGGCTGCACCTCCGTACGGATCGATCAGCGTTCCGTCGTCGGCCCGCGCCATGGCGTTGATGGTGAGATCGCGCCGGCTCAAGTCCTGTTCCAGCGTTACATCCGGCGAGGCATGAAAGCTGAATCCGTGGTACCCGCGGCCGCTCTTTCGCTCGGTTCTCGCGAGTGCGTATTCCTCGCCGGTGCCGGGATGCAGAAACACGGGGAACTCGCGCCCGACCGGCCGGAATCCGGCACCGAGCATCTGTTCGGGTGTTGCGCCGATCACAACGTAGTCACGGTCGGCGACAGGGTGGCCGAGCAGCTCGTCGCGCACCGAGCCGCCCACAGAGTAGATTTTCATGGGGTACGCGCGCGCCATCGTGCCGGCGCCGCCAGGTGATCAACGGCCGCTATGGATGCGTAGCTCGTCGAAGCGAGTTTTGGCTGCGGTGGACGACAAATAGGTGGGCGCTACTCCCTCGAGTGCGGCAGGAGCGAACCCGAAGACCTCAGGGAAAGCACAATCGCACACGCTGTCTTTTTTCATCGACGCCAGATTGTCGCGGCTCATCAACGGAGGCCCGGGCAGGCACTCGAGCACCCGGGCTTGAAGCGCGGACAGCGTCGGACCCAGCGGAAGGATCGGACGGCGATGGCCGGAGAGATCTCCAACATAGGCGACCAGCTCTCGCAGCGTGTACACCTTGGGCCCGCAGAGCGGATAGCGCTGGCGATGCGTAAGATCGTCCGAGAGCGCATGCACAAAGGCGCGCGCCACGTCTCCCACGAAAATGGGCTGAAAGCGCGCGTTGGGAGAAGCGAGCGCCATCACGGGAACCATGCGCTCGATGCGGGCAAACAGGTTGAGGAACGAATCTTCGCGGCCGAAAAGGACCGAAGGCCGAAAAACAGTCCAAGCGAGGCCGGAGCCCGCAACGATCGCTTCCGCTTCGCCCTTGGTGGCAAGGTACTGGCTCGGACCTGCGGGATCGGCGTTAAGCGCGCTCATGTGCAACAGGCGAGAGACACCGCCCGAGCGACATGCGTCGACCACTTTGCGTGCCAGCTCCACATGGACGCGATCGAAATCGCCGCGCTGCGCTTCGTTGAGTATGCCGACGAGATTGATGACGGCGCCGGCGCCGCGCGTCAACTGGTTGAGCGTCGCCTGATCGAAGATATCGGCCTCGGTCACCTCAACGGTCGGCAGGAGGATCAAGTGCTTGGCGCGATCCCGCCGCCGAGTCGGCACCGTCACGCTGCAGCCGGCCGCGACGAGCTGGGCTACCATGTAGCGTCCGACGAAGCCGCTTCCGCCAAGCACCAGAACGGACGCGCCGTTCATTGCGTTTCCGAAGAGTGATCCGCGGACGGCAAACTCGCCGTGCCGTTGCGGCCGTCGGGCGTCACCAGCCCGAGGCGCTCCTTGAGCGCGACATAAGGCAGTCCGAGCTGCGCTTGATAGAACATCGCGTTCGCGAGCACCTTTTTGACGTAGTCGCGCGTCTCGTTGAAGGGAATGGTTTCGGCGTAGATCGCACCCTCGAGCGGCGTTACGCCGCGCCACGTCTGCGCACGTCCCGGGCCGGCATTATAAGCCGCGGTCGCCACCACCGGTAGGTTGTCGAGTCGATCCAGGACGTAGCGAAGGTAAAAAGTGCCGAACTGCGCGTTGACGCTTGGAAGATCCAGTTCCGCCGCACGAAAGTCCCTTCGCCCGTTTTGTCGCGCCACCCACTTCGCGGTTGACGGCATCAATTGCATGATGCCGATCGCCCCGGCGGAAGACACGATATCGGCGACGAAGCGACTCTCTTGGCGGGCCAGCCCAAACACCCACGCCTCATCAAGCCGTGCCTCGCGGGCAGCGTCGCCGATCTCCTGGCGGTACGGAGTCTGATAGCGCAACGCGAAGTCGTGCCGGCTCTGCGTACGGTCGGCGGCGTTGATCGAGCGATCGTACAGACCGTTGCGCCGCGCGAACTCCGCAGCCAGCAGCAGCAACTCGTCGCCCTGCCCGCGCACGACGTAAAGCCACTCGCGCACAGCCTCCGGCCGAAGGTCGAATGCGGTCAGCTTCACCACGCGCTGCACGGCGTCGCGCGCGCCGAACTCGGCAAGCGCCGCGGCATCGACCGCCAGTGGCTCGCTCACGGGCATGATCGAAGCGCCGATCGCTTCTGCCGCGAGCAGGCCGTAGAAGCTCTGCTCGGTCGCCAGCCCGCCGAAGAGTCGCGTGGCATCGTCCTCTTCGCCCGAGACAGCGAGAGCGCGCGCTTTCCAGTAGCGCCACGCCGACTCTTGTGCCTGCGCTTCGGGCATGGCGTCGATCGCCCGCGCGACATCACCCCACGATCCGGCGCGCAGCGCCGCCCGCACCCGCCAGGCGCGCTGATCCGCGTTTTGCGGAGTGCTTTCGGCCTCGTGGTACCAGTTGTTCGCCGCGAGATTGAGCTGGCGCGCGGCATTGTATGCGAGCAGCAGGTTGCCATAGGCGCGATCGGCCTCGCCGAGGCCGTCGCGTCGCTTCATCCAAGCTTCGCGAGCGGCAACAGCATCACTGCGGGATGCGCGTTCGAGAGCATAGAGGAGAAGCTCGCGGCCAGTGCGCGAGCCAAGTCGGAAGTCGCCCTTGGCCAACGTTTGCGCGGGGCCGCGATCGATGCGCTCGAAATCGCGCGGAGAGGGTCGATCGTTGGCTGGAAGCTCCGCGGCGATCCTGACAGCCAGCCGATAGTTGCCGGCCTCATGCGCCAGCCGAAAGCGTGTCCAGATATCGGCGGGGGTCAGCCGGCCTGCTCTGAGCATCGTCGCGAACAACGCCTGGCAGGAGTCGGGTTGCTCCTGGCCGCTCAACCAATACGGCATCGCCTGGTCAAGGGCAGTGTCCCCGTCACGTGTGTATTTCCATTGGATGGCAAAGCAACCTAGCTCCGCGTCGTCTCCGGCGCGCTTGGGATACTCGGCCTCGAACAACGACCACTGTTGCCGCTTCCCCAGCGATTTGAGCCATTCGCTTCGCAACCGGTCGGCAAGCGGCATGCCGTCGTAGCGAGTGAGGAATGCGCGCACCCGTTCCGGGTCGGCGTCGTCGAGGTTGAGCTTGATCTGCCAGTAGCTCACATAGGGTTCGAGCAGATGACCCTTGAGACGAGGCGCGACACCGTCGAGACGGGCCGAATCACCTGCTCGGAATGCGTCGCGGGCGGCGATAAAGTCGGCATCCGGCGGCTGCGCGAGCGCGGCTGCCACGCCGCCGCCGAGGGCGAACGTAGCCGTGCAAGCGAGTGCAGCGAGTATGTGCGGGAGACGCATCGCAATATTATCGCTCATTGCACGAAGCCTCCGCGCGTCTCGCTCGGAGTATGTCGCGTGCCTCCCTCGGTTGCACATGACGCCGATGGTAGAATCGCGCCTCGTTTTGGCGTACCTAAAGGAACATTCATGCCTCGCAGTGCTAGAGGGCCGCAAGTCGGCATCGTAATGGGCAGCGACAGCGACTGGGACATCATGCAGCATGCAGCGGAGCAACTGACCGCATTCGGCGTAACGCATGAAGCGAAAGTGCTCTCGGCGCATCGCATGCCCGACGATACCTTCGCATACTCAGAGAGCGCCGCTTCACGCGGCCTTGTCTGTATCATCGCTGGCGCCGGCGGTGCGGCGCATCTCGCCGGCGTTATCGCTGCCAAGACGACGCTGCCCGTGCTTGGCGTTCCGGTGCCGTCGAAATATCTGCGCGGAGAGGACTCCTTGTTCTCGACGGTGCAGATGCCTCGCGGCGTGCCGGTGGCGACCTTCGCGATCGGCGAAGCCGGCGCGGCGAACGCGGCGCTGTTTGCCGTCGCGATGCTGGCGCTTGGCGACTCCGGGCTCGCAACCAAGCTCGCCGACTTTCGAGCCAAGCAGACCGCCACGCTGCGCACGAAGACGCTGCCGCCTCGCAAGTGAGCATGGCCGGCCACGCGGCCGATTCCATCCGGCGCACGATGGCGCCGATTCGCTTGTCGATGTTTCACTAGGGAAGAAGCCTTGACATCGCCCTTGGCCGGAGTGCGCGTCCTCGACCTGACCAGGCTCTTGCCCGGCTCGGTGTGTACGCTGCACCTTGCCGATCTCGGTGCCGACGTAGTGAAGATCGAAGACCTGGCCGGGGGCGACTATGCGCGATCCCTTGGCGTACCCGCCGAAGCGGCGGCGGGATCCGTGTCCGCGTTCTACTCGATCGTCAATCGCAACAAGCGCAGCCTGGCGCTCGACCTCAAGCAGCCGACCGGCCGTGCGGCATTCCTGCGCCTAGCCGCGAAGGCCGATGCGGTCGTCGAGAGCTTCCGCCCTGGCGTCGTTGACAGGCTGGGCGTCGGTTATGGTGAGGTCTCAGTGCTCAACCCGAGGGTTGTCTACTGCGCAATCAGCGGCTACGGACAGGATGGCCCGTACAGGGAACGCGCGGGCCATGACGTCAACTATCTTGGTTACGCCGGAGTGCTGGACCAGACAGGTACGGCCGGCGGACCGCCGGCGCTTTCCAATCTGCAGATCGCTGATCTGCTCGGCGGTTCAGTGGATGCCGCGATGGCGATTCTCGCAGCGTTGTTCGACGCGCAGCGAAGCGGGCGCGGCCGCTACGTCGATGTGGCGATGGCCGACGGGGCGCTCGCGCACAACATTTTTCCGCTGCACATGCTCGAGATGCGTGGCAGCGTCGCGCCGCGCGGCAGCGATGTTCTCACCGGAGGCGCGCCCTGCTATGGCGTCTACGCCACGCGGGACGGCCGCTATATGGCGGTCGGCGCGCTGGAAGAAAAATTCTGGCATGAGCTATGCGACTTGCTCGAGCGGCCCCATCTCAGGGCGAAACAGTTTGCGACGGGACCCGACGGCGAAACGGTCCGCAGTGAGATCGCCTCGCTTTTTGCGACACGCACCCAACGCGAATGGGTCGAGCGTTTCGCCGGCGCAGATTGTTGCGTGACGCCGGTGCTCGCACTCGAGGAAGCGCTTGCCAACGAGCAGTTTCGCGCGCGAGGCATGATCGTCGAGAGCCCGCGCGGCTGCCGCCAATACGCTTCGCCCTTCAAGTTGTCGGACCACCGGTTTGAGATCCGCCGCGACGCTCCCGCGCAGGGAGAGCATACCGAAGAGGTGCTTCGCGAGGCCGGGTTCACCTCGGCCGAAATCGCTGCTCTTTCCGGAGCCGGCGCTATCCGCGGCTAGCCTTCGCCGCGTTGCGCTCCACTCCGACCGGCAGCGCCGACACGCGCTCGATCTCCGGATCGTCGAACCTGCATCCGTTCGCGACGTAGTCAAGCGCCATGGCGCTCGCGTCGGCTCCCCAAAAAAGCTCGTCGCCGATGGCCAGCGTCGGGACACCAAAGATGCCGCGTGCGATCGCTTCGTCGGTGTTCCTGCGCAGCGCATCCTTGACCTCTGGAGAAGCGATCCTTGCCAAGGCGTCGGGAAGCTCGAGCTCGGCCTCGAGCTCGGCCCATTCGATGGGCAAATCGCCCATGCGACCGTCGCGCCAGACGAACCGAAAAATCCGCCGCACGGCGTCGGGCGCACAGTCCGCGGCGATGGCCAGACGCAGCAGCGGCAGCGGGTTGAACGGGTGCACGGCCGGAAACTTGATCGGTATCCCAAGCTTGCGTGCTTGCCAGACGACGAAACGGTAGGTGAACCGCCGCTTGGATGGAATCTCCGCCGGTCCTTTGTGACCGTTCGCCTGGAGCAGCGCGCCAAAAAGCACCGGGCGATAGCGAATGCGCAGTTTTTTCTCGAGCGCCGGCAACTGCTCGCAATGCAGATAGGCGAAAGGCGAGACAAAGTCGAAGTACCAGTCAGCGCCGGGCATGTGCCGCGCTCCGTTGCTCGATCGCGGCACCGTAGCGCTGCCGTCGCTCGTCCAGTTCGGCAAGCAGCATTCGCCTGGCTTCGCTGCTCAAATCCATCCAGCCTGCAATTTCATCGAGCGTGCGATAACAGCCTGCGCAATAACCGGTGACCTGATCGATGGTGCACACGCTGTTGCAGGGTGATGCGACCTCACTCAGCGGTCCAGCAGCACTCATGCGGCTAGCGGTTGCTTGGCGTCGAGCGCCCGCGCGACGCGCGATACCGGCGCCCGGCCAAGAAACTGGCAGATGTAGCTGCCCGCCATCCGCAATCCGGTCATGTCGACACCGGTATCGACGCCCAGTCCATCGAGCATGTAGAGCAGGTCTTCGGTGGCGAGATTGCCGGTCGCTCCCTTGGCGTAGGGACAACCGCCGAGTCCCGAAACAGAGCTGTCGAAGGTGTCCACGCCGAGCTCCATCGACGCGTAGACGTTGGCGAGCGCCTGGCCATAGGTGTCGTGAAAATGGCCCGCCAGTTCGGAAACGGGTACAGCCTCGGCGACAGTCGCGATCAGCTTCTGGGTCTTGCCCGGCGTGCCGGTGCCGATGGTGTCGCCGAGCGAGACCTCGTAACAACCCAGGCGCTTGAGCGCCGCGGCGACGTCGCGCACCCGCTCCGCCGCCACTTCACCTTCGTACGGGCAACCCAGCACGCATGAGATGTAGCCTCGAACGCGCACCCCGTGCGTGCTAGCGGCTTCGGTCACCGGCCGCGCGCGCTCCAGGCTCTCGGCGATGGAGCAGTTGATGTTCCTTTGAGAAAACGTCTCCGATGCGGCGACGAAGACCGCCACCTCGTCGCACTTTGCTGCCAGGGCAGCATCGAACCCTTTCATGTTGGGAGTCAGCACCGGATAGCGCACACCAGGTTTCCTTCGTATTGCCGTCATGACTTGCGTCGCATCGGCCATCTGGGGCACCCACTTGGGCGACACAAAGCTTGCCGCCTCGATGGCGGGCAAACCGGCATCGGTGAGCCGATCGATGAGTCCGACCTTGATCTCGGTCGGTACTGCAGTCTTTTCGTTCTGCAACCCGTCCCGAGGACCGACTTCGACGATGGATACGTGCCGGGGCAATGGCATAGCTGCTGTCGAATCAATAGCCATGTACGCGGTCGACCACGCCTGAAACGGGAAGGCCCGCCTCCAGACGCCGGATATTGGCCGCGACCTGGGCAACGGAAGCGCTGATTTGAGTTAGCGCGGACACGTGCGGAGTGACGCTGATTCGCGGATGATGCCAGAAAGCATGTGCAGGCGCTAAAGGCTCGTCGTGGAATACGTCGAGCATCGCGCCGGAGATATGTCCGGCATCGATCAGGGCGATGAGGTCGGCATCGACCAGCAGCGCGCCGCGCGCCACATTGACCACGTACGCTCCTCGCGGCAGGCGGGAAAGTACCCGGCGATCGAGAAGACCGCGCGTCTCATTGGTAAGAGGAAGAAGGCAGACCAGGATGCGGCAAGTCGCCAGAAAGGCATCGAGCTCGGCGCGCGCAAACATGCGTACACCAGCGATCTCCTTGCGCGACCGGCTCCAGCCTGTCACGGGAAAACCGAGCGAGACCAGCGTCTCGGCTACCGCGCTGCCGAGCACCCCGATGCCGAGAATGCCGACGCTGAACAGCGATTTGTCGAGGCGAGCGCGCTGGTGCCATCGCCTCTCGCGCTGGGCTTCCTCGTAGTCTGCGAATTCGCGATAACGGCGCAGCACCGCGTACGCCACGTATTCCGCCATTTGCTCAGCCATGCCGGCGTCGACCAGGCGCACGAGCGGAATCCCGGCAGGCCACGCGAGTTCCATCACGGTGTCGACGCCCGCGCCCAGATTGAAGACCGCGCGCACTGGGGTTAGGCCGGCCACAAGCTTGGCGGGCGGTTTCCAAACCACGGCATAGTCGATGGCCGCCGCGACGGAGGGCCAGACTGTAATCCCCGCCTCAGGCAATGCCTCACGCAGTGCAGCAGTCCAGAGCTCTGTGTCCTCTCCGGCGCTATAGAAAAGAATGTTCAAGGCGCAGGCGGCACTCCGCCTCCGGCGCTCCCCGCCGCCCAGTGCCCGATGCGTTCAATGATCATGCGCATGAAGCGCCAGAGCTTCGGCACGAGCCAGATCGACAGCCCGGCAAGGACCACGACCATCGCGAGCGCGACCAGCGGATGTGCCAGCGCCAGGTAGATCATTGCTCCGGACAGCAGATCCTCGCCCAGTGAAGCCATCCAGTTGGAGAACGGCTCCGGGGAGGTATTGAGGACCATTCGCGCGCTCGCCTTGGTGAAGTGGCTCCCTGCGGCAAGGGTGCCGCCCAGGATCGCCGCCGTGAGCGTCCACGCAGGAGGCGAATCGCCGAAAACTCCTGCAGCCAGGGCTGCGCCTGCGGGAATACGGATCAGGGTGTGGACCACATCCCACACCGAATCGAAGCCAGGAATTTTGTCGGCGAAGAATTCAGCAAACACCATGAAGCCCGACGCGGCGAGCACCATTGGATGCGACAGGATTTTTAGATGCTCGGGCAGCTCGAACCATCCGGCATAGGCGACCGCGCCGACGATAAACAGCACCGCGTAGAGTCGGATGCCGCTGGCCCAGCCCAGTGCCGCAGCGAGCGCGATGAGTTGCCAGGTGTCCAGTTGATCCATGGCAATGGACTATTCGCCTCGGGGGACCCAGGCGGCTCTCCTCTTGCTTAAGAACGCCTCAACCCCTTCTTTGGCCTCAGGGGACGCACGCACGCGGGCGATGCGGCGCGCGGTGTCGCTGATCACGCCGCCGTCGATCGGCCGATGCGCCATGGCGCGAATCAACTTTTTGCACTCCGCTTGCGCCCGCGGTCCTGCCGTGACTAGGAAGCCCAAGAGCTCGTTCACCCTGGCGTCGAGCTCCGCTGCTGGCGCTATGTCATGGAGGAGACCCAGGCGAAAAGCTTCCGGGGCGCCAAAGCGCTCGGCGGTCAGAAAGTAACGCCGAGCTGCGCGTGCGCCGATCGCTTCGACGACGTACGGACTGATCGTCGCCGGAATCAAACCGAGCCGCGCTTCCGACAAGGCGAAGCTAGCGTCGTGGTCGGCGATGGCGATGTCGCAACACGCGACAAGGCCGACGCCACCGCCATAAACCGCCCCGTGCACACGCGCAAGCGTCGGCTTGGGTAGTTCATTGAGTGTGCGCAACATCGTTGCCAGCGCCTTGGCGTCTGCCAGGTTCTCCGCGCGCGAGAACTCGGCCATCTTCCTCATCCAGTTGAGGTCCGCACCCGCGCAGAAGCTCTCGCCGGTTCCCATCAGTACCACCGCGCGGACGATTTCGTCGGCGCCCAGCGCGCGCAGCACCGAGGTAAGCTCCGCGATCAGCTCCTCGTTGAACGCATTATGCACATCGGGACGATTGAGCGAGACGATGGCGACCGCGTTGCGCAGGGTCACATCGAGCATTTCGTACGCGGTGAGCGTGGGTGCGCGCTCCGGCATCGTTTCCCCGGCGCCCTTGGCGCGATGACTCTTCGCCATGATGCGGCTACATGCGGAAAACGCCAAAGATCGTCTTGTCGATCGGACGATAGAGGGCTGCAGAAATCGCAAGGGCGAGTACCTTGCGCGTGTCGGCGGGATCGATTACGCCGTCGTCCCACAGCCGGGCGCTGGCGTAGTAGGGGTGGCCTTCGCGCTCGTACTGCTCACGTATGGGAGTCTTGAATGCAAGCTCTTCATCGCTGCTCCAGCGCCCGCCCTTCGCTTCGATCGCATCGCGGCGGATGGTGGCGAGCACCGTCGCCGCCTGCTCCCCGCCCATCACCGAGATGCGCGCGTTCGGCCACATCCACAGGAACCGCGGTCCGAACGCTCGGCCGCACATGCCGTAATTGCCGGCTCCGTAACTGCCTCCGATGATCATCGTGAACTTGGGAACCTTGGCGCACGACACCGCGGTCACCATCTTGGCACCGTCCTTGGCAATGCCGCCAGCTTCGTATTTCTGACCAACCATGAATCCGGTGATGTTCTGCAGGAAGACGAGCGGTATGCCGCGCTGGCTGCAAAGCTCGATAAAGTGTGCGCCTTTGAGCGCCGATTCCGAATAGAGCACGCCGTTGCTGGCGATGACTCCGATCGGATAGCCCCAGAGGCGCGCGAAGCCCGTGACCAGGGTCGTGCCATAGCGTGCCTTGAATTCGTCGAATTCGCTGCCATCGACGATGCGCGCCACGACCTCGTGCACGTCGTAGGGCTTGCGGATGTCGGCATTGATGACTCCGTAGAGCTCCTCGGATGGATACAGAGGCTCCCGCGGAGCGATGGCGTCGAGCGCAGCGGCCTTAACGCGGTTCAGGTGTGCGACGATGTTGCGAGCGATGGCGAGCGCATGATGATCGTTCACCGCTAGGTGGTCCGCCACACCCGAGACGCGTGTGTGGACGTCGGCACCGCCCAGCTCTTCTGCGCTGACGATCTCACCCGTCGCCGCCTTCACCAGCGGCGGGCCACCCAGGAAGATCGTACCCTGATCCTTGACGATGATCGACTCGTCCGACATCGCTGGCACGTACGCGCCGCCGGCGGTGCACGAGCCCATGACGATCGCGATCTGCGGAATGCCTTCCGCCGACATAGTCGCCTGATTGTAAAAAATGCGCCCGAAATGGTCGCGGTCGGGAAATACGTCGGTCTGGTTGGGAAGATTGGCCCCGCCCGAATCGACCAGGTAAATGCACGGCAAATCGTTTTCGCGGGCGATATCCTGCGCACGCAGGTGCTTTTTCACGGTCATCGGGTAATAGCTGCCGCCCTTCACCGTAGCGTCGTTGCAAACGATGACGCACTCACGCCCCGCCACTCGACCGATGCCGGTGATGATCCCTGCGGCGGCGATGATGTCGTCGTACATGCCGTAGGCAGCGAATTGCGAGAGCTCGAGGAATGGCGACCCCGGGTCGAGAAGCGCCCGAACGCGCTCTCGTGGCAAGAGCTTGCCGCGCGCCGTGTGGCGGTTGCGTGCCGCTTCGCCGCCGCCCTGCTCGATCTCCGCCACCTTGGCTTTGAGGTCAGCGACGAGCGCGAGCATCGCGTCGCGATTCTTGGCGAATGTGGCGTCGCGCGGGTTGAGCCGGGATTCGACGACGGGCATGGCGGGTCGAGGTTTAGGTCGCCTGCGGCAACGGATGGCCCGGCATGAGCCGGTATGGATGCACCCAGCGCGGCTCGGCCTGGATGCGCTTGAGCCAGTCCCGAATACCCGGATAAGCATCCCAGTCGACACTGATCTCGTCGGGAAAGAACAGATAGCCGCACAGCGACAGGTCGGCGATGGTCAAGCGGTCGCCGACCACGTGGGTGCGCTCCTTGAGATGAGAGTCGAGCACGTTCCACGCGGTTTCCGCCCGAGCTCTGAAGACCTTGAGCACCGCCGGATCGGTGTCCTTGGTGAACGTGCGCATGAAACGGTAAGTCGCTGTGTAGCTGGTGAGCTTGTGGTTGTCCCACAGAATCCAGCGCAGGATGTCGCGGCGCTCGCTGGCGTTGCTGGGACCGAAGCGGCCAAGCGTTTCCGCAAGATAGTCGAGAATCACTCCGGATTGGGACAACTTAAGCCCGTTATGCTCGAGGACCGGCGCCTCGCCCATGATATTGACGGCACGATAGGCCGGTGTGCGCGTCTCGCCGCTGAAGTAATCGACGAACCTCGGCGTCCAATCGGCTTGAGCGAGCTGCAGCGCCAGCGCCGCCTTATAGCAATTGCCGGACTGCGCGAAGCAATAGAGGGTGTACTCCGCCATGTTTGTCATTCTCCGCTGTCAGCCAATGCGCGGCTGATCACCAGCCGCTGGATGTCGCTCGTGCCCTCGTAGATCTGGCACACGCGTACATCGCGGTAGATGCGCTCCACTGAGAAGTCGGCAACGTAGCCGTAACCACCGTGGACCTGGATCGCCGCCGAGCAGACGCGCTCTGCCATCTCGGAGGCAAAAAGCTTGGCCATCGACGCTTCCTTGAGGCACGGCTCGTCCGCATCGCGCAGGCTCGCCGCGTGCCACACCATCTGTCGCGCGGCCTCGATCTCGGTAGCCATGTCGGCAAGGCGGAACGCCACTGCCTGGTGCTCGATGATGGGCTTGCCAAAGGACTGGCGTTCGCGCGCGTACGCGAGCGCTGCTTCGAAAGCAGCGCGGGCCATGCCCAC
>Ga0126381_100007294_pt1 | contig 12289 bp, 7 predicted proteins | sample PanSoiMetPlot_28_FD_96465 | JGI IMG/M metagenome (GOLD analysis project Ga0126381, IMG submission 96465) | Tropical forest soil microbial communities from Panama - MetaG Plot_28 | ecosystem: Environmental > Terrestrial > Soil > Tropical forest > Bulk soil | place: Panama | collected 2016-02-17
GGTTGACGCGAATCCAGAGTGGAAACAGGCCTTCGGTGACGGTTGGGACGAGATCGCGCGAGCCTCGGCGAAATCTGCCACGCGAGTTAAGGAGCACTTCTACATGGGCCCGGATTCGACCCTCGCCCAGATGGCCCTTCAGGTTGTGAGGTATACCGCCGAAGTCAAGAAGCCGGACGGCGAGCGCCTGCCTGGATATCATGAGTCTCAGCTCGAGTCACTCCGGTATGGCTTGCTATCTCCCGCCCCAATCTATCCGGAGATGGAGATTGCCCGGCTCACGGGAGGGCTTGAGCTGGGACAGCAGGAACTTGGTCCGGACAACGCCGGTCTCAAAGCGATCTTGGACGGACGTTCGTCGGCCGAAGCCGCCAAAGCTTTAGTGGAAGGGACGAAGCTGGCCGATCCGGCTGTTCGAAAACAATTACTCGAGGGAGGGCAGGCCGCGGTGCAGGCGTCGAATGACACTATGCTCGTCATGGCGCGCCGCTTTGACCCCGTCGGCCGCGAGCTAATCAAGTGGACGGAAGACAATGTGGAGAGCGTCGAGCAGCGAGCTGGCGAAAAGTTGGGCAAGGCGCGGTTTCTGGTTTACGGGAAGACAAGGTATCCCGATGCGACGTTTACACTGCGCCTCGCCTACGGTACCGTCAAAGGCTATTCAATGAACGGTACCCAGGCTCCGTACAAGACAACGGTGTTTGGCCTTTATGACCGCGCGGCCAGTTTCGACTACCAGGGTCCCTGGTATCTTCCGTCTCGCTGGAAAGAAGGACAGCAGAAATTGAATCTAAGTACCCCTCTTGATTTCGTCAATACGTGCGATATTATCGGCGGAAATTCCGGCTCTCCAGTCATCAATCGGACCGGGGAACTGGTCGGCCTCATCTTCGACGGCAATATTGAGTCGCTGGTCGCCGATTTCATTTACGAAAGCGAAAGAAATCGTGCAGTGGCGGTGCACAGTGGCGCAATGATCGAAGCCCTTCGTAAACTTTACGATGCCGGAAAGCTGGCAGACGAGTTAGAAGGGGCCACGAAAGAACCCTACACCTCGAACTGAGGTTACTCAACCGATGCGGTCACGGGTTTGCCCTTCGCTTCATCGGCGATCTCTTCCTGGTGACCGCTGGTATTTACGAAGCTGCGAAGGATTTCGGCGACGCTCCAGGCTTGGGCGCAGCAGCCGCGGGGAGTGTATGGGGACTCGGCGTCGAATATTTCGCTAATTTGCCCTACGCACGCTTCGCAGAGCTGAGCTTTGAAGTTTTCCAGAAATCCCCGGGCAGTGACGAGATCGTCCGGGTGCACTTTGAGCCATGCATCGATGAATGGTCCAATGAGCCACGCCCAGACTGTACCTTCGTGGTAAGCTGCATCGCGTGACCGCAGGTCACCGTCATATCTCGCTTTGTAATCGCGCTCACCCGGGGCAAGGGACCGCAGGCCGAACGGTGTCAGAAGTCGGTCTCGTACCGTCTTGACCACCGGCTTCCAGTGAACCTTGTCGAGAACCGGGTGCTCCAGTGAAATGGCGAAGAGTTGGTTTGGGCGGAGAGATGTATCGGACGCTCCGTTCTCGCCATCCACTACGTCGTACAGGTATCCCCCTTTGGCGAACCAGAAGCGTTCGTTGAACGATTTCTTTGCTCTGGCTGCATGGACAGCGATTCCCTTCGCTTCATCGTTTCGATGTGTCTGCCGCAACCAGTCCTCCAGCAGCCGTAGCGCGTTGTACCAGAGAGCATTGATTTCCACTGCCTTGCCCCGCCTGGGCGTGACCACCCAATCGTCGACTTTTGCATCCATCCAGGTGAGCTGGTATCCGTGCGCTCCTTGGTAAAGCAGCCCATCATCGGGATCTACGTGAATATTGAAGCGTGTACCGCGCAAATGATTCGCCACGATGTCTAACAACTTCGGGCACAACTGGCTCAACAAATGGCGGTCATTGGTGTATTCCAGGTAGCGATTCAAGGCATGGAAGAACCATAGGGTCGCGTCGGCGGTGTGATAAAGGCCGCTCTTCTTGCCTTCCGGAAACATATTCGGAATCAGGCCGTCGCGCATGTAATGCGCGAACGTCCGCAAAATATAACTGGCCTCTACCTGCCGCCCGGTCACGAGCGTCAGGCCTTCCAGGCTGATCATCGTGTCGCGGCCCCAATCCGTAAACCAGTGATAACCGGCGATGATACTTCGAATCTCATCTCCCGCAGCGCGTGCCCGGGCCGTATCCTCTTGTCGCCCCACTGGAGCGAAGACAAATTGGTCGGCTGCCCATACCAACTCGCGGCATGCGTCTTCGCACGCGGCGGGATGAGCTTCCATCAGCAGCCGGCGTTTCCGGTCATGCTCTGCATCCCATGCCTGTCGCGGGTCGAGTGCCGCCATAACGTCCCAGCTCTCCGTCGAGACGACCAGCGTTGCGTCATGGCCTGCGCTCAGATCGACTGTGAGATAGCCAGGGCTCCACAGGTCGCCGCGCCAGATGTATCCACGGCTTCGCTCAACTTCATAAATAACGTTACGGATCTTCCTTGCATCCACAGCTACCGCGCCCTCCTTGCCGAGTAGCCGCAAACGGAGCGGCGGTAGACCGCTTGCCGGCTGCAACTCGTAATGGTGATCGCGCACGGTAAACGTGTAGAGCTCGAGTCTGGTGTTCACCGGCGCCTCGTGAGCCCGCATGTTCACTGCGGGACGAAGCTGCAGCCTCACGCTTTCTTTCCCTTGCACGATGCGGTAATCGAGGTACGCTGTGTTCTGCCGGTGTGGAAGGATGACCCGCTTCTCGATCGCGACGCCGTCTATCTCATATGTCCAGACCGGCAGGCCGGCATCGAGAGAGAAATTCACAAGGAGCGGTGAACCGCCTCTATAGTCACCCCCTTCGGTTATCGGGCCATTTAGCTGAAACCGCCTGCCATCTCGCCCAATGACTTCCTCCAAGACGTCATTGAGCATCATGGTCCGCGCTAGCGGAGCTCGCAAAGCCGCAATCAGGTAACCGTGAAACACTCGAGTCAGCGTTCCTCCAACCGTGCCGGATGCGTATCCGCCCAGCCCGTTCGTGACCAGCCACTCGGTTCCGGTCAGGAACTGTAGATCTTCATTAGATAGTGGCGTATCTGGATTGTGCGTATAGAGGTTATGCATCTCGTGTGTCGGTGACTTCTGCCGCGATGGGATGTAAGAGAACTGCAGCCTGTCCTGGAATCCGCCAGCCGTCCTCCGTATCCAAAGGAGCTGTTCCGCAGCCTCCATAAGGAGGTGCATCGCTCGACCACAAGATCGCCCATTCCGTAGATGCCGGTGGCGCAAGCAGCGGCTCCGGAGCAGGATTCAAAACCAGATCGGTGCCCAGATTCACAATCAGCAGCCGGTCGCTTGCATGTTCGGCCGAAAAAAATCGCAGAACAAAGGCTGAACCCGAAAGCACAGCACCGTCGAGCCCCTCCTCGCCTTGGCGCGATACGACCGGATCTTCTCTCCGAAGACGGAGCAAGTCACCGTGGAGCGAATAGATCTCACGGTGCTTTCCTACCTCAGAAAAGTCCAGCTTTGACCGCTTGAACGTTTCGGGGTCGCCTGGGTCAGCGAAACAGGCCTGCGTCTGCGGCAAATTGAGCGATCGCCACTGCTCGAGGAACTCGATGCGGCCTTGGCGAATTTTCTCCGCCAGTTCCGGTTTATGATCGGCGAAGAACAGGAAAGGGCTGGAGGCGCCGAATTCCTGGCCTTGAAACAGCATGGGCGTTCCCGGCCCAAGCAGGGTTAGCGCTGTAATGGCCTTGAAAGTACCTGGCGAACTCACCTCGTGAGCCCTTTGCCCACGCCCCGAATTGGCGACCTGATCGTGATTCTGGATGAACGTGATCATGGCTTGACGAGGCATGTCAAACGTTGCAGTCCCACGCCGCTTGCTCTGCCATTTGTACCATTGCCCCTGATACAGATACCCATACTTGATTGCTGAGACAAACTCTTGCGGAGTGCCTCGGTAATCTGTGTAGTACGCGTCCGCCTTGCCGGTCAAAGCCACCATCGCTGAATGGTGATAGTCATCGTTCCAGAGACCGTCCAGGCCGTATCCTCCTTCTTCGGCCGGTTTGATCAGCTCGGTTTTTTGGGGCTCGTTTTCTCCCACCAGAATGATGGAACGGGTTTCAGCGGCTTTGCGTGCTGCTTGGCCGATTTCGCAAATGATTTTCATCTCGGAATCGTCATGGATGTCCTGCGTGGCATCCAGACGTAGTCCGTCGAGATGAAACTCCCGAATCCAATACGCGGCATTCTTTACGAAGAACTCGCGTACCGGGCCGCACTGCTCGCCATCGAAGTTGAGGGCCGGGCCCCAGTCGGTCTTGTGCTTCTTGCTGAAATACCAGGGTGAAAAGCGAGGAAAGTAGTTGCCGTCCGGACCGATGTGATTGTAGACCACATCCAGAATGACTCCAATGCCCAGCTGATGGGCCCGGTTTACGAAAGACCGCATATCATCGGGCCGGCCATAAATGGAAGCAGGCGCATACGGCTGTACACCGTCATAGCCCCAACCGAATTTGCCTGAAAAGCTAGCGACCGGCATAATCTCTACTACCGTTATCCCGGTGTCGCGGAGATACGGCAGCTTGGTCGCCGCGGAATTCCATGTGCCCTCCTGGGTGAACGTGCCCAGGTGCGTTTCGTAAATCACTTGTCCTCGCAAACGAATTCCCGTCCAGTTCCGGTCAGACCACGAAAATCTGTGGGGATCGACGATTTCAGAGAAACCATGGGGTCCATCCGGTTGAAAGCGCGAGGCCGGATCCGGGCATAGCTCATCGCCGTCCAGTTTGTATTTATATTTGGAGCCGGCGCGAATGCCCGGCGCACGTCCCGAGAAGTATCCGTTCGCGTCCTGGTGCAGGTCCACAGATGGCCGGTCGTCCCCAAACGTCACTTCGACCGATTTCCTCACAGGCGCCCAGACGCGAAAACTAGCTCCGCTGCCGTCGTTCAGAAGATCCGCCCCCAGAGACATCCGCCTGAAGGACGAGCGAAGCGCCGGGTTTCGAGACTCGGAAAAGTTACAGGTTCACAGCCCCTGGTGACGTTGCCAGATCAATTTCTTGCGTCCGAAACCTTGAATCTGAGCCGGAAACGTCAGCGACTTAATCTTAAGCAAATAAGATGGTCTATTTCGCCCAGGCCTGCCGCTCCCGGGGCAGTAGCAGCGAAAGGGCGATGGAGGCGCCAAGCACCCCGCCGATAACGGCAAGCGAGAGCGTAATCGGAAAATGGCCACCCCAAAGCGGGTTCAGCCACGCCATCTTGAGCCCCACAAAAATCAAAACCACCGCGAGTCCGTAGCGCAGCAAGTGAAACCGGCCGACCGCTCCCGACAATAGGAAATACATGGACCGGAGACCGAGAATGGCGAAGACATTGGACGTATAGACGATAAAAGGTTCTTTGGTGATCGCGAAAATTGCCGGCACGGAATCGACCGCAAAGATAATATCCGCGGTTTCGATAGCGGCTAGCGCGAGCAACAGCGGCGTGGCATGCAGCTTGCCGTCTATTCGCGTAACAAGCTTCTGCCCCGCCAGATCCGGGGTAACAGGCATGACTTTGGGAAGCAGCCGCATGACCCAATTCTTTTCTGGATCGACCTGCTGCTCTCGTCCCAGCATCATTTTTAGTCCGGTGAAAATCAGGAAAACTCCGAAGAGAATGCCGACCCACCCGAATTGAAGCAGGGTCGAGCCTAAAGCGATGAAGATTCCGCGAAATACCAGTGCGCCAAGGATCCCATAGAACAGAACACCATGATGGAATTGCGCGGGAATCTTGAAGTACGCGAACACCATCACGAATACGAACATGTTGTCGAGGGAAAGCGATTCTTCGACGACATACCCGGTAAGGAACTCGAGCGCAGTCTGCTTAGCGCGCACCGCTCCGAAAGTTGCGCCGGTATATTGGTAAAGCCCGAAGCAGAATAGCAGAGCCAGTGCGACCCACACGGCCATCCAAAAAGTCGCTTTGCGGAAACTCGGTTCGTCTGCCTTACGATGAAAGACGCCCAGATCAAGCGCCAGCAGCACAAGGATCAGCGCGGTGAAAACCAGGTAGAGCCACCAGTAGCCGGCAAAAGGGAACATGCTTGTGGTCATGTGGGAGTTCCTTTTCGGCGGGGTCTAAAGCGGGTTAGAAAGCGCCGGATCGGGTCTTCTGGTCCAAGCAAAGCCAAGCCCGCGAAAAGCAAAGGAATGCCTGGCAGGAGCGGCAAGGCGAGGCCCGCAGCTCCGGCGGCCAGGCACAAATAGGCAGCAATTTTCTTGGCCACTTGCTACACCGCCACGGGCGCTCTTTGTAGGACCATAGACTCCAGTCGGGCGATACGGTCCTCGGTCGAAGGATGAGTGCTGAACAACTTTACAAAGCCGGCTCCTGTAAACGGGTTTACGATGAACAGGTGCGCCAGGGCTGGGCTGCCCTGCTGCATTGGAATACGGTCGCGCGCATACTCCAGTTTGCGGAGCGCGGAGGCCAGGCCGAGCGGATTTCCGCTGGTGCGGGCAGCAGTTTCATCGGCCAGAAACTCGCGGGAACGTGAAATCGCCATCTGAATCATCACGGCGATTACAGGAGCAATGAGCATTGCCAGCAGCCCTCCCGCTGGATGCCCGTGCTCTTCATCTTCGGAATGGTGGGTCCCGCCAAGAACTGTACTCCACAAGGCCAGGTTGGCTACGTGACTCAACGCACCCGCAACCGTGGCGGCAATGGTCATAATCAATGTATCCCGGTTGCGGATGTGCCCTAACTCATGGGCGATCACTCCTCGGATCTCTTCCGGGTTGAGCATAGACAGCAAGCCCTGGGTCACCGCAACGGAACCGTGCCGCGGATTGCGGCCCGTGGCAAAGGCGTTCGGAGCCCCTTCAGAGATGATATAGAGCTTCGGCATAGGTAATTCGGCGCGCATCGCCAGATCCTGCACCGTGGCATAAAGTTCCGGCGCATGTCCCGGCCCGATCTCTTCTGCGTTGTACATCCGAAGTACAATCCGGTCGGAAAACCAGTAAACACCAAAATTCATCACGGCGGCAAGCAGCAACGCAACCACGACGCCCGCTTGACCGCCTAACGCGTGCCCCAGCCACAAGAACAGGGCCGTTAGCGAAGCCAAAAATACTAATGTCTTGACTTGATTCCACATGTTTGTGTACCTCGTTCCCCTATCGGCCTTCCGTAGCCCGGCACGGCACATCCAGCCGAGCTACGGCGCCGGTGAGTTACGCGTCACGGATTACGATTCGACATCGGCAACTCTTTCGCGCAGATTGTCGAGCTTTTTCTCAGTCCCGGCCAATTCCAGAAAAACATCGACTGACTGTTTCATCTGGTCCGCGTTCGAGGCGATCGCGCTTAGATGGCTCGTGTATTCCGGAGCAAACAAATGCCGAGGGTTGTCGTTCAAGTGGTTGATGGCATCCTCGGTTCGCGAAGCAAGTTGCACAGCCGCCGGAACAATCGCGTCTATAGCCTGCTGCTGCCACGGCGCCGCAGTGTCACGGATAGCCTGCAGATTCTCTAGCCGCGTGCCGATGGCATTGATGTGCTGCTTGGCAAGCGTCAGTTGATCGGCGTGGCTCTGCCAGGTTAGCCTCCCAAGTCGGAACGATTCAAGGGTTGCCGCATCACGGCTCAAGTTATAGGCGATGGATCGAACCTCCTCCAGAAGTTGCGAGGCCTGAGCTGAATCCTGTGTAATTTCAGACTTGGCGACTGGCGGGCCAACTGCTGAAACCGACGGGGCAGCAAAGAGGGACGACCCGGAAACGATCAAAGCCGCAACCGGCAAGTACGCCATTTTTGTATTGAGTAAACGCATGTTCATTCTCCTTTGGGAATTCGGTGTTGAGACTCTTACGCGCCTCACGATTCCAGAGATAGCGTAGTGATGCGGTATTTGAAAAATAGAAAGTTTGGAGAATATATATCGATTTTTTAGAAGTATCGAATCGGCGGGATGATGAAGCACGGCCTAGGGCCGGCCCGCGTCACTCCAGTGTGGTACCGACCCGGGAGGAGCCTGGGCGAGGGCATCCTTCAGCGCCGCCTGTATCTGCGCGTTGCCCGGATCGCGGAGCAGTGCTTCATGTAACTGCGTGAGACCTTCGGCCCATTGACCAAGCCGCAGCAGAGCCACCGCGTAATTCACGCGAATGCCAACATGCTCCGGGTTGAGATTTAGGGCCGTCCTGTATTTTTCGGCCGCGCCTGGCATGTCACCGGCCTTTTCGAGACTGGCGCCCTCGTTGTTGATCCTTACCGCCGCCAGTGCGTTTTGACTGATTTGATCTCTCTTTTGCAGCAACTCAGCCAGTTTTTGCTTGATGGTATTGGCTTCCTCCTGCTTGCCATCCTGCCGGAGCGCGCTCTGCAGTGAGTTCAGGGTGGATTGGTCTTCGGGATTCAGATGGTATGCCTGTTCGAGATGTTCGACGGCGGCATGTGCTTGCCCATCGCGAAGATATTCCGCGCCCAACCGGTATTGCGCAATGGCGTCCGTGGGTCTCAATTGGACAGCGCGTTTGTATGCGGTCAGCGCGCCGGTGTCATCAAGCGTGGCCCGGCGCGCCAAGCCCAGATCGGACCAGGCTTCGGCGAAGTCGGGACGGAGCGCCACGGCTTCCTGCAATTGTGCGACAGCTTTTTGCGCGTCATTTTGGCCCGAATATACCTTCGCGCGGAGATAGTGCGCATATGCCGCGTCGGATGTGTGCCCAAGGATTTGAATGGCGCGATCCAGGTGTTCCGCCGCTCCCGGTAGATCGCCGGCCTGGACCAGGATCAGCCCGAGGTTCGTCTGCGCCGCTCCGAATCCCGGGTTCAGCGCCACGGCTTTCTCGAATGGCCCGCGTGCCGCCTTGATGTCGCCAAACCGGTTAAAGGCCTCGCCGAGTGCGTTTTGCGCTTCCGCCGATTGAGGGCGCAGCCGCACAGCTTCGCTCAACTGTTCAAGCGCTTCCGTACGGGCTCCTTTCTCCGCCAGCAGGCTTCCTAATAGGAGCCGGGCATCGGCGTCTTTAGAATCACGCTGGACGGCGTTCTGGAGAACGCGGATCGCTTCATCGTTCTGCCCTTTGGATGCCAGTCTCCAAGCCTCCTCCACTTGCGCATTCTGAGACCAGAGCAGGGCAGCACATGCGACGGAGGCAAGAAATCGCGCGATCATCGGGTCTTTTTGCCGAATCTTTGGGAGCGGGTGATTCCCGAACCCTCGGTCACATAGATCAATTGATCGGCTGCAACATTTTTCAAGTGTTCGACCTGTCTAAGGGGCCATCGGATATCGATGTCCGCGACTTTGGCGGAGCCGAGACCGAAATGAAGCCGGCTGTCATTTACCGACAGGTAAGACGATTGCGCTAATATCTCCTGCGCCTGAATTTTATCCCCGTAACGAACCGTCACTCGCGCGCCAATCGCGCTGCGATTTGACTTGACTCCGCTCAGCTTGACCTTTACCCAGTGATTGTTTCCGGAAAGATCATTACGAAGCAGCGATGGCGTCTCGTTCTGATTGACAACGACAATGTCAACGTCGCCATCATTATCGAAATCGCCGAACGCACATCCACGGCTGCAGTGCGGCGCATCCACACCCGGTCCCGCCTGGCTGATCAGTTCTTCGAAACGTCCCTTGCCTAAGTTGCGAAACACAATGCGCGGAGTTTTGTAAGGCTCATCCGGATTCTTTTGCAGCTCCGGATAGATACCGCCCGTAACCCAAAAAATATCCGGATTCCCGTCGTTATCGAGATCTTGGATACCTGTCCCCCAACTGATGAAGCGGGTTTCCACGCCCAGGCCGGAGCGCAAGGTGTCGTCTCGAAATACACCCTTTCCATCGTTTACGTAGACGGCGGGCGTGTCGGCAGCGAAATGTGTCTTTACAATATGCAAATTGCCGTCGAGCATGAAATCACCGGCAGCGACTCCCATTCCGGCCTGCTCCATGCCGTCTTCGCTCAGCGCTACACCCTTCTCCATGGCCTGCTCGACGAATGTACCGTCGTGCTGGTTTTGAAAAAGCAGGCTAGGCGTCGAATCGCAGGCGACATAGATGTCCGGCCAGCCGTCATTGTCGAAATCGGCGGCAACCGCGGTGAGTCCATATCCGCCGGCAGCCTTCCCGATGCCCGAGCGCGCCGTGACATCGGTGAAAGTGCCGTCACCGTTGTTTCGATATAGAGAATGATGACCGTACGGCAGACCTCGCGGGCCGCAGAATACTCCCTCGGAGTTGCAGCTTCCTACCGTCCCGGCGCCTGGCACGACCTTCATGTCGAAGCTCACGTAGTTTGAAACGAACAGATCAAGTTTGCCGTCGCGATCGTAATCGATGAAGGTACAGCCGCTCCCGAAGCGCGCTTCCTTGCTTAAGAGGCCGGCTTGTTCAGTAGTGTTCGTGAACGTTCCATTCCCGTTGTTTCGGTAGAGTAGGTTTTGCGGCCACCCGGTGACGAAAATGTCTTCGAACCCGTTATTGTCGAAGTCGCCGATCGTTAGTCCGTAGGCATATCCGGTGTGGAACATTCCCGCCTTTTCGGTCACATCGGTGAATGTCCCGTCCCGGTTGTTTTTGTAGAGGCGATTGGATGCGCCCGGCGGCGGATCGCCGAACCGCGAACTGGAAAGCACGAATATGTCGACCCAGCCGTCATTGTCGAAATCGAAGAATGCAACTCCGCAGCCCATCGCCTCGATTACGTAATCGGCGCGATTTGGGTGCCCGGAGACGACCACTCCATTGAGTCCCGCCTGCGCGCCGATGTCGGTGAAACAAGCGTGAAAGGGAAGTCCGGACGGTTTCCCTCGCGGAGCGGCCTTTACTCGTCGCGAAGCCATTCCCTCGCCCGGGCCGGAAATTGTCTGTCGGCCAAAAGCCCGAGTTGCGGGGAGCGCCAGCAAGCTGAGCGCGCTGCGCCGGGTCAGAGACTGCATTCCCTCAAACCAACCAACTTATCAACCCGCTGCCACGGTGTGCAGATTGTTGTGCCAGTTATCGAGTTTCTAGCGAGAGGCCCTCAAACGAAAATCAGAACCTCGGATTCAACCCGTTATATACAGCGTTGACAAGAGAGCCGTCAGGAAGCTGATCGGGCACTTCGAAGATAGAGGCCCCGCCCAAATTGTTGTTGAGAGCGTACCTCATCTTTTTACGTATCGACGTGGGATCGTCATAGGTCCAAAAATTTAGGCCATCGAACGCCCAAGGTGTATCAGTGGCGGGATCACGAAAGAGCTGTTCGAACGGGAGAACATTGAGTAACAAGTAGCTATCCGGCTCAGTCGCCGCGACGGTCGCAAGGGCGGGATTCAATTGAATAGCCACCGTACCGGCATAGTTCGGAGGATTGCCTGAGTTGGGAGCACTGGGGTTTACGGCAGCAACGAATTGTCCATTTTGACCCGGGGCGGATGTCCCGGTAATAGCCCAGCCATAGGAATAGAAGGGGATTCCCAGGAGAATCTTTTCAGCAGGGACGCCCGCGGCCAGATAAGACTGAACGGTAAAATTCACGTTGAAAGTCGTCGATGAATCAAACTCAGTTTGTCGAAGCGGCGCCACAAAGCCCGTGTGATTATCGAAAGGACCGTTGTAGTCATAGGTCTCAAGATTGATGAAATTTAGCTGTGCCGCGGCAGCCGGAAGGTTGATGAGTGAGAAATTTTGTTCACCGGCCGGCAGGGCGGCGGAGAGAACGTGCCCTGGCCCCAAAGCGTTTAACTGCCTTCGAAACTCCTGCAGAAGTGCGACGAAGTTGGCTCTATCAGCAGGTTGTGTCGGAAACTCCCAATCGATGTCAAATCCATCAAAGATGCCCGGAACAGGCCCGATTGGTGGCGTAATCAGGGGCTGTTCAGAGAAACCGATGTCGTAGATTGGAGCGAGCCCGGTTGTGTTGCTGAAATTCCCCTTGATATACGAATTGATGCAATCGGAAACGAATGCCCTACGGCTCGCCGCGGTAGCGGAAGCTGCCTCGAAGCCGTTTACGCCGGCGCTGAAGCCGCCTATCGACACAAGAACTTTCAGGTGTGGGAACTGCTTTTTCAACTCCTGCAACTGATGAACCTGGCCGCGAAGCGCGCCGTTTGCAAATGAATCGACAGAACCGTCCAAGCTTCGAGTCTGATCAAAGAAGAATTGGTAGTCGGCGAACTCGTCGAAGGCCGCACAGTGTGGAGTGCCGCTCTGGTCCGCTCTGATGTCAGCGAATGCGTA
>Ga0126381_100007295_pt1 | contig 12288 bp, 13 predicted proteins | sample PanSoiMetPlot_28_FD_96465 | JGI IMG/M metagenome (GOLD analysis project Ga0126381, IMG submission 96465) | Tropical forest soil microbial communities from Panama - MetaG Plot_28 | ecosystem: Environmental > Terrestrial > Soil > Tropical forest > Bulk soil | place: Panama | collected 2016-02-17
AACGCGATGCTATTCAAGAACCTGCGCGACGAAATCGATGCCACGCGGGCGCGCGACCCCGCAGCCCGCTCCTCGCTAGAGGTGGTGTTCTGCTACCCTGGCTTCCAGGTCTTGCTGTTCCATCGACTGGCACATTGGCTGTGGATGCATCGCTGGTTCTTCCTCGGGCGCTTTATCGCGCATATCGGCCGGGTGCTGACGGCGATCGACATTCATCCCGGCGCCAAGATCGGCAAGCGCCTGTTCATCGACCACGGCATCGGGGTGGTGATCGGCGAAACCGCCGAAATCGGCGATGACTGCACGATCTATCAGGGCGTGACCCTGGGTGGCACGCGACCGTCAAAGGACCAGAGCGGGTCGAAGCGCCACCCGACGCTCGGCAACAACGTCATCATCAGCTCGAACGCGCAGGTGCTGGGCCCGTTCAAGGTCGGCGACGGCGCGACGATCGGCGCCGCGAGCATCGTGCTGCGCGAGGTGCCGCCCGGCGCGATCATGGTGGGAAACCCGGCGCGCCAGATCACCCGGCGCCAACCGGGCGACCCCAAGCCGGCGTTCGCCCCGTACGGCGTCAGCGGCGAGGACATCCCGGACCCGATCGCCCGTGCGCTCACCGGGCTGCTCGACGAGGTCGCGAGCCTGCGGGCGCGGGTCAACGAGCTCGAAAGCGAAAAGGGCGTACCGCAGCCGGCCGGTCCGCGTGCCGTCGCTGACGAGGCGGAAAGCGAACGGTTCGCGTGACGAGGCGGTTTGGCATAGGGTCGTTCGGCATAGGGTCGTTCGGCATAGGGTCGTTCGGCATAGGGTCGTTCGGCATAGGGTCGTTCGAATGAGGCTCAGCACCAAGGGTCGCTACGCGGTGATGGCGATGGTCGATCTCGCGCAGCATGCGGGCGAAGGACCGGTCTGCCTCTCCGAGATCGCCGAGCGGCAGGAGATCTCGCTCAGCTACCTCGAACAGCTGTTCGCCAAGCTGCGCCGCGGCGGGCTGGTCAAGAGCGTGCGCGGGCCGGGTGGCGGCTATCTGCTGGCGCATTCGCGCGACGACACGCGGATTGCCGACATCATCCGCGCGGTCGACGAGCCGATCCGCGCGGTGCGATGTCGACCCGGCGCGACGCTCGGCTGCCGCGGCGACCGCAGCCGCTGCCTGACCCACGATTTGTGGGAGGAGCTCAGCAACCAGATCCATCTCTATCTGAGCTCGGTAACATTGGGCGATGTCTGCGAGAAGCGGGTGCTCGGAACCAGCGGTCTCGCCTACCGCACCGCCGCGGCCGCGCAGTGGTAGCGGGCGCTCACGCCGGTAGATTTGCGCCCCAGAAACCCAAAACCGTAAACCCAAAACCGTGAAGCCGCGCGAAACTTATCTCGACTGGAATGCGACCGCGCCGCTGCGCTCCGGGGCGACGGCGGCAATCGCCGATGCGCTGGTGATGGGCGGCAACCCGTCCTCGGTCCACCGCAGCGGCCGCGCCGCGCGGCAGCTCGTCGAGCAGAGCCGCGCGGCGGTCGCGGCGCTGGTGGGCGCGCCGGCCGACGCCGTCGTCTTCACCAGCGGCGGCACCGAAGCCAATCATCTGGCGCTGCTCGGCACCGGGCGCTCCCGGGTGCTCGTCTCGGCGGTCGAGCATCCCTCGGTCCAGCAAGCCGTGCCCGAAGCGCGGCGCATCCCGGTCGACAGCCACGGTCTTGTCGATCCGGCGGCGCTCGCATCGCTGCTCGCCGACGACGAGCAGCCGACGCTGGTCTCGGTGATGGTGGTCAACAACGAGACCGGGGTGATCGAACCGGTTCGCGAACTTGCCGAAATCGCCCATGCGCGGGGCGCGCTGTTTCATTGCGACGCGGTGCAGGCGGCCGGCAAGCTGCCCCTGTCGCTCCGCCAACTCGGCTGCGATTTCCTGACGCTGTCGGCGCACAAGATTGGCGGCCCGACCGGGATCGGCGCGCTGGTGACGGCGCCGGGCGCAGAGGTGACGCCACTCTTGCGCGGCGGCGGCCAGGAGCGCAATCGCCGCGCCGGCACCGAGAACCTCGCCGGCATCGCCGGCTTCGCCGCCGCGGCCGCGGCCTGCGACCCGGCTGAATACGATCGCGTCCGCGCGCTGCGCGACCGGCTCGAAGCGGCGCTGCCCGATGACGCAATGGTCATCGGCGCAGCGGCGCCGCGCGTGCCCAACACCTGCGCGGTGGCGATGCCCGGGGTGCTGGCCGAGACCCAGGTCATCGCGCTCGACCTCGACGGGGTGATGGTCAGCGCCGGCGCCGCCTGCTCGTCAGGCAAGGTTGGGCCGAGCCACGTACTGGCGGCGATGGGCGTGCCGGCCGAGATCGCCCGCGCGACGATCCGCGTCAGCCTCGGCTGGTCGAGCGATGAGACCGACATTACCCATTTCCTCGACGCCTGGAGCGCCCTTTATCGCCGTACGCGCGGACGGAAGGCGGCATGAACGACATCGTTTCCGATCGCGCCAACACGCTGCCGATCTATCTCGACAACCAGGCCTCGACACCGGTCGACCCGCGCGTGCTCGAAGCGATGATGCCTTATTTCACCATCGATTACGGCAACCCGCACAGCGAGAGCCATGTCTATGGCGATCGCGCGATGGCGGCGATCGACGATGCTCGCGCCGAGGTCGCGGCGCTGATCCACGCCGACCCGCGCGAGATCGTCTTCACCTCCGGGGCGACCGAAGCGAACAATATGGCGCTCAAGGGCGCGGCGCATTTCGCCCGCGAGCACCCGATCACGAGTACCCCAAAGGACCACGTCGTTACCCTGCAGACCGAGCATAAATGCGTGCTCGAAAGCTGCGCGGCGCTGGAACGCGAAGGGTTTCGGGCGACCTATCTGCCGGTGGCCGAAAGCGGCCTCGTAGCGCTCGATACGCTCGCGGCGGCGCTGACCGAGCGGACGCTGATCGTCTCGGTGATGGCGGCGCATAACGAAATCGGCGTGATCGAGCCCTTGGCCGAGATCGGTGCGCTGTGCCGGTCGAAGGGCGTGCTGTTCCACACCGACGCGGCGCAGGCGCTGGGCAAGATGCCGCTCGATGTCGAGGCGATGAAGATCGACCTGATGTCGATGTCCGGGCACAAGCTCTACGGCCCCAAGGGCGTCGGCGCGCTTTATATCCGGCGGCGGCCGCGGGTGCGCCTGGTGCCGCTGATCGATGGCGGCGGCCAAGAGCGCGGTCTGCGCTCCGGCACCCTGCCGACCCCGCTCTGCGTCGGCTTCGGCAGGGCCTGCGCGCTCGCCGCCGTCGAGATGACCAGTGAGGCGGCGCGCCTCAAGAACTTGCGCGAGCGGTTGCGGGCGAGCCTTCAGCGGCGCGTGCCGGGGCTGCAGGTCAACGGCGACCTCGAACATCGCCTGCCCGGCAGTCTCAACGTCTCGGTGCCGGGCACCATGGCATCGGAGCTGATTGCGGCGTGCCAGAGCATCGCGATCTCCACCGGTTCGGCCTGCACCTCGGCGTCGGTCGAGCCGTCCTATGTGCTGCGCGCGCTCGGTCTCGGCGACGACCGCGCCAATGCGTCGATCCGCCTCGGGCTCGGCCGCTTCACGACTGCGGCCGACATCGACTATGCGGCGGATGCGATCGCCGCCGCCGTAGAACGCGTCCGCCGCGGCCAAGAGACGAAATCGCCGATGGAATCGGGTGAACGCAAGCCTACATAACCATTACGCTACGATTGACGGCGAGGATGGCGGCGGCAATATGGAGCCGCCGCCACACGGCAAGGGAGTTGAGGCACAGATGGCTCTGGCGCGACCACCGGCCCTCAAGGTGACCGACGCGGCGGCCGCTCGCATCCAGGCGCTGCTCGACAACCGCGGCAAGCCGTCGGTCGGTGTGCGTGTCGGCGTGCGGGCGCGCGGTTGCTCCGGCCTCAGCTACACGCTCGAATACGCCGACGAAAAGGGCAAGTTCGACGAGATCGTCGAGGACAAGGGCGTCACCGTACTGGTCGACCCCAAAGCGATCATGTTCATCCTCGGCACCGAGATGGATTACGTCGAGGAGAAGCTCGAATCGGGCTTCGTGTTCCGCAATCCGAACGAGAAAGGCCGCTGCGGCTGCGGCGAGTCGTTTCACGTTTAGCGTTTGGGTGTCATTGCGAACGGAGCGAGGCAATCTCGGCCCAGGCACACACCCGATCGAGATTGCCGCGTCGTCCTTTGGGTTCCTCGCAATGACAAGGTTATTCGGATGAAACTGTTTCAGATCGAAGAGCCGGACGGATCGCCCGCCTACCCGGATGCGCCGGGCGCGGCGATCGGCATCGACGCCAGCGGCACTCTGGCGGCGGTCGCGTTTGCCGTCGGCGGCAATGCGATAACCCTCGCCGACCGCGAAGGCTTCGAGCGCGACCTGCCGGTGCCCGGGCCGGACGCGCCGCTCGCCGACTGGCAGACGCTGTTCGAAGGCGCGCGGCTGCGCGCCGAACGGACGCTGGCGCGGCCGGTGACGCACGCCGTGCTGGTCTTCGCCGCGCTCGATCCGGCGCTCGCCGCCGAGCTGCTGCAGGCGAGCCAGGCGGCGGGGATCGAGCTGTTGCGCGTCGTCGTGGTTGACGATATGGCAACAGCGGGGTCGCCGGCGGAGGCCGCGGCGATCCTCGCCGAGGACATGGCGCCGCGGCCGCCAGCGATCTAGCCGGGACTTTCGATGCCGAAGATGATTTTTATCGAACGCGACAGCACGAGACGCGAGGTCGACGCGCCGCTCGGCCTGTCGGTGCTCGAAATCGCCCACCGCAACAAGATCGACATCGAAGGGGCCTGCGAAGGCTCGCTCGCCTGCTCGACCTGCCATGTGATTGTCGACCCCGACTGGTACGACCTGCTGAAGGAAGCCACCGAGGACGAGGAGGACATGCTCGACCTCGCCTTCGGCCTGACAACGACGTCCCGGCTCGGCTGCCAGATCATCATGACCGAGGAATTGGACGGGCTCACCGTGCGGCTGCCCGCCGGCACCCGCAACATGATGAACACCTAGTGCCGGGGAACACGTTATTCGCCCGGCTGGTCGCCGCGGCGGGAGCCACCTGGCATTCCTACACCCGGCACGACTTCGTGCGGCGCCTCGCCGACGGCACATTGCCCGAGCCCGCGTTCCGCCACTACCTGATCCAGGATTATCTGTTTCTCCTGCATTTCAGCCGCGCTTGGGGTTTGGCGATCTACAAATCCGACACGCTCGCCGAGATGCGCCGCGCCCAGGGCCTCGTCGCGGCGACCCTCGATGTCGAGATCGGGCTGCATGTCGAATATTGCCGCGGCTGGGGCATCGACACCGCGGCGATGGCGGTCGCGCCCGAGGCGCTGCAGACCGTCGCCTATACCCGCTTCGTGCTCGATCGCGGCCTCGCCGGCGACCGGCTCGACCTCGAAGTGGCGCTCGCGCCATGCGTTGTCGGCTATGCCGAGATCGCTTCGGAGCGGTTCGCCGACCCGGCGACAAAGCTCGACGGCAACCCCTACAAGAGCTGGCTCGACATGTACGCCGACGCCGAATACCAGGCGCTGGCGGAAGAAGCCAAGGCGGCGCTCGACGAGCAATTCGTCCGGCGCGGCGGCGAGGGCCGCTTCCCGGGGCTCGCCACGACGTTCACGGCGGCGACCCGCCTCGAAGCCGATTTCTGGCAGATGGGCCTCGACGCGGCACGCTGATTTTTTTTGGCGCCGGCAGGCGTCGAGCTCTTGAGTTCGAACATAACGAGAACAGATATCGCGGATCATGATTTCCGCGGTGGCCACAACAACACCGTCGCTCTCGCCGCTTCTCGGGCATGGAAGGCCTGCTATTCACCTGTTTTACCAGGCGCTGCTGGATAAGACGGCGAGCTTGCTGCACTCTCTTTTCCGCCTGGTGCGGGCGCTTCGACGAGTGCCGGCTGCGCGGACCGTGAATGAAAAATTCGTCGATCGGCCCTATATTCCGCGGATGCTTGCCGCCTCGGACATCGACCTGCCGGGAAACCCGGCCGACCACCGCGTCGTCGTGGCGATGTCGGGCGGGGTCGATTCGTCGCTGACCGCGGCGCTCGTCGCCCGCGCCGGCTACGATGTGGTCGGCATCACCCTGCAGCTCTACGACCACGGCGCGGCGACCGGCAGGAAGGGCGCGTGCTGCGCCGGGCAGGATGTGCGCGACGCGGCGGCGGTGGCGCGGCAGCTCGGCATTCCGCATTACGTGCTCGATTACGAGACGCGCTTCCGCGAAGCCGTGATCGAGGATTTCGCCGACAGCTACGGTCGCGGCGAGACGCCGATCCCCTGCATCCGCTGCAACGAGCGGATCAAGTTCCGCGACCTGCTCGGCACCGCGCGCGATCTCGGCGCGAGCGCGCTGGCGACCGGGCATTACGCCCGCCGGGTCAGCGAGGCCGACGGGCCGGCGCTCTATCGCGCCGCCGACGCGGCGCGCGACCAGAGCTATTTGCTCTACCGCACGACGCGCGACGAGCTCGACATGTTGCGCTTCCCGCTGGGGGGCTTGGCCAAGGACGAGACCCGCGCGCTGGCCCGCGAACTCGACCTGCCGGTCGCCGCCAAGTCCGACAGCCAGGACATCTGCTTTGTGCCGCAAGGCTCCTACGCCGACATCGTCACCCGGTTGCGACCCGAAGCAGGCGAGCCCGGCGATATCGTCGACGCCGCCGGGACCGTGCTCGGCCGGCATCGCGGCATCGCCCATTTCACCGTCGGCCAGCGCAAGGGGCTCGGGATCGCCGCGGTCGAGCCGCTTTACGTGCTGCGCCTGGAGCCGGCGACACGGCGGGTCGTGGTCGGCCCCTATCGCGCGCTCGCCGAAACCCGGGTGCGGCTGGGCGAGCTCAATTGGCTCGGGCCGCCGCTTGTGCCGGGTGAGCCGCGCGCGGTCGGCGCCAAGCTGCGCTCGGCGCAACCGCCCGTCCCCGCGACGTTGCGCGTCGGCGATGACGGCGCGGCGGAATTGGCGCTGGCCGCGCCGGCCGGCGCGGTCGCGCCCGGTCAGGCCGCCGTCGTCTACGACGGCGACCGCGTGCTCGGCGGCGGCTGGATCCGCCGCGCGCGAGACCCGCGCGATCCTTGACCCGGAAGCGGCCATTCCCTATATGCGGCGCCTGCCGTGACGGCAGACGGTTGGCGGGGTAGCTCAGTTGGTCAGAGCAGGGGACTCATAAGCCCAAGGTCGGCGGTTCAAATCCGCCCCCCGCCACCAATATGTTCAATCGCTTAGCTGATAAAATAGGTCTCAATTTGAGCGTATTTTTTGCTCCGGGACACGCTAGGGGACACGCCTAAATGTCGGCGGCTGAAATCCAGCGTAAATCCTTATCCGCAGCGCGGCTTCGGGCGGCAGTTCCTCGCCTGGAAAGGCGAATCTCCGAACTCGAAGCTCTCGCTATCGGCGAAACAGTCTTTACGGGCGCCGACCCAAAAGTGGTGGCAGTCGATCACGCTGTAACCTCCACGGTAGCCGACATTTTCGGAACGGACTCGCTCGAATACAGCAAGCTGGCGCAGCCCTTTTTTGGATCAACGTCGTTTGGTGATCAATCGGACCCGCGGCAGCTCAGGACGGAGCAGCAGCAAGCGATAGCGCTCCTAAAGGGGCAGGTCGCTCTATTGAACGAGCAGATTGGGCAGGAGGGTACCGCGGCCGATCGCGCGATGCGTGCCTATAGCGATCTCGATCTGCACCCCGAGATCGCGCGTGCGGCAAGCGACCTATATCGGGATGGCCATTACGCCAATGCCATTGAAGACGCAGTGAAGGCGCTCAACGCCTACGTTCGCTATCGAAGTGGCGTCGAACTCGACGGCGTGCCCCTAATGCAAAAGGTGTTTTCGCCGAATGGGCCTGTCCTCCAATTTAACGACATGCACGATCCGAGCGACAAGGACGAGCAACAAGGCTTCATGATGATGTTCAGCGGCGCCGTCGCCGGGCTCCGCAACCCGCGCGCCCACAAGCTCATCAAGGATGATCCTGAGCGGGCGCTTGAGTTCGTCGCCTTCGTTAGCCTTCTCGCCAAGCTCCTCGACGGGGCAAAAAAGTAAGAACGCCCGCTCAGGCTCAGGAGTAGCGATATGCGCCGCGCCAGACCAACCTTCGAAGCGGACGATGGGACGGAAGCGGCGATCCAGGCGAATCTGCAACGGCGCAGAAATCGTGCAGCCGTAATTGCAGCTTCGCCGCAGGCAGAAACACCGCTACCGCTAGGCTCAGAGGCGCCGCCATCCCTTCAGCTTCTGCGGGAGCTCGATCAGCCAATCGACGAAGTTTTGCTCACGTATTTCTATCGGGGACAGGCTCTGTTGGTATCAATCTCCCGCGCGGACTTGGATGGTCTTGCGCGGCAACGTCAATGGGGGCCGTTGGCGCCAAGTGACCAAAATTTCGTAGTCGAGATCAACCGCGAGACGCTGCTACCTATAATCGAAGGGAGGCGCGAGCGCGGCGAAGCGAGCGCACGTACCAATCCCTTAACGGCACAGACATTGCCGCTGATCGAATTAACGCGAACCGAGCTGGAACGAGGCATAGGGCTGCGTACGGTCATCGTCGAACACAGGGTGGCGGTCGAAAGCCTGGCTCTGACTCCGGCGCCAACACCGTCGTTATCGGACGCACCCGCGCCAGCCGACGTTTTTCTTGTTTACAACCGGAAAGACGCATACGAGGTCCAAAGAATACGTGAGGCGTTCGAGGATCAGGGCCTTCGATGCTGGTACACGGACAGCAGTTCCGTGTCCGTTGGCCTCACCGCTCAACAGATCGTGGACAAAGCGATCCGAGAAAGTCGAGTGGCAGTAGTAATCGAGGGTGCAGCGCCTCTTCCCAGCGAATTGCGGCTAGGGGTCGACAGAGCGAAAGCATCGAACAAACCGGTTATCGCTTACCGTTTGAATGACGCCGCCCGAGCGCCTTCTGCCGGTTGGCGCGCTGCTATCGATGAGCTGATCAGAAAGGTTCGTGTGGCCTTTTACGACACAGCCGCGCAATCCTTAAATAAGGCTTCATCTGACTCGGCAGCATCCATCGATCCAGCCACTACCGATGCCCCGGTGATCGATGAAGCTCCGAAAAAGCTCGGGAAAAAGCGAGCGCCCAAAAGTATTGAGCAGCGCCCCGCGGCCTACAGGTTCACGTCGACCGGCGAGAAGATTGACGTTCTCGCGGAGCCGCCTCAGCCGCTAGAGCGGGGTTTCGCAGAGGACAGCCGACAAGAATTACTCGGGAAGGCGCGCGAACTCTACGAGCGGTTGGAACGCAGCAACTGCCCGCGGCGAGTATGCAATACCGTTCAGGCTCTAATCGCCGCCGTCGGTGTGGAGTTCAACGATCTGCGTCCAGGCGTGCTATTATCCCGCGTACGCAGCATTGAAGCGGACCGCTCCGCCTTTGATACTGAAGAGGTGCGCGGCGAGTTATTCGCCGACGCCTTTGCCATGATCGATGACACGCTCCAAACCGCGCGTGATCTTATGGCGGCGTTCCCGATCGTGCGGCAGATCGAAGCCGAACGCCTCGCACTTGACCTTGATCGACATCCCGATGCGATCCCGGCGATCGCGCAGCAAGCCCAGGAAATTCAGTCGGCAGCGGAAAAGTCCGGCGCGGCAACCGAAGATGCCATTAAGGCACTCGCTCAAAACGACGCGGCAATAGCCGCGGCCGCCGCCAATCCTGTCGTACGGAATAGCCTAATTGCAGACAAGCTACTGGTCGCCGGCAACTTCGTTCGAGCAGTAGCAGGGAGGGGATGGGCGGAACTCAGCGAGCTTGGCGCTGCTAGCTGGGAAGCAGTCAAAGAGAATTTGCCGAAGGGGATCGGTGTCGCCGCTCACCTGGGCCCTCTCATGCTGCTGACGGTTTGGATAGCCGGCCCAGTGGGCGCGCTAGCTGGCGCGACCCCCGCCCTGAAGCCCCTTGCGGGTGTTTTCAAAAAAATGGTTGGGAAAAGCACGAAGGCCGCGCTGGCCAAAGAACTCTCCACGAAACACCCGGTTGAGGAGGCCAAAAACGCTGCGCCAAAGAAGCGGGGGCGAAAGATTTCAAAGCGTGCCATATCCAAGAGACGCCTTGAGGCCATATTCCTTGCGGAAGCCAAGCTAACGCCACAGTGGGCTCATCTAGACACTTTGACCATCAAACCTGGGGCTACCCCTGGCTCTTGGGAACTTGACGCCTGGGGTCAATGGGCGTCTAGACCGAAGCGCGATGAGATTGCTGACATTCAAAATCTCTCGATCCTTCACGAGATCGCCACGCGCCTAAATAAGCGTTACGCGCTCCGCCAACCCGTCTACGATTAAGACAGTTCAACGCCTCGTCCTGCGCCCACCACGGTGACGCGCTGGTGCCTCGGGCATCGGTGCGCGTGCCGGCCGAGGTTTCGCTGCCGAACGCGGGATCGAGCTTCGCCCAGCGCCGATTTCAGCGGCGCCGGCCGCGGTAATCTCGGGAAATTTGTCTTGGTAGATCGTTGCTGCGCGCCGCGGCCGTGACGGCGGCGTGTTCCTCGTCGGTGAACTCGATGGTCAGCATCGGGCCAAATATGCGGCGGCGAGCCGGGTTAGGCCAACAGCGTACTTGATTGATCGTGTCGCGGTTTCTAAATCGCAAGCCAGCCGAAAATCAAAGCCGAAGCCACCACGTTGTGCGGCTCAGGGGGGTAGGACGGGCGATTGCTCACCGGAAAAGGAGAAACCACACGAAAAACCAGGGGCAGCCCCAGCAACAAACGCCTCCACATTGATTGGCGAATTTGGATCGGCATAGATGCGAACGACCTGACCACCAGACGCGAACCCATGCGGGGCGTCGCCAAGCGTAGCTGCCACGGGAAGATCAAGGAAGTGAAATATCTGCGTACCATTGACGGTCGTCTGTACTTGCACAGCGTCGAGCTTTCCACCGAGCGGAATACCGACGCATTCGAAAGAGATGTATTCCAACACCGTTATTTTATCCGGGAGCGAAAGAGAGTTAGCGCAATTGGGCGCCCCGGCACAGGTGACCACCGCTTGAAACGGAACGTAGGAAGTCAGGTCGATCGCTGCGGCCGGCGGCACCCATCCGAGAAAAGAGGTGAGCCCCAAGGCAATCGAAGCGACGCGGAAGTAGTTCATCAGGAAGCCCTCCCCTTAGTCGAGCAGCATAGCGGACTTGGACGACCGCGCGAGGCTGCCGGCTAAGCTTGCGCGCCGAGAGGCTTTGTTAGCGGCGAGATAGCCAACCAGCACGCGATGATTATACGGGTAAATCCGGAAATAGGTTCGAGCAGAAATGGTTAACGCGCCCGACTGCTCGGCGGCAGAACCGGATCGCCGATCGACGACAGCACACCCGTCAGGATGCCCAACGCTTCCCTGGCCGTCAGGCTATACCCACGGCCGTGCTCGATGATGCCAGTGGCGCGGGCGACCAGCATGAATTTGGGTATGCCCTCGCCAATGCGAGGCTCGTCTCGGTTCATACGAGCGAACCACCCCCGCCCGGCTGCTAGGTGCTGGATCACCCGGTAGACCGCTTTCTCGTCATAGGGCTTCATCCTGATCTCCCTAGTACCGCGGCACCGGCGGACGGCCCGTCCAAGGATCTATCGGGCCGCGGTGGGTCGGTTGATCGCGACGGCGAGCGAAACCGTCATAGTAGATGCTATCCCCTGCGGCGGCGGTTTCTGCCTTGCGCAAAGCCATGATCCCTACCCTCAGTGCCGAGAGCAGATCGTCCCCGAGCTTCACAATCAGGCCATCGCGCCGGTGGTAGCTGCGGGCCTCTTCCATGATCTGATGGCAATGCGAGGCGATCTTGAGCCGGTCTGACGTCATGCGCTCGATGATCTGCATCACGCCGGTCTCGGTCGAAATCGAGCCATCGGAGAATTGGGCGTGCTCGGGGAGCATCCGCAAACCCTGATCGCGGTAGCTCCGAACCAACGGCACCCCGCTGGCCTTCTCGCGGCTGTCGCCGTCCCTCGGATAGGCCACACGCACGTCCGGGGCGATGCGCTTCATGGCGTCGGCGTGCTGGAGCGGTAGCGCGTTTCGCATCCGAATTTCGTGCAGCACAGTCACGCAATCCGTGTCGCGGTCGTGGCCCAGCAGCACGGCGGCGAAGGGATGATTGATGCCGAAGTCGATGGCCCAGAGCAGCGCCCAATGGCGTGGGATTTGCGCCAACGTGATCGGAACCAGCAGGCCGTCGAGATCGATCCCGGCGAACACCCCGCCCTCGCCGAGCATTGGCACGCCCTCGCTGCGAGCCTGACGCTCCC
>Ga0126381_100007297_pt1 | contig 12287 bp, 9 predicted proteins | sample PanSoiMetPlot_28_FD_96465 | JGI IMG/M metagenome (GOLD analysis project Ga0126381, IMG submission 96465) | Tropical forest soil microbial communities from Panama - MetaG Plot_28 | ecosystem: Environmental > Terrestrial > Soil > Tropical forest > Bulk soil | place: Panama | collected 2016-02-17
GGGCCGGCCGTCTGGTTGCGGTTCATGGCTCCTATGGTCGCTCACTGGCGGCGGTACAGGCCGGCGACGCGGAAGGCCAGGTCGAGGGACTGGCTGCGGTTGAGGCGGGGGTCGCACGTCGTCTCGTAGCGGTAGCTCAGGTCGCTCTCGGCGATGTGGTGGCCGCCGCCGGTGCACTCGGTGACGTCGTCGCCGGTGAACTCGATGTGGATGCCGCCGGGATGAGTGCCGAGTGCGCGGTGCACCTCGAAGAACCCGGCGACCTCGTCCAGCACGTCGTCGAAGTTCCTGGTCTTGTGGCCGCTGGCCGCTTCGACCGTGTTGCCGTGCATCGGGTCGCACACCCAGACCACCGGTGCGCGGCTGGCGGCTATCTTCTCGACCAGTGGGGGCAGGGCCTGGCGGACGCGCCGCGCGCCCATCCGGGTGGTCAGGGTGAGCCGGCCAGGCTCCTGATCCGGGTCGAGGGCCTCCGCCAACTCGAGCACTTCCTCCGCGGTGGCGTTGGGGCCGATCTTGACGGCGAGCGGATTGCGGATATGGCGCGCGAACTCCACGTGCGCGCCGCGCGGGTCGCGGGTGCGCTCCCCGATCCAGACCAGGTGAGCCGACAGGTCATAGGCCTGCCCGCTCGTCGCGTCGGTCCTGGTCAGGGGCCTCTCATAATCGAGCAGCAGGGCTTCGTGGCTGGAGTAGAACTCCACCGCCTGGAACTCCCGCGGATCAGCCCCGCACGCGTTCATGAAGGCGATCGCCCGGTCGATCTCGTCCGCTAGCCGCTCATAACGCTGCCCCGCCGGACTGCCGGCCACGAAGTCCTGGTTCCAGGCGTGCACCTGGCGCAGGTCAGCGTAGCCGCCGCTGGCCAGGGACCGGCACAGGTTCAGTGTGACCGACGCGCAGTGATACGCCTCGAGAAGCCGGCCAGGGTCAGGCGTGCGGGCCGCGGCGGTGAACTCGATGCCGTTGACCGCATCGCCCCGGTAGACCGGAAGCTCCACGCCGTCCCGCACCTCGGTGGACGCTGACCGCGGCTTGCCGAACTGGCCCGCCATCCGGCCGACCTTCACCACCGGCACGCTGGCCGCGTAGGTCAGCACGACAGCCATCTGCAGCAGCGTCTGGAACTTACCCCTGATGCTGCTGGCGGTCGTGCCGGCGAACGTCTCCGCGCAATCACCGCCCTGCAGCAGGAAGGCCTCGCCGCGCGCCACCGAGGCCAGCCGCTGTTTCAGCTGGTCACACTCGGCGGCCAGGACCAGCGGCGGCAGGCTCTCCAGCCGGTGCACCACCGTATGGAGACGATCAGGGTCGGGCCACTGCGGCTGCTGAAGCGCGGGTGGATTCACCTGAGTCAGGTTACGCGCAGCGACGCTTCACAAATTAGGCAGGGCGGCTAACAAACGCGGCCCTCCACAGGGGTCATGCTAGTGATGGCGGAACTTAGACAAGGAGCCATGCATCATGGACGGCACAATTTCCGGGCAGGATCGGCACTCCGCAGGCGATGAGCAAACGAGGTGAGATAGCGGCGTGGTCTCGCCTGAGGAACTTGAGAAGGAGATTGAGGCCCTCGTCGCGGAGTGCGGCAAGGATCTTGAACGCTACCTGAGCCGCGGGAAGGTCCGCCTGCCAGATCACCTTGTCGGCGAGGTGATCAACGATGCGCTGCTCGTAATCGTCGATAAGCGGCGCCGGGGTCACACCCTCAGCAATGCCAGATCCTATTTGTTCACCGTCGCCAGGCACGCCGCCGTCGACCGCTTGAGGACCCTCTATGCTGCCGGAACTCCCGGTCTGGGCGTGGCAGAGCGGCATCAAGACGGGCATGACATGCTAGCGAACGCCGAGATCAGCTACGACCTCCGCAACGCGATCAGGCGGCTGTCCCGCCGTCAGCAGCAGGTCATCGAACTGCGCTACCTACGCGATTTCACGGTCGAGGAAACCGCCCGGATCCTCAATATCGCCAGGGGCACCGTCGGCCCGACTACCGCCACCGCACTGCACCGGCTGAAAGAGATCATGGCAGGACACTGGGAGGAACAGGGCGAATGAACGACAATGACGGGGGCAGCCGGGCAGGTATCTCCCTCGGGCAGGACGACATTGACCAGACCATGGCGGCCTTCAGGGCCGCCCTCGCCCGCATGGATACGAACCCGGCAGAGGCCGCTCGGATCAGGACCATCGCCGAGCTGACCGACATCGGACTAGCCGCGGAAGAAAAGACCCGCCCCCGCCAGAACGCTGGCACTTCAGCTTCACCGGCGGCAGAATTCTGTGAGCAGCTATCCGCGCTTGGCGTTCAGATCAGCGCCGCATCATTGCAACGCGCGCTGACCCACCGTTCATATGCTCATGAGAACGGCAACCTGCCCACGAACGAGCGGCTGGAGTTCCTCGGCGACGCGGTGCTTGAGCTGGTGGTGACCGATACCCTGTTCCGCGGCTATCCACGCATGCCCGAGGGGCAGCTCGCGAAGCTCCGCTCGGCGGTCGTTCAGATGAGCACGCTGGCCGACGTGGCGCAGGGCCTGAACCTGGGTGCATACCTGCTGCTGGGCCACGGCGAGGAAAGCACACGCGGCAGGGACAAGCCATCGATCCTGGCCGACAGCCTGGAGGCGGTGATCGGCGCGATCTACCTGGACCTCGGCCTGGAGGAAGCGAGCGCGCTTGTCCACCAGCTGTTTGACCCGGTCATCGAGCGTTCGGCGAACCTGGGAGCCGGGCTGGACTGGAAGACCTCACTGCAAGAGCTGACCGCGGTGCGGATGCTAGGCGTCCCCGAATACCTGGTAGAAGAAAGCGGACCGGACCACCAGAAGTCCTTCAGCGCCGTCGTCAAGATCGCCGGGAGCACGCTGGGGTCGGGCCTGGGCCGGACGAAGAAGGCGGCCGAGCAGCGCGCCGCCCAGGCCGCATGGACCGAGATCACCGAGCACAAGGCCAGTTCGCACTACATGCTGCCGTGACAACGTCAGGACCTACCGGAGCTGGGGGGAGATCAGCTCGGTTACGTCGCGGGAGATTCCGAAGGTACCGATGACCTGACCGCGCTTGTCCTTGAGCGCCATCTTGGTGCTCATCACCCAGCCGTCAGGGCGCCCCTTGTAGGTTTCCTTCTCCAGCTTTCCGATGACCGCCTGACCGGTGCGGATGATGTGGCGTTCGTCTTCGAGAGCGGCGTAGGCATGCTCGTAGCTGAAGATGTCGAAGTCCGTCTTCCCGGCCAGGTCCTCCGGGGTACGACCGGGCGCGTACGCCTCGATCCACCCGGCACTGACGAACAGGAAACGGCTGAGCACGTCTTTGAAGTAGACGCGTTCCTCGGCTGCGGCCAGCAGGTTGTCCATGCAGGTCAGCTTCAGATCACGCAGCTGATCCGCCCCGGGCTGCCGCGGTAGCTGGGGCGCTGGCATCCTTTCCCCCCGTTCCACCGCTGACCAGCGGCTTCTCCCCTGGCCCTACGGTGCTGTATGTAGATTGCCGTACAAGTTCCCGGCCAAACCCGGTTGCCGGGGACCAGCCCGCAGGCGGGAAACGGCCAGCGATCTGGCGTTGCCGGTACGTGTAAGCGGTATACCCATTGCCGTTTTATCATGATAAATCGCGATAAAGCCTCATAAATTGTGCGTAGCCCGGCACGCCAAACAATCGGGAAGTCAATGGGCTCTGGCCCCAGGTGAGGTGTCCGGGAGACGGGAAGAGGCTAAAGTGGGATAATGACATGACTTGAACGGGTTTGTCCGTATGTGCGTGGCTAGGTAACTCGTGGGCTGCGGTGACTAATGAGGTTCAGCGTTCTGGGTCGGCTTGAGGTCATCAGCGATGCCGGTGTTGAGGTGCGGATTTCGCAGCCGCGGCAGCGGGCGCTGCTGGCGGTGCTGTTGCTGCACGCCAATCAGGAGATGTCAGCCGAGCGGCTGGCCGAGTCGGTGTGGGATTCTGCCGGTCCGGCAGGCGGACCGGGCGCGCTGCGGACTCAGGTGTGGGCGCTGCGGCGGCTGCTCGCCCCGGCGCGGCGGCTGCATACCGGGCAGCACCATAGCTACCTGCTCGAGGTCGGGCCGGACGAGCTGGACACGGCGAGGTTCCGTGAGCTGGCCAGGCAGGGCCGGAGCGCGCTGGGGGCGGGGGACCTGCCCGGCGCGGAGGGCTGGCTGAGCCAGGCACTGGCGCTGTGGGGCGAGCCGGTGCTCGCGGATGTGCCCGCGACGCTGCCGATGGCCCCGGTGGTACGGCGGCTGGCCGACGAGCGCGCCGCGGTCAGGACGCTGCTGACCGAGGCCCGGCTGGGCCTGGGCCGCCATGGCGACCTGGTCCCCGAATTGCGGGAGAGCCTCGCGGCTGACCCGGCCAACGAGCGGCTGTGGGAGCACCTCATGCTCGCCCTGCACGGCGCCGGGCGCACCGCCGAGGCCCTGGCCGCCTACCAGCAGGCGCGCACCTCGATCCAGACCGAGCTGGGCCTGGACCCCGGCCCCGGTCTCAAGCGGCTGCACCACCGCATCCTGACCGGCGACCCCGAGCCCGATCAGGCGGCCGGGCCCAAGGCCGGCCCCCCAGCGAGCACGGTGACTGCTGGTGACGGCAAGCATGTCGCGCCTCGTCAGCTGCCGGCCCCGGTGCGGCAGTTCGTCGGCCGCGATACCGAGCTGGCCGAGCTCGACGGCCTGCTGGAACGCGCCGACGCCTCGGCCACGGTGGTGATCTCGGCGATCGTGGGAACCGCCGGGGTCGGGAAGACCGCGCTCGCGGTGCACTGGGCACATCAGGTCGCTGAGCGGTTCCCCGACGGGCAGTTGTACGCCAACCTGCGCGGTTTCGATCCAACGGGAACTCCCATGTCGCCAGCGGCGGCCATCCGTGCCCTGCTGGATGCCCTGGAGGTACCCGCCGGGCGGATCCCGGCCAGCCTGGATGCACAGGCGGGCCTGTACCGCAGCCTCATGGCGGGCAGGCGGATGCTGCTGCTGCTGGACAACGCGCAAGATGCCGGGCAGGTCCGCCCGCTGCTGCCGGGCAGTCCCGGTTGCCTGGTGATCGTGACCAGTCGCAGTGACCTGGCCGGGCTGGCTGCCATCGAAGCCGCTCACTCGCTGCGGCTGGGCTTGCTGACCGACGCGGAGGCACGCGCGCTGCTGGCCGCACGGTTCGGGGTGGCGAGGATCGACGCGGAGCCCGGCGCGACGGCCGAGCTGGTCCGGCTGTGTGCCCGGCTCCCGCTGGCGCTGGTGATAGCCGCTGCCCGCGTGGCGGCCCGCCCGCGGTTCCGGCTGGCCGCGTTCACCGGACAGCTCGCCGGCACCAGGAGCAGGCTTGACGCGCTGGACACCGGGGACCCGCTGGCCAGCGTGCGGGCCGTGTTCTCCTGGTCGGCGGGCAGCCTGTCGGCTCCGGCGGGCCGCATGTTCGGACTGCTCGGCCTCCACCCCGGCCCGGACATCACCGTCCCGGCCGCCGCCAGCCTGGCCGGCGTGCCGCTGCCGCAGGCACGCGCGGCCCTGGCCGAGCTGGCCAGCGCCAACCTCACCGCCGAGCATTCACCCGGCCGGTTCACCCTCCACGACCTGCTGCGCGCCTACGCCGCCGAGCAGGCCCCCGTGCAGGCCCCAGAGCAGGCCCCAGTGCCCGGCGGCGACGGCGCGGACGACGAAGCCGCCGGCCGGATCCTTGACCACTACCTGCATACCGCCTGCGCGGCCGCGGGCCTGCTCAACCCGCAGCGTGAGGCAATTACCGTGCCGGACGCGCGGCCCGGGGTCACGCCCGAGCACCTGACCAGCCGCCAGCTCGCGCAGTCCTGGCTCGAAGCCGAGCACGACGTGCTGCTCTGCGCCGTCTCCCTGGCCGGTGAAGCCGGCTTTGACGCCCACGCCTGGCAGCTCCCCTGGGCGATCGCGAACTTCCTTGACTGGCGCGGGTACTGGGACGAGTGGGCCGCCACCCAGCGCACCGCGGTGACGGCGGCCACACGCCTGGGCGATACGGCGGCCCAGGCCGTGACCCGCCGGCTGCTCGGGCAGGCCTGCGCCAGGCTCGGTGACTACGACCAGGCCCGCACTCACCTGACCGAGTGCACCGGGCTCTATCACCGGCTCGGCGACCGCGACGGCGAGGCCCGCGTCCACCAGACCCTCAGCTGGCTCTACGGCGGGCTGCAGGATCTGTACCCCATCTCGCTCAGCCATTCCGAGCAGGCCCTCGCGCTCTACCGAGCCAGCGGCAACCAGGCCGGGCAGGCCTCAGCCCTCACTAACGTCGGCATGGCCCGCATCAAGCTCGGGGACTCGCAGCAGGGCCGCACGGACTGCCAGCAGGCCCTGGCCATCCACGAAGAGCTCGGTAACCTCAACGGCCAGGGAAACGCCTGGCACGCGCTCGGCTCCGCCGAGTACCAGCTCGGCGACCTGGCCCAGGCGGCCGGATGCTACCGCCGTGCCCTCGGCTTCTTCCGCGACCTGGGCCGTCGCGAGTCGGAAGGCATCACGCTCATCGACCTAGGCGACACCAGCGACGCCGCCGGCGACCTCGAAGGAGCGCGGGAGGCCTGGCGGCAGGCGCTGGACATTCTCGATGACCTGCATCATCAAGACGCGGTCCGAGTACGCGCAAAGCTGCAGCTCGGTCAGAACGGCTCCAGTCCGACGGCACCGCCGGCCTGGGGCCCGGCTTTAAGACCCGGGGACGCTGAGCCGGGCGCTATGGTTTGCGCGCGACGCCGCCCCACATGGCGGTCGGCGGGCTCTGAATGTCGCGGATCGAGTCCGAGCGCCAGTCCTGGATGGGCACCACACCCGGGTCCACGAATTCCAGCCCGGTGAAGAACCGCGATACCTCCTGGTGGCTGCGGAAGGTGACCTTCTTGCCCATCGACTGCGTCAGCGACTGCGCGGCCCGGTTGGCCACCTCCAGCTGATCGCTGGCCGGGTGGGTGATGGCCAGGTAGCTGCCGGGGGCAACGGCGCTGGTGAAGTCGCTGACCAGCCGGTACGGGTCATCTTCGTCCGGGATGCAGTGCAATATCGCGATCAGCATCACGGCGATCGGCTGGCTGAAATCCAGCAGTTCCGCCGCCTGGTCCAAGATCTTGCTGGTGTCGCGGGCGTCGGCGTCGACGTAGGCGGTCGGGGCGGTGGTGCTGGTGAGCAGCGCACGCGCGTGGCTGAGCACGATCGGGTCGTTATCGACGTACACGACCCGCGCCAGCGGCTCCACGGACTGGGCGACCTGGTGCGTGTTGTCCGCGGTCGGGATACCGGTCCCGATGTCAAGGAACTGGCGGACGCCCGCCTGCGCCATGTACCGGACCGAGCGGCCCAGGAACCGCCGGTTGGCCCGGACGCCGGGCACGATGGTCGGCGTGGCGGCCATCGCCCGCTCGGCCGCTTCCCGGTCCGAGGCGAAATTATCCTTGCCGCCGAGCCAGTAGTCGTAGATCCGGGCGATGTGCGGTACCCGGGTGTCGAAGTCCGGCACTGGCCACCTTTCCGTAGAAAAACGCCCTGTCCGTATAAAACACCGTGCCGCCGATCGTACCCGCACGCCCCGCCTGCACGTCACGACAGGGCAGTGAAGCAAACTGGTCACATGACCGAGCTTCCTCAGGTGCGAGCCGCACGTATGCCGGTGACGGACACTTACCACGGCGTCGACGTCACCGAGAACTACCGGTGGCTGGAGGACGCCTCCGCCCCGGAGACGATCGCCTGGACGAAAGCCCAGCAGCAGCGCACCCGGGCCTACCTCGACCAGATCCCCTGGCGGGACGCGCTGCGGGCTCGTGTCGAGCAGTTGCTGAAGGCCGACAGGACAACCTATAAGGGGCTCCTGGCCGGCGGAAGCTCCTTCTTCGCGCTGAAGGTGCAGACGCGGCGGCAGCGGCCGTTCCTGGTGGCTCTGACCGACCTTGACGACCCGTCGACCGAGCGTGTCGTCGTGGATCCGGGTGCCATTGACCCGTCCGGTGAGACCACCATCGACTTCTTCGTTCCATCACCAGACGGCAAGCTGGTCGCGGTCTCGCTGTCGGAGCACGGCACAGAAGACGGGTCGCTGTACCTCTATGACACCGGCAGCGGGAAGGTCGTCGGGGAGCCGATCCCGCATGTGAACCTGATGGGCGGTTCGGTGGCGTGGCGGTGCGACGGCTCCGGGTTCTGGTACACGCGCTGCGCTGATCCCGAGGGATTCCGGCAGCAAGTGTGGTTCCGTGAGCTCGGCACCGGCCCGGACCGCGTTGACCTCGCTGGTGGCTTCGCCGACGAGCGGATCGCGGAGAACTGCCTGTCCGCCTCGGCCGACGGCCGCTGGCTCATGGATCGGGTGCAGAAGGGTGACGGGGGCGAGTGGCAGATCTTCCTCCGCGGCCAAGGTGCCGGTGGCTCGTGGTGGCAGGTGGCTGACATCCCCGACAAGTGCGTGTATGCCGTGTTCGGCGCGGACGCGCTGTACCTGCTGTCCCGCCGTGATGCCCCGCACGGCAAGGTGCTCCGCCTGCCGGTGACCGGGGGTGCCACGGTCGCCGACGCCCACGAGATCGTGCCGGCCAGCGACTTGACCATCGAAGACCTCGCGGTGACCCGCGGCACCGTCTGGGTGGTGGACATGGACGGCGGGCCGCAGCAGGTGCGCACCTTCGACACCAGCGGCAGGCCGCTGCCCACGGTGGAGATCCCGCCTACGAGCTCGGTGTCCTCGTACTGGGCTCGTCTCACGACGCTCGGACCTGACCGGATCGGATGGTCGTGCGAGTCCTTCACCGAGCCGGCGACCTGGTGGGTAGCGGCCGACGGCGAAGCACCCCGCCCGACCGCGCTGCGGACGGCTACACCCGTCGATCTGTCCGGGTTCGAGGTGACCCGCGAGTTCGCGACGTCGAAGGACGGTACCCGTATCCCCCTCAACGTGATTGCCGCACCCGGCACCCCGCGGGACGGGACCGCGCCCGCGCTGCTGACCGCGTACGGCGGTTACGCCATCTCGCTGGTCCCGCGATTCGATCCCGAGGTGCTGCTGTGGCTGGAGCGGGGCGGCGTCCACGTGGTGGCCAACATCCGCGGCGGCGGCGAGTACGGCGAGCAGTGGCACCACGCCGGCCGGCTCGCCACCAAGCAGAACTGCTTCGACGACTTCATCGCCTGCGCGGATCACCTGCACAGCAGCCGGATCACCAGCCGCGAGCGGCTGGCGATCGTGGGCGGTTCCAACGGGGGGCTGCTGATGGGCGCCGTGCTCACCCAGCGGCCCGACATCGCCCGCGCCGTCATCGCGGCCGTGCCGGTGCTGGACGCCCTGCGGGCCGAGACCACCACCAACGGAAGGTTCAATACCCCCGAATACGGCACCGTCGAGGATCCTGAGCTGTTCGCGGTGCTGCTCGCTTACTCGCCCTATCACAACGTCACCGACGGGACGGCCTATCCAGCCGTGCTGCTGACCGCCGGAGAGAACGACGCCCGGGTCGATGCCTGGCATGCCAAGAAGATGACGGCCCGGCTCCAGCAGGCGACGTCATCGGACCGGCCGGTGCTGCTGCTGCTGGATTCCACCGGTCACCTGGGCGGATCACTCGACCAGTCCATCGACGAGACAACCGACCGGCACGCGTTCCTCCTCGACCAGCTAGGCGTCGTCGGTACCTGACGTCACCAGCAACGTCAGGGCAGGGCGTTGGCGAGGTCCTTGATGACCTCTTCTGGTTCGTTCACGTAGCCGAGGGCCAGCCGGATCGTGCTGCGGTCGACTCCGATGCTCGCCAGGCCGGCGTCGTCGTATTCGAAGTACGTGAAGAACGTGCTCTGCTCGACCAGCGTGTGCGGAGCCCCGAAGTTCGACGCCATGAACGGGATCTTGAGCCGGTCGACGACCTCGGCGGTGGCGGCCTCGCTGAGGCCGAGTTCGAACGTCACCACGCCGCCGTGTCCGGCGAGGTAGGTCTGGCCGAGCTTGAAATGAGGGTGGCTGTCCAGCCCGGTGTAGTAGATCCGTTTAACCGCGCGATGGCTGTCCAGGTACCTCGCGACCGTCATGCCGAGCTCGTTGACCCGCCGCATCCGCAGCGGCAGCGTGTACAGGCTGCGCCTGAGCAGGAAGGCGGTGTTCCCGTCGGGGACCGGCCCGGTCGTGTCGCGGTACCAGCGGATCTGCTCGATCAGGTCGCGGCGGCCGGAGACCACGCCGGACACGATGTCGCCGTGGCCGCCCAGGTACTTCGTCGCGCTGAATAGGGCCAGGTCAACTCCCCAGCGCAGCGCGTAGAAGTTGGGCGGCGGGGAGAACGAGCTGTCCAGGGTGATGATCACGTCTGGGCCGACGATCTCCCGCACCCGGGCGACGTCGATCAGGTACATGTGCGGGGACGACGGCATCTCCAGGTGCACCAGGCGCAGCCGGGCCGACCGCGACTGGACCCCGGCCAGAAACGCCTCGGTATCGCGGATGGAGATCTCGTGCACGACGATGCCGAACTTCGGCAGGATCGTGTGGAACACGTTCCGTACCTGCCGGTATGACTCGGCCGGAAGGAGCACCTCATCGCCGGCCTTCAGCAGCGAGACGAACGTGGTGAAGTGGGCGGCCATGCCCGAGGCGAACAGCAGCGAGCTCTCGGCTCCGGTGAGCTCGCTAACCAGGCCCTCAACCTCCAGCCAGGTCGGGTTGCTGTAGCGCCCGTACCGGCCCGCCGGGGTGGTCAGCTGGTGCAGCCCGGCCCGGACGTGGTCAGCGTTGTCAAAGTAATAGGAGGCGCTCTGGTAGGTCGGGGCTTCGATGCTGTTTGTATACCGGTCCGGGTCGCGTTTCTTCGTCATCGTTTTCAGAATGCCATTGGCGGGAGTCTATTGCGAGCGACGTTAGCGGGCTTATCCGCTATCGGATAGCTTCCTTTGCTGTGCGGTCTGATTTCCTCGTGGTCGGCGCGGGCATGGCCGGGGCCAGCGCCGGGTATTTCCTGGCGGCGGCCGGCAGCGTGACGGTGCTGGAGATGGAGGCGGTGCCTGGATATCACTCGACCGGGCGGTCGGCCGCCCTGTTCTCCGAGTACTACGGCAACAGCGTGGTGCGGGCGCTGACCGCCGCGAGCCGGCCGTACTACCTCGCGCCGCCGCCCGGCTTCACCACCCCGCTGCTCACGCCGCGCGGCGTGCTCGCCCTGTGCCCGCACGGTGCCGAGGAGCGCTTCGAGGCGGTACTGGCCGCCGGACTGGCCGCTCCGGTTCCGGTCCGCGAGCTCAGCCCGGACGAGGCGCGAGACCACTGCCCCGTGGTGCGGCCGGACTGGTTCAGCCGCGCGATGCTCAAGCCCGCCGCCATGGACATCGACGTGGACGCCGTGCATCAGGGCTTCCTGCGCGGCATCAGGGCCCGCGGCGGCCAGGTCATCCGCTCGGCTAGGCTCCGCTCGCTCGCCCGCGCCCGCGGCCGAGCGAACGGGCGCTGGCGGGCGGATACCGATGCTGGCCAGATCTCCGCTGGTTATGTCGTCAACGCGAGCGGCGCCTGGGCCGACCAGGTCGCCGGCCTGGCCGGAGTACACCCGGCCGGCCTGACGCCGCTGCGCCGCACCGCCTTCATCGTGGCCCCGCCCCCGGCGGCCGGTACCGCGGGCTGGCCGATGGTCAACGACGTGACCGACACGTTTTACTTCAAGCCGGAATCCGGCCGCCTGCTCATCTCCCCGTCCGACGCCACCCCGGTCGCGCCCGGCGACGCGCGACCCGACGACCTCGACGTCGCGCTGGCCATCGAGCGGGTGCAGGCGGCCACGATCCTCCGGATCCGGCACGTCCAGCGGGCCTGGGCCGGCCTGCGCACCGCCGCTCCCGACGACACCCCCGTGATCGGGGAGGCGCCGGACGCGGCGGGCTTCTTCTGGGTGGCCGGCCTGTCCGGCTACGGCATACAGACCGCACCCGCCGTCGGCCGGCTCGCCGCCGCCCTGGTGACCGGCGAGCAGCCTCAGTTTTTCTCAGGCGATTATCACTTTGATCTTGCCGCAATAGCACCAGGGCGCTTGTTTTGACCAACTAGCAACTACACGGCACTTGATTACGCCGGGCCGGAATGAGCCTTGCCGGGTCGCACAGGCCGACTTAGAATCCCGGTAAAAAGAAAGGCCTGGTGAGCGGTTCCGTGCACCAATCCGTACGCGACGGTGATAGCGCTGCGGTATTGACAGGGACCGGTATATCCAACGCGGCTGTATCCAACGCGACTGTATCCAGCCCAGAGAGCTTGGCCGGCCGGGCCGTCGACTATGGCGTGTTCCGCGCCGTCCCGCA
>Ga0126381_100007298_pt1 | contig 12286 bp, 9 predicted proteins | sample PanSoiMetPlot_28_FD_96465 | JGI IMG/M metagenome (GOLD analysis project Ga0126381, IMG submission 96465) | Tropical forest soil microbial communities from Panama - MetaG Plot_28 | ecosystem: Environmental > Terrestrial > Soil > Tropical forest > Bulk soil | place: Panama | collected 2016-02-17
CTATGACGGGCCCTTGCAGCTGCGCAGATCCGCTTCAGAAAAAGACCGCGCTCGTGGTGGCATCGGGTGCCGAGATCGATGAACTGCTCGCCAGGGTTCTGAACACTGACGGCTGGAGCATTCAGCGCGCCGCTGACAATCAGCACGCCCTTGCTCTGGCAACGACCGAGCCATTCGACCTGATCGTCACCGGGCGGAAGATGCTTGGTCCAGATGATGTTGAGCTTCTTCACAAAATCAGGAGTGCTCGCGCTCACGTCCGCTTAATTATCCTTGCCGATAGATTTACTCCAGGCGATGTCGTTTCTGCCATGCGCGAGGGAGCCTTCAGTTATTTCTCGGCTCCGTTCGACGCCTCTGAGCTCACCGAAATGGTGCGAGCCGCCATGGCCTCACCCTGCTGGGATGACGGTATCGAAGTGTTTTCGGCGACGCTCGCGTGGGTTCGCCTGGCAGCTCGTTGCGATATCTCTACGGCAGATCGCCTGGTCCAATTCCTTCGCGGCGTCAGAGATCCAGACATTCCCGAAGGAATCATCTTCGCTTTCAGGGAAGTCCTTTTGAACGCGATGGAATATGGCGGGCACTTTGATCCGGGCCAACATGTGGAGATCTCGTTCCTTCGCGCCCGTCGCGCAGTGGCGTGCCGCGTCAAAGACCCCGGTCAGGGCTTCTCACTCGAAGAGCTTCGCCACGCGGCCATCAACAACCCAGCCGAGGACCTCTTAGGCCACGTTGCGGTTCGGGAAGCTGAAGGCCTGAGGCCGGGTGGCTTCGGGCTTCTGTTGGCAAAGAAACTTGTCGACGAACTCTTTTACAGCGAGCAAGGGAACGAGGTACTGCTCGTCAAGTATGTTGATCCGGCTATGAAAACAAAGTAGAAAATGGAAATTAGAAAATTGAAAATGGGAAGAAAGAACGCGCGGGCCTTTCGCAGTTCACGAGCAAGAATCACCGGTCGGTGTTCGCGCTATGAGAGGAAGTTGCCGGCGCCAAGAGAAGAGCCGATCCGGCAGCCAGGAGGGTGATGCCATGCCGCTTGCAGAGAAAAGCGAAAATCGAAAAGCGAAAATGGGAGGAAAGGAACGCAGGCCGCTCCCGAGGAAGATTTGGATTGTGGTTGCGTGCGTGCTTGCTTGCGCCTGGATGCAGATGCCGGTCGCGTTAGCACAGCATGGGCATGCGGGCCAACAGGGTGGTCCCGTTGCAGGTGGGCACGCTGGTCCTGCCGCACACTCCCCAGGACAGGCTAGCGCTCCGCATGTTTCGCCTCCGCCAGTTCTCCGTGCACCGATTTCGCGGCCGCCAGTTGTCTTTGGGCAAAGAGCTGGCCTTGGACGCGCGGGCTTTGGACAACGTCCGATTTTCATTCATCACCACGTTTTTCTTCACGCACCATTTTTCCGGGTTCGGCTCTTCTATCCTAATTGGTGGATGAGCTGCGGCGCTGCGTGGGTCTGGGGCTTCGGCTGCGGCGATTGGCGCGCGCCTGAATACAATCCGCCGAATTATGTAACCCCGCTGGTTTACGAATATCCCGTGTACGTGTACTACGAGGGAGGCCGCCAACTCGTCGAACTCTTCCTGAAAGACGGCACCGCGTTCAGCGTGACCGACTATTGGTTTGTGAACGATCAGGTTCATTTCACCACGCTGGCGGAAGATGGCACGAAATCCGCCGAGGAAGTGGTTGGCCTGGACGAACTGGACATACAGAAGACGGTTGATGTGAATACGCGGCGGGGATTCCGCATCGTGCGGCGCGACGAGCCTTGGGAGCAATATTTGCGCGATCACCCGGACGCAAACGCTCCGCTGCTGGAGTCTCCGCCAAAGAACTAGAAGGAAAGGGCAGAGGCGGAAGCAAGGGAGAACCGGAATGCCGCTGCCAGGTCAAATCGAAGACGCAGCTTCGTCGGTTTCGGGATTTGATTCTGACGCGGTGCTGTCTCCGGAGTCGGCGCAACAATTTTTCTCGCAGGGATACAGATTCTGCCTTCGCTATCTCGCCCACGCCCAGGCTTCTCTAAACCTGTCTGGCCAAGAAGCCGCCGACATTCTTAATTCCGGGCTTGCGCTGATGCCCGTTCAACATGTGCGCGCGGCGGGATGGTCGCCGGATCAAGATCTCGGACAACAAGACGGGCGAGAGGCGGTTTCGCTTGCCCAAACTATAGGTTTTCCCGCCGGAGTGAACGTCTGGTGTGACCTGGAAGAGGTCAACACGAGCTCGAAGGTGCGGGACGTGCTCGACTACTGCCGGGCTTGGTACCGTGCGGTCGGCGCATCGGGCTACTTACCGGGGCTGTATATTGGCACCGGTACGCTGCTGACGGGGCAACAGCTCTTCGATTTGCCGTTTCGGCACTATTGGCGTTCGTCTAGCAGCGTGCCGGAGTTACCAAAGCGCGGCTATCAACTCATTCAGTTCAGCCCCACGATTCAACTTAATGGCATTTCGGTCGATCTGGATGTGGCCTTGCCCGACAATCGGGGGGATTCGGCGCGGTGGATACGGGCAGGGTAGAATGCGGGCATGGGGAAGCTGGAGGAGTACAGGCGGAAGAGAAAGTTTGACCGGACGCCAGAGCCGGCGGGAGCGCCGGATGTCGATGAAGCGCAGAAGGCTGGGCCCGCGTCTGCAACAACACTGCCCCGAGATGGCAAACCTGCCGCGGCAGGAAAGCATACTCGGCTGCCGAAGCCGATGCCGAAGCTGCGGCTGGAGCCGAGCCGTCACGGGGAACACGGAAACACATTCGTCGTGCAAAAACATTCCGCGACTCGCCTGCACTACGACTTCCGCCTGGCGATCGATGGCACGCTGAAGTCTTGGGCGGTGCCGAAGGGGCCTTCGCAAAGTCAGTCGGATAAACGGCTTGCGGTGCAGACAGAAGATCATCCGCTGGAGTACGGCAACTTCGAGGGGAAGATTCCTGAAGGAAACTACGGGGCGGGAACCGTTATGGTGTGGGACCGCGGAACGTTTGCCGTGGAAGGCCATCCCGGGAAACCGCAAGGGCCGGTGCTGGATGCGTTGCAACAACTGGAGCGCGGAGAAATCAAGTTCAGCCTGAACGGCGAGAAGCTGCACGGGGCCTTCGTGCTGGTGAAGATCAAGCGCAGCGAAAAGGGCAACGAGTGGCTGCTCATCAAGCACAAAGACGCGGCGGAAGACCCCAAGTGGAATATTGAAGAGCACGACGGCTCGGCTTTGACCGGGCGAAGTCTCGCGGAGATTGCGGAGCAAGCGCCGCCGAAGCACAGTCCTTACCCAATTGAGGCGAGGGAAGTGCATGGTATGCGCAAAAGCGCGATGCCAACGCGCGTGGAGCCAATGCTGGCGACGCTGGTGGAGCAGCCGTTCTCCGATCCCAACTGGCTGTTTGAAATTAAGTGGGACGGTGTGCGCGCGATGGCGTGGATTGCGGACGGGGCGCTGACGTTACGTTCGCGAAATAACATTGACATCACGGCGCGCTATCCGGAACTGGCGGCGCTGCCGAAGAGGTTCGCAGCGCGCGATGCCATTCTGGACGGCGAAATTGTGGCGCTGGATGGGCAGGGGCGTGGCGACTTCCAGCGCTTGCAGGAGCGCATGCACGTGCGCGCACCGGGAGAAAAGCAGATTCGCGAGACGCCGGTCGTTTATTTTGCGTTTGATGTGATTTACTGCGATGGATACGACTTGCGCGACGCATCACTTCTGGAACGGAAGCAACTCTTGCAGCGGATGCTGCATGGGACGGAGCGGTTTCGCTATGCGGACCATCAGCCTGAGCATGGAAAAGAACTGTATGAGCTGGCGAAAGAAAATGGCCTGGAGGGCATTGTTGCTAAGCGAGCCGACAGCCGTTATGTGAGCGATCGCAGCACGAGTTGGGCGAAGCTGAAGGTGAGTCAGACGCTGGACGCGGTAGTTGGTGGATGGACGGAGGCGCGCACGGAGGCGATTCCATTTGGCTCCTTGCTTTTGGGTTTGTATGAAGGGAAGAAGCTAAGATTTATCGGGCACGTCGGGAGCGGGTTTGATGGGAAGAAGCACGCGGAACTGAGCGCAAGGTTCAAGGAATTGCGTTTGGGGGCTTCACCGTTTGAGAGCGTACCTGAAACAAATGAAAAGCCTTTTTGGGTCAAACCGGAACTTGTGGCGCGCGTCAAGTTTGGCGGCTGGACGCAGGAAAAGTATTTGCGGCATCCGGTTTTCATCGGGCTCCGCGAGGACTTGAAGCCTGAGGAATGCAAGTGGGAGAACGAGGTCGCGGTTACCGCGCCGACTATAGTGCGCGCGCCGGAAGTCGTTGGCAAAGTGATCAGTAATGAAGCCGAGATTGAAGCGGAATTGTTCAAAGGCCGCGCGGAAACCATCAACATCGAACTGGATAGCAAGCGGCTGCGATTCAGCAACCTGAACAAAACTTACTTTCCGGAGTCGGGCTACACCAAGCGCGATCTGCTGGCTTACTACTACCGGATGGCGGATTCCATTCTGCCGTTTTTGCGCGGGCGCGCGCTGGTTTTGCGACGTTATCCCGATGGCATTCAAGGGCAGGCTTTTTTTCAAAAAGATTTGATCGAGGGCGTGCCGGATTGGTTTAAGACGGCGCCGATTGAGTCCGAGGAACGCGGAAAGCAAATCCATTACGCGACGGCCGATGATCGAGCATCACTTTTGTTTTTAACTGGACTGGGTTGTATTGACCACAATCCCTGGACAAGCCGCCTCGACGACCTCGATCATCCAGACTACTTTTTTTTTGATTTGGACCCTTCGGACGGGACGGATTTTTCAGTGGTTGTCACGATTGCGCGGGCGCTGCAGGAAAAACTGGAAGCATTGGGGATTGTGAGTTTCCTGAAGACTTCGGGCGCGACGGGATTCCACATTTTTATTCCCGTGGAGCCGCTTTACACGTACGAGCAATTACGGACGTTTGGAGAAATCATTGCGCGCACGGTGACGGCGCAGCATCCGAATCTGGTTACGAACGAACGGTCGGTAGCGAAGAGGCCGGCAGGGCGCGTGCTGATTGACGTGCAGCAAAATGCGATGGGGCGGCCGCTGGCGTGTGCGTATTCGGTGCGGGCGTTTCCGAAGGCTCCGGTTTCTACGCCCGTGCTGCCGCGCGAGCTGAAGTCAGGGCTGAAGCCGGAAAATCTGAACATCAAGACGGTTTTTGCGCGTCTGAAGGAGAAAGGAGATCTCTGGGAGGATTTTTGGAAAAGTCAGCAGAGAATTGAGGGAGCGATTGAGGCGTTGAGCAGCCGGATGGCGCAGAAATAGGAGGTGTGTGATTCCTAATACAGGACAGCTTCGCATCGGCACCTCGGGATACTCGTATAAGCAGTGGAAAGGGAATTTCTATCCCGAAAAGCTACCGGACAAGGAGATGCTGCACTATTACGGGACACAATTCTCGACCGTGGAGATCAATCACAGCTTTTATCGTATGCCTACGGAGAATTTGCTGCAGAACTGGGCGAAAAGCGTGCCGGAGGGATTTCGGTTTGCGTTGAAGGCGAATCAGCAGATCACCCACATTCAGCGCCTGCGCGGAAGCGAGAGCACGCTGAAGCGTTTTCTGGAAGTTGCCAGCGTTTTGCACGAAGGCGATCATCTCGGACCGATCCTCGTGCAACTTCCGCCGTCGTTCAAGTTTGACAAGCCGCTGCTGGAGGATTTTCTGGCGCTGCGGCCGCCGGCTTTTCTGTTTGCATTCGAAGTGCGCCACGCGTCGTGGTACACCGAGGAAACGTATGAGACGCTTCGCAAGCACCAAACCGCCCTGTGCATTGCAGAGACAGAGAAGCAGGAGCCTCCTGAAGTGTTAACCGCGACCTTCACGTATGTGCGGCTGCGCCTGGAAGACTACACGCCGAAACAACTGGCCGAATGGAGAAAACGTTTTGACGCCTGGATGGGCCAAGGTGTCGACGTGTACGCCTATTGCAAACACGAAGACGAAGGCAAAGCTCCCGCCTACGCGCGCAAAATTTTGGGAGCAGATGGTTCCCGCGGAAATAACAAGGGCTGAAGCATTCTGCGGAGTGAAGATGCGTCGCTTACCTACCGGAGCATTGTGTTGCGTATGTCTTCGGGTTGTACCCGCTGAGCGGCCTGAGACCAGTTGAAAATGGCGCGCCCGCAGGGACTTGAACCCCGAACCCTCAGATTAGAAATCTGATGCTCTATCCAGTTGAGCTACGGGCGCACAAATTCATTCTAAGAGATTTGCGCCGGGCGAAACCAGTGTTTGTTGCCGTAGGACCGTTTGTTGAGTAGCGTCGTTTAGCTCTGCACATGGGCTCTGTGCGGCGCTGCGTTGCGACATAACTGCAGACAACTTTAGTGGGGAAGAGTTCACCGCGAAAGGCCTTCGAAATCAGCCCGTGTGATGATTGCTCGAAACTTCTTTGTTGAAAGTTCCAGAGCCACCGCGGGTGTGAATCGGTGACGGCTCACTTTTGCTCGAGTTGGCGTGTTGGACGGCAGCTGGGCTCGTATTTTCCTTAAGAGGAGCATTTGTGTTGCTGGCCGTGCGCGGAGCTTCGGCCGCTACGAACGCTCCCAAAACGATGAAGGCGAGAATTGCAATCAGCACCACGTTCCAGCGCCGGAACTTTGCGGCCGTGCCCGGCGCAGGCGAGGCCAGACTGCACTGCGGGGGGCCATAACTGCCCCTGTGGAATCTCAACTCCCCTTTATCAGGCCCGGCGTTCACAAATCCTCCAGCACCGCGGCGATTCCAATTTCTCTTTAAGTTCGCCTACTTATTAAGACGTATCGTATTACGATATGGTTGCAAGCGCGAGCAGGCTCGGCGGGCTCCTGTTCCCTTCTTGCAACAAAAGCAACTTAGGTCAGATCTGCCGCAGTAGGGTGCTGTTGGCGGCAAGCGTTTTCCAGCCTGGTCTCCAGACTGGCCCCTCCAAAAGCGCGCAGGAGGTCTCTCCTTGACAATCTACCTATCTGCGGGTTATATATGTCGAATGTCTAGGAGGAGCGCGATGCCGATCGAGAAATCGGATTTGCTGCAGGGCACGCTGGACATGCTGATCCTGAAAATCGTGACGCTGGGGCCGATTCACGGGTATGGCATCTCTCAGCGCCTGAGGCAAATCTCCAAAGAGGTACTCCTGGTACAGCAGGGCTCTCTTTATCCCGCCCTTCACCGTCTGGAAAAGCGCGGCTGGCTCGCGGCGGAGTGGGGCGAGTCCGAGAACGGCCGGCAGGCCAAGTTCTACAAACTGTCCGCAAAAGGCAAGCAACAACTGAGGAAAGAGGAATCCAACTGGAACCGTCTGGCCGGTGCGGTGGCCAACATTCTTCAGACCGCGCAATAGGAGCCTGTCATGCCGTTTTGGAAAGTTCCTTCTCGCAAGAGCACGCGCGACCCCCAGTACGACTCCGAACTTCGCTTCCACATCGAGAAACTCACCGATGAAAATATCGCTGCCGGCATGACGCGGGAAGAAGCGGGGCGGCGCGCCGTGTTGGAATTCGGCGGCGCCGAGCAAATCAAAGAGGAGTTGCGCGATGTGCAGCGCATTCCCATCCTCGAAACCACGCTGAAGAATTTCCGATGGGCGCTGCGTTTTGTTCGCAAGTCTCCGTCCTTTTCCATCGTCGTCATCCTGACGATGGCCCTCGGCATCGGCGCGAACAGCGCGGTCTTTTCCGCGATCGACGCAGTCTTGCTACGGCCGCTGCCGTATCCCGAGGGCGACCGGCTCATGGAGCTTAAGCAGGTCAATCAGAAAGTGCAGAAGCCACAGACGCGCCTAGCGCCGCTGCGCCTCGAGGATTGGAACCGCCTAAACTCCACCTTTGCAGGAATTACCGGCTACTACACGGAGGACGATTCTGAGACTTCCGGTCCTTTGCCGGAGAAGATTGAGGTTGCCTACGTTGCGCCGCGGTTCTTGCAGGTCTTCGGAGTCGCGCCGGCGTTGGGGCGCGGGTTTAGCCCTTCCGAAGAACAGTCCGGCGGGCCAAACGCGGTTCTCATCAGCGACCGGCTTTGGCGCCGCCGGTTTGCTGCCGATCCGAACGTGCTGACAATGAAACTGCGCTTTCACGAGTCTCACTGGTCCATCGTGGGAGTTATGCCTCCTTCTTTCGCGTTTCCTGACCGCGACGCGGAAGTCTGGTTGCCGGTTGCGCCTGACGCGCCTTATGCGCAGCACCGCGAATGGGGCTGGTTCATCGCCATCGGGCGGCTGAAGCTTGGAATAACGCAGGAACAGGCGCGGGCTAACCTTGAAACGGTCCAGGCGCAGCTTGGCAAGCAATATCCGCAAACGGACGCGGACTTGACGCCGGGAATCGTACCGCTGAAGGAAACGACGATCGGCGGCGTACGAAGTTCGCTGTGGATGCTTTTCGGCGCGGTGTCGCTGCTTTTGCTGATTGCCTGCACGAACATCGTCGCGCTAGTGCTCGCTCGCGGCGCGCAGCGCCAGCATGAAATCTCCGTGCGCCTTTCGCTGGGCGCTCCTCGATTTATCGTGATCTGTCAGTTGCTCACGGAGTCTTTTGTGCTGGCCCTGGCGGGCGCGCTCCTTGGCCTCGTCATTGCCGGCGGCGCCTCGGGGGCTTTTCGATCTCTCGCCAAGGATCTTCCCCGCGTCGAAGAAATTCATCTCGACGGGCGAATGTTGCTGTACACACTCGCATGTTCTGTTCTCGCGACTCTCCTTTGCGGCTTGTTCCCCGCGATTCGCGGCACGCGCGGCAACCTGTCCGGTGCGCTTGCGCAAAATAACCGCTCGCAAGTATCCGGGCGCGCTCCGCTTCAGTGGTTTCTGGTCGGCGTGCAAGTGGCGCTCGCCGTGACTTTGCTGGGCGGCGCGGGATTGCTGGTGCGCAGCTTTCAAGCTCTTGGCCGCGTATCCCCAGGCTTTGATCCTAACAACGTTCTCACTTTTCACATCACTGGTTCCTACGGAGAAACTGCGGATTGGAAGAAACTTCAATCCCGGATCTGGCGTTCCCTCGAGGAATTGCGTTCCGTGCCCGGCGTGGAGTCTGCCGAGACTTCGTTGTTCCTGCCAGGAGTGCCCAATAGCTGGCCGAGCGAACTGACCGTGGCCGAAGGCCAAACCGATCCCCATCGGAAGATCGCCGTTGAAACGCGCGTGGTCTCCCCCGGCTATTTTGCGATGATGAAAATCCCGATTCTCGCCGGAGAGTTGTGCCGCGAAGACGTCAATTCCGTTAACGTCATGGTGAATCGAAGCTTTGCGAACGCGTATTTTCCGGCTACAACCCCTGTTGGGCATCACGTTCTGGAACCCGGAAACTCGTTCCTCCCAGGGGGCGAAATTCGCGGAATCACGGGCGATGCGCGGGAAACAGGTCTGGACCGCGAACCCGTCCCCACCGTGTATTGGTGCTTGAGCGCTCCCGACCCCGATCCCTACTTTTTGGTGCGAACAAAAACGGACCCGAGCGCGATGGCCGGCGCTCTTCGCCGCAAAATCAAAAAAATTGAGCCAGCGCGTTCTGTGTTCGACATTGTCCCGCTCGAAGAGCGTTTGAGCGATGCGTTCGCGGAAAATCGGTTGCGAACGATCCTTCTCGCTTTTTTCGCGGTGGCTGCGGTTTCTCTTGCCTGCATTGGCCTTTACGGAACATTGAGTTACTCCGTTACAGTGCGCCGGCGCGAAGTGGGGCTGCGCCTCGCGCTGGGAGCCCTCCAAGGGCAAATTGTGAAACAGTTTCTCCTGCAAGGATTGACGGCTACGTTGCTCGGTTGCGTGGCAGGCTGGGGACTCGCCGCGGCGTCTGGACGTGTGCTCTCCGGAATGCTCTATGGCGTCTCACCTTCTGATGTTGCGACGTTGTCCACCGTCGTTCTGCTCATGCTGCTGGTGGCCGCGTTGGCCGCGCTGGTCCCGGCAATCCGGGCCGCGCGCGTCGACCCCATGCAGGTGCTGCGCGAGGAATAAACCGCGTGGATGCTGGGTCTCGTTAGTTCCTTGCTTCCTTATTCTTTGCGCTGGGCAAAGCAATTTTTGCCGTGACGCGGAAGAAAACTCCTGTCGTTGTCGAAACACGTTTTTTCGTGGGCCTGAGATACTGGAAATCGAATCGCTTATTTGCGTGAATTCAGACAGGACATCGCCGCGACTTTTTCCTCGGCTGTTTCGTAGCTCTTGCCGGTTGCGTCCTTCATCGATAGAAACACCCAGTCGCTGTGTTCTTCCGCTGTCCGGCTGAACTCAAAAGTGTAGGCTTCGTTCCGGCTGATCTGGTAGACCATCGTTCGCATTAGGATAGGATACAGATTCCGCGTTGTGTCTTCGGCCGGCTGCCCACAGCGTGCAAGCAGGTGTTCCGGTGTCGCGCTGGCCACGGCTTGTTCGTGCCGACGCTCTTGCTTCTTGCCAATCCACTCGAACCCGCGCTGCGCCAGCGTAACCAGGAGGATTAGCCCGACGATCGCTCCCACCACCAGCATCCATACTCGTTTGGTCTGCTTGAGGAATTCCGCGAAATCGTTCGCGGCGGACGACTCACGCATTGCGCTTCCCGAAATAGTCACCGGAGAGTAGCGCGATGCCTTCGGCGATTCGTGAGCCGCTTTGCCGGCCAGCGACTGCGCTATCTCCTTTGCCTCTGCTTGGCTTTCTTCCGCGGCCGCCGCAGCCTCGTCGGCGTGCAGAGATGACAGCTTCTCGTGCGGCACTGGAGACCCCTCCAGGGTTGCCAGCCCGGTGCGTTCACGGGCGTAGGCGGATTGGTTCTGTTTGGTTTCTGCCATGTTTCGCCTGCCTTTCGGGCTGTGCTTTCATCATCAGCCCGGGCGGTCTTAGCTGCAGGGGATTTTTGCAGGACATTCCCAGAAGGTAAGCCTGCACTTTCGGGCAGGTTGTCGTTTGAACTGACGCGCGTGGATGTCGGATGCTAGCCAGCGTTTCGCACTAGCCCTTTGCCAAATTTCACGGTTACCGCTGCCACAATCACCCACAAGGCCGCGGCGTAAATCGCGTACCACACCGCTTCTTGTGCTGCCGTAGCACCTCCCGGGCTTAGCACCACCAACGAACCTGTCGAACTGGCATGCATCAACTGCGCTAGCGCAACACTTTTGGTGTTCGAGTAGATCCAGCCAATCAGCACCCGCACCGCCGTCATTGCCGCGGTGAACGCCAGAAAATACGGCAGCCAATAAATTCCGTGTGGAGTTGCTGTTCCCAGGAAGTCGATCACCGGAATGTGCCAACATCCCCACAGCACGCCGAGGGTGACGGCTGGCTGCAGCACAATCGAAGTTTTTGCCATCTTGGGAAACGCGAAACCTGTCCAACCGATTTCTTCGAAAAATCCCGCTACGACGCCAAAAGAAGCTCCAATGAAGAACCGGTTGGGCGCAAACACCGTCGAAACAAAGGTCTTCAAGACAAGAAGGACGAGGAAGATGGTCACTGGCGGAATAAGCAGCGGCGCGTACCATGGAGCTCCCACGCGAATCCGCCGCATCCGCGAAAAAAGGTCGCGCAGGCCGGCGGGTCCATCTGCCACTCGCGTCAGCACGATTCCGCTCACGACCGGCCCCAGCAACATCACGGGGAACATCAGGATTCCGCTGAATTTGGGAATGGATTCCCCACGCAAAAGCCTTGGCGCCACCACCGCAAGCGCGCCCAGCCAGGAAATGACAAACGTCAGAACAAAATAAGCCGCCACGGGCTGCCGCTGCACAAGACTTTCTCTCGGATTCGTCATTTCACCCGCCAGAAGGACGCCAAGAGAGTACACCGTGGTGCGAACTAAACCTCAGCGAAATTCAGCGGGCGCGCACGAAAGCGCTACAATGTAGGAATGCAGCGCAAAATATTTTGGACCGTCTTCGTCGCGCTCGGCTTGATCGCCGATGTTACCTTGCCTCTGATGTGGGGCCTGCTCGCCACCATCCCCATCGGCTTCGTAAGCTGGTGGGTTGCCTACCGCAGCGATTGGTTCTGATCCTTCCTAAAGAGTTTGCTCTCCCGGGTGAAACGACTTCGTTTTTCTTCGCACTATATTCGGGGTGAACGACTACAATGTCCGCACTCCAGATGAAGCAACAAGCGAAAGACAGCAAGTTTTCTCAGTTCCTCAAGTGGGTCGGCTACCTCACAGCGATTTTTTCGCTTTGTGCCACGGTTTGGGGCGTCGGGAAATATCTCTATAGCCGTGCGGAAACCCGGAAGAATCTTTCAGAGCTCTTCGCCACGGAAGCCGAGCAAGAAAAATCGCACGATTATTCTTCCGCATGGCAGACGCTTGAAAAAGCAGCGA
>Ga0126381_100007299_pt1 | contig 12285 bp, 9 predicted proteins | sample PanSoiMetPlot_28_FD_96465 | JGI IMG/M metagenome (GOLD analysis project Ga0126381, IMG submission 96465) | Tropical forest soil microbial communities from Panama - MetaG Plot_28 | ecosystem: Environmental > Terrestrial > Soil > Tropical forest > Bulk soil | place: Panama | collected 2016-02-17
CGTTCGTTAACTCCATATGTAACAACGTCTTACTGGAGTATTACCGATCGCTCGGGAAGATCCAGCAGATGGACGACACGCACCAAGAGATTCCGGACAAGGTGTTGGACTTGGAAGGAGTGATGGTGTCCAAGCAGTGCTCGGAACAGGTGCGGAAGATCCTGTCGCGTCTGCCGGCGCGGGACCGTGAGCTGCTCCGGGCGGTCTTTTTGGCGGAGAAGGAGAAAGATGCGGTTTGCCGGGAGATCGGGGTGGATCGCAATTACTTGCGGGTATTGCTGCATCGGGCAAAACATAAGTTCAAGGCTGTCTACGAGAAAGAGCAATTGGGGGCTCTGCCCCGGGTGACCGGATTCGGGAATGCACGAAACGATTTCCGGACCGCAACTCTAGTACAGAGGGCATTCGGCTCGTGACCGAAGGCTTTGTCGTCCCTCGGATACGTTTCGCAAGCGTCAGTTTGCACTGCTGCGTGAGCGGTGAGTGTACTTCACATAGCGGTCACGACCTTCGAGTAAGGTGGAGGGCTGGGCGGCTGCCGGCACGAGGCAGTCACAAATTAGTGTCTTGGGTCAACGATTCGTTTCATAAGGCCGCTGCCATTCAAAGACCCGCATCGGTTGATCCGGTTGTATGAACATAGCACTGACGATAAATTTCCATACAATCAGGTTGCGGGCGGGTGTTCAAAGCGTGGAAAAACGAAAGCCACGGTTTTTCTGATCTCGCAATCGTTTCCCCAGACGCGGAGTACAACCTGTCGGGACAATCCGGTCAGCTTCCGGAAAAAGTGCGGGCAGCCGAGTGCTCTTGGAGTCACAACGAACGATGAAAATCGGCCGAGGGGCCGATGCTTTGCTTTCAAACGGCCACCGTCGGCGTGCTCTACGCTTGTTCGTCATCAGCCACCATCGCCGCCGGATTTTGCACTGCAACGCCACCAGGCTTCCACGAGCTTGTGCTATTTTTTGCGCGGATGAGGCTTTGGCGATGGGGTTTCCAGGAGCGCTGACTAGTCAATTCAGTGCCAAGTGTTTGGTCCCTGGTTAGCGCAGCCAGGGCAGGCGAGGGTGCAGGGGCCATCGAGCTTTTTCGGACATAGCCGTGAGTCCTCAAGATGGCAGACCTGATAACAGGTCCTGCTGTCGGAAGATGCGACCGCCCTTAATAATGAGAGAAATGCGACGCGTATTCGCAATATCTTGGGTCGGATCGGCGTCGACGATGAGCAAGTCCGCCTGCTTTCCGACGCTGATGGTTCCTGTTTGGCCTAAGATTCCGAGCGATTCGGCGCCATTGCGGGTGGCCATCGTGATGACATCGATAGGCGGAAGGCCGGCTTCGGCAAGGAGTTGCAGTTCGGTATGCAGGCTTGGCCCCGGTACGACCCACGAATTCGGCTCGTCGGAGCCCGCAGTGAGGAGAACTCCGCCGCGATAGTAGGTCAGAATCAAAGCCTGCATCTTTGGCCATCCTCGATGTCCGCGGGCGAAGTCCTGGATGCTCCAATCGCGCACGAAATTCAACTCCTGGAACGATGACCGCATCAACGGGGGCGCAACGTTGAGGTCTGGGCTATTCAGGAAGCGCGGACTATCACCAAGGAGCTTGGTGGCGTAAGCGATCAAAGTGGGGTCGATCGGAATTCTTCGTTTGGAAATCTCCCTGACCATGGTCTGTATTTCGACGCCATCCGGCTCGACATCATCCAGCCACTCGAGTCTCGCACGCATCGCTCCTTCAGCAGACATCGCTCTGACGTAGGTTTCGCGCCGGTTTGCCGGGAGCTCATCAGTTGACCAAGAAGCTCCGTGGCAAATGGCGTCGATGCCGAGTTCCGCTGCCTTTGTCCAACTCGTCGCTTGCAGGTGGCCGATTACCTTTAGACCTCGGGCGTGCGCGGCGCGGATGGTCGAAGCAACGAGGTCAGGCGGCATGTTGGCGTAAACCTTTATGAAGTCGACGCCCGCAGCTGCTTGAGCTTCGACTTCGCGCTCGACATCACCATCGTTCTCGACAGCGCGGGTCAAACCGTCGGAGCCACTCGAACGATTCAAGATGTTGCCTGCGGTAAAGACAGTGGGACCATCAATCTCATCTGAGGCGACTCGCCGGCGCAGGGCCACGGCCTCCTTGGTTGGTCCTCCGGGGTTACGAACGGTCGTGATTCCGAATGCCAGCAGTAAACGTAAGGACGCCACGCTGGTCTTTTCATCGTACACAGCTGAACGGGCACCATCGACGAACCTTAAGTACGTCACGTGAGCGTGCGTATCGATCAAGCCGGGCAACAAGAACTTTCCCCGACCATTAATCGTGGTTGAGGCAGACACGGGTGCTTTCGTCGCGGAGGGCCCAATGTAGCGGATCACCCCGTCCGATACCACGACAGTCATATCTGGCCGTGGTTTCGACCCCGTCCCGTCGACTACGCTGATGTGTGTTATCTGTAAGGATGGGTTTGGTGCTTGGTGACGGTCGGTCTTCTCACCCGCATGCTGTGTTCCGGAGATGATTCCGCACGCTAACATGGCCACGACTCGAGACGTGTGGCGGCAGAGACTCGCTTTGCGTACGCTTCGTCGTATTGCATGGTCAGACATTGGTTCGCTGAAAGAGGCGCTCCTTTGGGTAGTCTGCAGCTGGCATTAGAGAACAAATCTTGTATGACTTTAACTTGTCCAAATCTTTCGCCTAGGAAAGACCTTTCGAACTACCCTTCTATCTCGCGATGACTTCCAGTTTGCGCTATTCGGAAACAGCCCGGAAATACTAAATCAAGTGGCCAGGTTCAAGACCGACGAAAAGGCGACGTTCCCAAGATCGGCAACCCCGGTATAGTCGCCGATGAAGCTGCCGGAGAAATCCACGGTCGGAGAAGCAGGGTAGTGGCCGCGGTGTAATGGCCGGCCCGCGATCTAATGCCGATGGGAATTGCAGCTTTTTTCGTCTGCAACCTATTGATTTTGCATGGCCAGGACAATCAGGGAAAGACGAGAATGGCAGGCTCAAAGCGTCACCATGACGGCAAGACACGCATAGCGCGCGAAGCGTCCGCGGGCGGGCGGCTAGCCGAGCTTGCCGGAAAAAGGGGCAACCCAGAATCACGGGTTTAATATTGTCCTTCGCCAGAAGCGTGGCGCAAACCTGACGGGGTGGCGCGGGGAACCAATCGCAAGTCGCCAAGAATCCCAGAAGGCAAAGGCTGAAGATTGGTCAGATCCTGAGCGCGGAACCGTTCTCCATAGCGGTCGTTCAGAAGGCGATAGACCGGCAGGGCGCGGCCTGCCATTTCGTTGATCGCGAGATTGCCCACGACGATTCTAAGCCGGTTGTCGCCCGCATGCAGGTATCTGGTTGCATCGACTTGATAGGGTGGTAGCCACAAGGTGCCGGCTAGTCTCTCGTTCAAGAAGACCAGAGCCGCTTCGCGTACCGGACTATCGAGCCAGGCCTGCATGCGCGGAGTGCCGGAGCCTGTTCCATCTGCTCCGAAATCGGAGGGCGCGGCAGGCAATGGAATGACTGTGCCAGGGCCAAAATCGAGATAAAGACTTATGCCAGGCTTGAGCAGACTCGTCGGGACGTTCAACTTTTTCTCATAGGACACAGCCCCTGAGTAGTACTTGGTGTCAGCGTCGTCGGTCCAAGAGTGCAACCTTTCCATTTTGACGCTGCGGCCCAAACCAGAAAACGTCACGGACCAGTCCGATGCTAGGTCCAGTGCAGGTAGCGCAACTTTAGGCTTAACCGTGAAGATTCGTGGCCGCTTTCTACGCGGCGCTCCGTGGTAAAAGACGAGAATGCGCGACTGATACGGCTCGAACGCGAGTCGTACCGTAGAAGCCACACCAAGGGACTGCGTCATGCCGGAAACGGGATCCCACAGTTCGGCCTGGTTCGCGGAAACGCGAAAGGTCGCCTGCGTGCGGATCATCTGATTTGCGGTGTTGGCGAGGAAATAGATGTCGGTAAATGGCAGCTTTCGATGCACGAAGCCAATGTCCGGCGCAGCCGGCGCCAGGGAAACGTCTTGTTTCATCACCTGCGAGAGCGCTTTGCCAAGGTCGGCTTCGTCCGCGAGGAAATAACCAGGCGCGCCCGGCCCTCGGAAGAGCTCTTGGGAAATCTGCTGGACTTGCGACGAGTCACTCTCGGATTCCTTGAGCCCGGGAGCGCGTTGGGGCAAGTTGCCCGTTGCAATCACCGCGCCGCCACTGCGGGCATACACTTCAATCTTGCGATACGTGGCAAGGGGCAGGCGCTCGAGGTTGGGAAGAACGAGAATAGGATAAGAAATCCCGATCTTATCGATGGCCTCGGCGTCAATGAAATCAACATTGAAGCCGGCGTCGAGGATTTGCTGGATCACCCTTTTCCCCAATTGAGAAGCTACGACTTCATTGACGGAAATGTTGGCCCCGACCGGCAATGAGCCTGCCGTTCCCGGCGCTGCATCGGCGATCGCAGCAGTGAAGTGCGCCCACGCATCGTCAGTGGGCAACAGCAAGGCCACATCGACGGCCGGTTTTCCCTGACGCAGCACATAACTTGCGCGTTGAAGGTAGCGTGCGACGTCCGGCATGACCAGCCACCATGGATTGTGCTGATTAAAAACGGCGGCAGCATAGAATCGCCATCCCGGCTCGCCGGCAGATTCGGGAGAATACGGCCATCCGTGGCCGATCAACTGATTACTTCCCTCTAGAAAATACGCATCAGCCGCGGCTTTCATGTCGAGCGGCGTCGCTCGGAACACGGGCGAATGCAGCCACGTCCAGGTCTCCGAAGATGTGATCTGCTTGCCGTAAAGATGGTTGGCGGAAGCGGCCCAACGCACCGCCGAAAACCCCTTCCATTGCCAGCCCTCGCCCTCTGGTAGGTCAACCAGTGCATTGCTCGATAGCGTCACCGGCGGCGTGCCGTAATTCTGGGAACGAAAGCGCGTGCCATGTTGGGCGGCCCAGCCACGGAGGGGCATGAGGTAGTTTTCGTTTGCCAACTCGGTCAAGGTTCGGCCCCAATCGTGCCGGATCTCGCGCGCCGCCGAACCGGATTCACCGATCAAGGCTGGCAGGTACGGCGTCAGGTCGTACCCGCGCCGCCACCGGAACTCCTTTAGAAAGTCGCTCGTCCAGTTGGATCCGTACACTTCGAGGCTGTCACTGAAAACGGCGTAGGGGGGATGCGATCCGAAGGCCTGCATTAGGCGGTCACCTACGGTATGCAGATAGTTCTCTATCGCCGCGCGGTTGTAATGATCCAACACAAATCCTTCGGCGCCGATGGCCGGCCTCTTCACCCGCTGACCGGTGCGGCTCGCAGTGAAAAACAGCACGGCATGTGGTCCGTCGAAATGAGGCAGCAATAACTGTCCATCGCGAGGATCGGGCAGACGCTCTGAGTTTTCAGTCACGATTTTGCCTTGCGGTGCGTCGACTAAAAATGCGGCAATGAATTGTTCTCCGCCTTCCATGTCGGGCACTGTGACGGAGCCTGCCCCGTTGGGCACAGCGATTGCCAAAACCTGCAGCCTCCCCGCTGCCTGCGTAATCGGGACGGTCGGCCCGCCGTAAGGCCACCCGCTGCCGAGCGTTAAATCAAAGCGCAGGCCCAGTTCACGCGCTTTCTTGGAAGCAAAACGAAGCGCATCCAAGTGCTCGTCCGAGAGAAAGGAATAGTTGCGGAAGCCGGTGAGAGGGTTGTCAAGCTCAAGGGGGTACGTCGTCTGAACCTCTACGCCACCGATGCCACCGGCCTTCATTGTCTGAAGCTCGCGCTCCAGCTCAGCTCGGGTAACAGACGGGCCGAACCACCACCAGCGCATCATGATTCGGCAGTCGTCCGGCGGATTCTCGAAAAATCTTCGAAGATCAGCCAGGTGGTCAGGCGGGTTCTGAGCCCGCACGCGGGCTTGCGAACTAAGGCTGGCAAGAGCAACAATCCAAAGGAGTAAGCGCCGCTTCGGAGGTCTGCGCAACATGCCTACATTCCGATCGCAGGCTTTTTGAGAGCCAACAGTCCAAGCCATCGCATGCTTCCACAAAGCGAGACGAGTCACTAGTGCCCGAAGGGCGGCGGTTCGGAAGGGGCGGGTTGAGAGTCCGCTGCCAGTCGTCGGACATTCTTGAGCAGATACCACAGGATGAGCAGAGTCAAAATGAGACTGACCAATCCAAAAGCTGATGGTCCACCCAGTAGGCTCAGCAGGAAACACAACACAGTCCAGCCTGCACTCGTATACAGAAGGGTTCCGATGCGGCCCACAGAATTTCTCAATAGCTTTGGCAGAGTGAATCCGAAGTTCACGAAAGCTAAGCTGAAACCGACACTGATCAGCGCAACGATTACGACGAAAATACCTGCACCTAGCCGAGCGACCCGAACAGCGAAAACCACGCCCGCTAGTCCGCTGAATAGGAAGTAAGCACGCAGGCTCCGAACCGTTTCTCGCATTCCCATGCCGTCAATTCCTTGTACATCGGCGGCAAAATACACCCCTGGAGTGGGCAGCGCAAGGGTGGCAAAGACTCACGAGAGGCGGCAACTCAACTCGCGTCCTCCGCCTCCCCGGCTTTAACACAAGAGGTACGACTTCCTGGTGCGGGCGGAGAAAGCGACTATCTTGGCCGCATGCGGGCGACCCTTCTCCCGTGCCGCCTTTTATGCCTGGATTTCTTGGGAATTGGTTTCCAATCTTCTACGACCGTTTCGACTGCGCTTAGGATCCACCGCTGTGCGTTTTCGCGGTTGATGCCGTGCATTTTCATGAATGCTCTAATGGCGACATCGATAAGAGCACTTGCCGTTTTGCGCATTGCTTCGTCAGGATTGGGCTGCTCGCTTTTTTGTCTCATTCGTTCCCTGCGGCTGGTAGAACTCGGAGATGGGACAGGTCTCCGGTCAATTGCGAGCAGGATAGAACAACAGCAATATTCTTGGGATTGCGGAAGGACAAGGAAAGCCGTCGACGAATCCGGTTTGTCTGAAAAATAGTGAAGCCCGAGGGCTAAGGCGATCCGCTTTTCTGTTCGATGATGGATTTGTACCCCACAGCCTGGTCCCGATACTGTATCGTGGCGGCCTGCCTTGGGGTGAAGTGCCGCGCAACGAACTCGAGTAAGTGCTTTCGAATCAAGCCGTTGTCCAAAAATAGGCTCACGCTATCCGTCACCATGTGGAGGGGGTAGCCATCACCGTCGGCGTGTCGCCGATACCGCAGTTCAGTCTTACACAACCAAATGTCCGGATCAGTACTTACTGCTGCGGCTCGCACGGTCACGAGAGAGGCGCGAAGCGCTCAAGGGCAAGCAAAGCTCCCCTTATCCGTGGGTCGGCAAAGCCTCGCTCTTCCCGGTGCCTTCAGGCGGAGAAGATTTTCACTCAAGTCTCGTTCCACTGAACGTGTCGTGATTCTGCTTACCGGTTGTCCGGATACTCCTGAATCCAGTGGAAGCCCCGGCTGACGAGCAGGAACTGGTTCCGGTCCAGTAGCTTTAGTTGCATATGAACGGTGTGGCCGTCCATGTTGCCGTCGAGAGTCAGTTGATCCGGGGCTGGACGCTCGAAGGTGAAGTTCGCCTTCCAGTTCTTGTCTTGATCGTGGGTGACGACGAGAGTTTTGTTTTTCATGTCAATCGAAACGCCGTCGCGAGCGAACGAATCGTCGACGCGCTGAAAGGTCACGCGGGTGGGGAAATCAAAGACGGCGCGGCGCCACCGGCCGGAGTCGGTGAGCAGCGGCGCGCGAAGTTGGCCATCGATGGATTGCTGTTCCACGTCCCAAATGCCGTAGAGGGGCGAGACGGTCCGTCCGCCGCCGTATTGATACCAGGCAACGCGGCTGGCATAAGCGTTCATTCCGAGGAGCCATACACCCAAGACGATTTGCGCGGCGAAGGCCATGCGGCTGGCGCGACGTCCCGCGAAAAGCGCGGGATGTGTGGAAGGTTCAGCCGAGCGATTCAGAAAGAAGAGGTTTATAAGCCGTTTCAGATCCGGCGCGAGCACAAACAGCGACAGCAGGATGAGATGAAAGGAAAGCAGCTTCACCGGAACGTCATAGGTCATGTTGAGCGCGAAGACCTGAATCATGTCGGCCAGGCAAACCAGGCCGCCGAGCGTCGTGGTGCGTGGGAATACTAAGAGCACTCCGCCAAGCAGTTCCGCACAACCGGCGAACCTCTCGTAGGCGGGAGAAGCGCCGACCGAAGACCACAGAACGCCCATGGGAGAAAAATCGCCATAGTGCTCCAGCAGGCGAGTGAGATAGGGAAACGGCATTTGCAGGGGAACGGCCTTGTCCATGCCGTATGTCATCATCTGGCCAGCAAGGCAGAACCGGATGAACAGCCGGAACCACTTGTGGAGAGCGACGTAATTCGGGCGCTTGCGGTCGAGACCGGACCAGATCCCGGCGGCAACGAGCGAGAGCACCAGCATGCAAAAAAGTAGGACCCAATCAAAGGTTTTGTCGCCGCCGCCGCTTTCGGTGAAGACCAACGGCTTGCTTACTCCAAAAATGTGCGCACCAGTCCAGAAGACCATCGGGCGGATCGGCCAGAATGACGAGGGATCTGGAATATCGAAGTTTGCGACGGGAAAAAAGCTCGTGATGATTTGCGTGCAGAGACAGTACAAGCCAAAATAAACAAAACAGAATCGGAAGGCTACGCGAGTGGCAAGTTTCCATTCGGAAGCTTGCGTTTCCGGATGAACTTGATCGGTCAGGGTCGTTTTCATTCAAGATCTCCAACGGAAAGCCGTTGAGAAACAACTCCCTCGCCACGGGCCGGGCGTGGTCCGTTCGCTCAGTTATGTCGATGTTGGTTCAGCACCCCTTGGCCGCGTTGAGGCGCTCATATTAGCAGGGCTCTGGACGAGGGGCTATCACGCAGCCTCTAGCAACGCTAGATCGGGTTGAACGTCGCAAGGTTGTTGCGTGACGATGGCGGCGTCGGAAGTTCCTTACCGGGAGTGAATCTTTGCTAAGGCTCGCATCGCCGCGTGGTAACCGCACATTCCGTGGACGCCGCCGCCGGGTGGCGTTGACGCAGAGCAGAGAAACACGCCTTGCAGCGGGGTATCGTAGAGGCGGGATGTCGGCCGCCAGAAGAGTTGGCGCAGTGAGTTGGCACCTCCGCTGATGCTTCCGCCGACGAGATTGGAGTTTTCTTCTTCCAGCTGGGCTGGCGATTTTGTCGAGCGAGCCATGATCAGTTGCTTGAAGCCGGGAGCGAAGCGCTCCACCTGTGCTTCGATGTGGCTGGTCATGTCGAGTCGGCTGCCATTTGGAACGTGGCAGTATGCCCAAGCGGTGTGGCAGCCGGCCGGTGCACGCGACACGTCGAAAACACTCGGTTGCGCGAGCAGAACAAAGGGGTGTTCGGAATGCTCATCTCGCCACGGATTGCGCTCAGAGCGGGCAATCTCGTCGATCGTGCCACCAAGGTGTAGCGTGCCTGCTTCGCCGCACTGTTGCGCTTTCCACGGAATCGGACCGCGCAACGCCCAATCCACTTTGAAGACGGCCGGGCCATATTCATATTTTTCGAGAGAGCGGCGGTAGCTCCGCGGTAGGCGGTCGCCCAGAATCTGCAGGAGCCCGCGCGGGGTGAGGTCGCAAAGAACGATCTTAGACAGCGGCAGCTCGTCAAAGGAGCGAATCCGAACGTTAGTGAGAATTTCTCCACCTAGCGAGCGCAAATAAGACGCCAAGGCATTGGCAATTCGTTGCGAACCGCCTTTTGCGATGGGCCAGCCCCGCAGGTGTGTCTGCGTCGCTAGAACCAGGCCGATGGCGGAAGTTCCCCACGCTTCGAGCGGCATGATGGAGTGCGCTGCCAAACCGGCGAAAAGAGCGCGTGCCGATTCCGACTCGAATGTGGATTTGGCTAGGTAGCTGGCTGGTTGCATGGCACGAATCCCGAACCGTGCCATGATCAGCGGGTGGCTGAACAGATTCAGCGGCCCCAGGATGCACTCTTCGAGCGCGTGCCAATTCGCAACCAGAGGGGCGATCAGCTGTCGATAGCTGTTTCCATCAGCACCCAGCGAACGACATGAATTCTCGATCGAGTTTTCAAGAACCGCGGCGGTGCCATCGTCAAAAGGGTGAGCGAGAGCGTAGCGGGGGTAAATCCATTCAAGACCGTGCTGGTCGAGCGGGAGTGTGCGCAGAAAGGGCGATGCCATCGCCATTGGATGAACCGCAGAGCAGACATCGTGCAGAAAACCTGGGAGCGTCAGCGCATCGGAGCGTGTGCCACCGCCGATCTCGTCTCGTGCTTCGAGCACGATCACCGACCGTCCGGCACGAGCGAGAACGATGGCGGCCGCCAAGCCGTTTGGCCCGGAACCGACCACAACTCCGTCGTATTCGCTTCTGCGAATCAAAGCCTTGCTCTATCTTATGCCGACCGGATGATCAGCGGGAATGTACCATTCTGGGAGAGTGGTCTGCCTGAGCAGCTGATTGTATGGCTGCAAATGAGAGATTGGCGGGTTGAGGCGCCAAGGAGATTGAATGAGCTCTGCGAAGCTGACGCGCCGCCTTGACAACATCACGTGCAAAATCGGACATGCAACTTCCGGTGGGACAGGAGGCGAAACGACGAATAGGTCGGCTCGCTAAATCTGCCAGCCAGCACGACTATGGCGGCTGCGATGCGCGATATGATGGTGGCTTATGAACGGACCGGATTAGGATGGCGCGTAGTCCTATGGCTACCGGCATGCAGGAGCATGGCTTCGAATTGTAAATGACATTTGCAAAAGGGAACTCCGATGGAAAGACCCGCGAACATCATAATCCGATTCAACAAGTCCGAGGCCTTGTGGGTCGCCTTCGTGAATAAGGTCGAACCAAGGGTAACGGATACTGCATCCGACGGCCTCGTGACCGCAGCATTGGTCGTCAAAGACTATGATTTGGGCGACCACCAATTCATCCGGCTCAGACTTAATTACGAAGGCAAGGAGGCTATCGTCCAAATCCCTCGAGATTTGGTGAGCATGATTATTGAGGGGAAAGCCCTTGAGAGAGAGGCGCTCGGTTTTACTACGAGTGAGTAAAGGAAGAAGGGCTTCCAAGGAAGGAGGAGATCGACCGCGCCTGGCCGGACGCCCGGAGTAGTCTGGTCCTACGGGTGAATAAGTTGAGACTTTCAAAGCAAACAGTGCAATCAAAGGCGGTGCGCAGTACGCGGGACAGTCGTGCTAGAGTTCTTCGCCACCACGAGGCGCGGTAACGTCCTCCCTCGCTTGTTGGGCACTCTGAAAGCTCGATTCCTCGGCCCCTCCGGTATTTTCCCGCTCAAGCCTGGCTAAGATAACCAGCCACGAGAAACCGGAGACAGGTGTAGAAACCCAAGAGAGACGTCGCCTCGCTATGGATCCGCGGAGACAAAGGCGAACACCGCAGGCGTTTCGGGTTCTATTCTCGTGTGGGCACAAGCGGACCGTCACGGAGCCCGGCTCAACTGAAAACGTCGGTCCCCAGGGGCTGCGAGTGCGAACGACACGGTTCTGGGAGCCCGGCACTATGATGATGGTCCAATCTTGCGGGAACGAACTTTGGGCGCGCTAGAAGTCGCGTCCTGTCAGAATATCTATCGGACGGCAAATTCTGGCTCGAGCAGGCGAATGGACCGCGCCGTGACTCATCGCCGGGCCAATCCAGCTCTAACGAACATCTTGGGTACATCCAAAACCCATCGAGCGAGGTAATGGTAAAAGCGCCCTTTGTGTGCGAGTTGAAGAAATTGACGTCGGTCGCAGCTCGTTGGACAAATGAGGGACGAGGGGTTGCGCTATCATTCCAGCCTGTTTGTTTTGCCAGTTGGGCGACGCAACCGTGAGAACTAGCCTTAGCGCCCTGAAGGCGGGTGCTTACCCTGTAAGGCCTCTCAAATCATTGGACGCCGCTTCCTTTGGTGTCATGACAATCACGTTCAGGTGTTCGGCGATTTCCTCAAGAAAGGAAAAACCCTCGGGGGAGTGCATTTGATTCTCATCTTGTTGGCCTTTGTGGGAGCGACCTGGCGACTGGCTTCCTTCGCGCACACGCTCAAAGAGTTCGGGAAACAGCCTGCCGTCGCTGCCGTGCGCAGCGTGCCCCAAATCCCTGACGGATTCATACTGCCGACGCAACTCGACCGCACTCTTTCTATAGAGGACGCGAGGGCCGGTGATGCGATCGAAGGGCGCATCGTGCAGGAAGTTCCGCTCCCGAACCGGGAGAAAATTGCCCTCAGATCCGTGGTGAAAGGGTCAGTCGTACACGTC
>Ga0126381_100007300_pt1 | contig 12285 bp, 17 predicted proteins | sample PanSoiMetPlot_28_FD_96465 | JGI IMG/M metagenome (GOLD analysis project Ga0126381, IMG submission 96465) | Tropical forest soil microbial communities from Panama - MetaG Plot_28 | ecosystem: Environmental > Terrestrial > Soil > Tropical forest > Bulk soil | place: Panama | collected 2016-02-17
CAGCTCCTCGTTGAACACGGCCATGCGCACCGCGTCCATCCCCTGCCCGCCGAACTCCTCCGGCCACTGCGGACAGATGAGCTTGGCGTCGGCGAGTTCCAGCTCCCACTGGACATAGGCGGGACTGGCCATCGCCCTGGCACGCTGCTGATACCCGTAGCCACCGGTAACCACGGACCGGTTCCAGTCGGCGAGCTCGGCGAGGCCCGAGGGCGCGTGCCCGGTGATCCAGTCCCGTGTCTCGGCGCGGAACTGGGCGATCTCGGGGCCAAGGTCAAGTTCCATCGAGCCTCCCGGCGCCGACCGTCGCACTATTTGCACCGATCTTAGAATCCGATTCTAGATCAGCACAAGCGGCTGCTAGCGGGCTGGACCAGCGGACATCAGGCGGCTCGCGTACTCGATGACCGCGTCAATGATCTGGCTCGCCTGAGCTTTGGTCCGCGCCGCCGCGACTTCCCGTGCACCCTCGCCGATGAGCGAGGTAACGACCGCCGCGTAGAGCCGGTCCAGCGAGGTGTCCTGAAGCCGCAGGAGCGCGTCGTTCTGCCGGATCCACTCGTGCCCTCGGTGCCGCTTCATTACCTCGAAGCCGGGCGGACCGTCGCCGTCGGAGAACAGCAGGGCCAGGTCCCGGCGCTGCCAACTGCCCTCGAGGAACGCGCGGGCTCCTGCCGCGAACAGCTCGGCCGGATCGGTGACTCCCTGCTGGCGCGAAGCGGCCACCGCCGCACTCGCCGCCTCCTCATACGCCTGCTGATGCTCCTGCCACAGGGCGAGGAACAGCTCGCTCTTTCCGCCGAAGTGGTGGTACAGGCTGCCGACACTTGATCCGGCTCGCTCTACGACGTCGGCAATGCTCGCTTCGGCGAAGCCCTGCTTAGTGAAGACGTCCCTGGCCGCGTCGAGCAGCGCCCGCTGGGTCTGCGCGGTCCGCCCCCACTGCCACGAACTGGTCCCCGGCTTCCTCGCCTGCGGCTCGGCCACCTGGATGCTCACCGCCTCAACGGAACTGCTTCGCCTCTCGCAGCATCGTGCCACGACGTGGCGTCCGGGGCCTATTTCGATGGCGCCGGCAGCGCGATCCGCCGGAATGTCCGGCCCTGGCGAGGCTTCCCGGTGATCTGGTCTGGTCTGGGGACGACAAGGTCAACTCCGATACCGAAGTCGGCGTAGTCCACAGTCAGGAACCGATCGTGGGCTTGGCGCTGATCAAATCTCGGTAGGTAGTGCAGGCGGATCTTGCGAGTTGTCATGTCCTCGGCTAGCCACGCATGCACGGTGAGTCGGTCGAAACCGTGTGACAGCAGATGCGCGTATAGCAAGGCCATGGCGGGCACTCTCTTGTCGCCCCGTGGACTGACCAAGAGTGAGTAACGGTACACAGGCACATCGTCGATGAGCTCTGCACCATCTCCGGCGAGCCACGGCCGCTGCCGAATCGCGGCGACGGTCTGCGCCCACAGATCGTCCGCACCGTAGGGGCAGTGATGCACCCAGCGCCAAAGCTTGCCGGTCTTCTGTTCTTCGGGCGAGACCTTGTAGAAGGTATCTCCGCCTATCTCCAGCGCCTCGACCTGCCGCTTCTTGACGACAAGATTCATCGATGCCGTATTGGCGGAGAAATCAGTCACTCCTTCACCACGAACCACGATGTCCCGGCCTAAGCCGGCGAGGACTCCGTGGTATGCGGATCTAGCAGTGCCGACCCCTTCGAGCGCATCAGCAACCTGCTCAATCGTGACGCCGGACGCAAGCCGTTCTCCTGGACCAGGCTGTCTCGGCTTCACAAGCAGATCATAGATAGACATAAGGGAATTCGTCGCTACCTCTGGCACACCCTTGCCGCTGCCTGGCATCCCGCGCGCAGCGGTTGTGGGCGAATTAGTACGAGCTGTTCGCACTGATTTGCCCACAACTAATGGGCAGCCCGCTCCGCGCGAGGATTAGCAGGATATTTCCGGCACGACTGTAGCGGCACCGCATCCTGAACCACTCTGAGACGCCGTGCCACCCCAAGGCTCAGAGTAATCGAAAACAAATTCGATTCTTGTGCAAAGCCTCTGCGAGTATCGGGATGACCTGCGTATCGTGGCACTGGAGTCCAGATTCGGAGCCAGTGATGACCTATCTTCTCCTGGCGCTTGTGTTCGCGGTGCCCCTGCTCGTCCTCGGACTGGTGGCACTGTTACGCGCTAGGCCGGAAGACATCCCCGCCGTAATCCGAGCCTTAGCCCGCTGGGGCCGGCGCCAGTAACGACCGCCGGCTGGGCAAGACATCTGACCCTGTTCTCAGTGATAATTCCAGAAGAGCGTTCTAATATCGGGCAACTGGGATCTCTTGAAGGGTTGGGTGAGCCGAATGGGCAGCCTCGACGGACGGGTCGCGATCGTAACCGGCGCAGGCCGCGGCATCGGCAGGTCCACCGCGCTAATTCTGGCGGCCGAAGGGGCCAGCGTGGTCGTGAACGATCTCGGCGGCGCCGTCGATGGCTCCGGTGCCGACACAGGTCCGGCGCAGCAGGTAGTTAACGAGATCAGCGAAGCCGGCGGCAAGGCCGTCGCGAACGGCGCCGATGTGTCCGATCACGCTGCGGCCGAGGAACTGATCAAATCAGCGATTAGCGAGTTCGGCAGGCTCGACGTGCTGGTCAACGTGGCCGGCATCCTGCGCGACCGGATGATCTTCAACATGACCGAGCAAGAGTGGGACGACGTGATCCGGGTGCACCTGAAGGGCACATTCAACACGTCCAAGTTCGCCTCCGCGCACTGGCGCTCGCTCCGCGAGGAGCACGCGCAGAACCGCATCATCAACTTCACCTCGGTCTCCGGCCTGCACGGCGCTCCTGGTCAGCCCAACTACGCCGCCGCCAAAATGGGGATCGTCGGCCTGACCTGGTCCAGCGCTAACGCCCTCGCCAAGTACGGCGTCACGGTCAACGCGGTCTCCCCCGCCGCTGCCACCCGGATGACCGACTCGATCCCGACCGAACGCCGTCGCACCGACCGTCCCAGCGATGAGGACGACCGCCGATCGCCTGACAACGTCGCGAAGCTTGTCGCTTACCTCGCGAGCGAGCGCTCGGGCTGGCTGACCGGCAGGATCGTCCACTCTGGCGGGTACGAAGTCTCGCTGTACAACAACATGAGCCCGGTCGTGCGCTTGCTCAGCCAGGAGCCATGGCAGCTCGATGACCTTGCCGACCAGGTCGAGCGGTCGTTCAAGCCCGGCTCGGGCAGGCTGATTTGAGCGTGCCGGCTAAGCCAGTCCCGGAGCCAACCCCGGAGACTCAGCCCTTCTGGGACGGCTGCGCCCGCGGGGAGCTGCTGCTGCAGCGCTGCCGTGACTGCGGCAAGCCCTACTTCTACCCACGGCCGATCTGCCCTGCGTGCGGGTCTTCCGACGTCGAGTGGTTCGCCGCCAGCGGCCGCGCGACGCTGTACTCCTACGTGATCAATCACCGCCCGGCACGCGGATTCGAGGAGGACGGGCCGTACGCGATCGCGGTCGTCGAGCTCGCTGAGGGTCCGCGGATGATGACGAACATCACCGGCGTCCCCAACACACCCGAGGACCTCATCCTGGACATGGAGCTCCAGGTGAGGTTCGAGCAGCGCGGCGAGATGAGCCTGCCCGTCTTCGCACCTGCAGGAGAAAAGCAATGAGCCGGGAACGGGGCACCATTATCGCCGGTGCCGCCGAGACGAACGCGGTCGGCAAGCTGCCGGACTACTCAGTACTCCAGCTGCACCTGGAAGCCGCGGTCAACGCGGTCGCCGACGCCGGACTTACGATGCGCGACATCGACGGGATCGCGACCGTCACGTCACCGGGTCCCGTCCAGGTGGCGCATGCGCTCGGCATCACGCCATCGTGGATGGACGGCACCGCCGTCGGCGGAACCTCTTTCCTGCTGCACGTCCGGCACGCTGCGGCTGCGATCCGCGCGGGCTATGCCCGCACCGTCCTTATCACACATGGCGAGTCGGGCCGCTCGCGCGTTGGGGCCACCCCGTTTCCTCGTGGTGGATCATCGATACCAGGCCAGTTCGAGGCGCCATACGGCACCGCGGGCCCAACCACCTCGTTCACTATCCCGGTGCTCCGCTACATGAAGGAGTATGGGCTGACCCACGAGCAACTGGCCTATGTAGCGGTGGCACAGCGCAAGTGGGCGGCGCGCAATCCGCGGGCGATGTTCCGCGACTTGATCACCGTTGACGACGTGCTCGCGTCCAGGCTGGTGGCCTACCCGTTCCACCTGCTCGAGTGCTGCCTGGTCACAGATGGCGGCGGAGCGCTGATCGTCACCTCGGCTGATCGGGCCGCGGACTTCCCGAAGCCGGCCGTGCACGTACTCGGCACTGGGGAGTCAGCGGAGACCCCGATGATCTCGCAGATGGTTGACTTCACCGAGTCGCAGGCATTCCGCCTCGCGGGTCAGGCCGCATTTGCCGAGGCGGGCATCACGACCGCGGACGTGAACCATGTCATGGTCTACGACGCGTTCGCTCACGTCCCGATCTACGGGCTAGAGGCGCTCGGGTTCACGGCCAAGGGAGAGGCGGGCGCGTTCATCGCGGACGGCAACACCGAGCCGGGCGGCCGGCTGCCGCTGAACACCAACGGCGGCGGCCTGTCGTACACGCACACCGGGATGTACGGCATGTTCGCCATCCAGGAAGGTGTCAGGCAGATCCGCGGCGAGGCAGCGGCCCAGGTACCCAAAGCCGAAATAAGCGTTGTGGTCGGCAACGGCGGGATGTTCGCCACCTCAGGAGTGCTGGTGCTGGGACATGAGAGGCGCTGAGATACGCAGCTGTCAGTTGCGCCGATCTCGCCCATTATTGGGTGCAATAACGTAATGTGACGGTCCAGATGTGCAGCCGTCGTCGACCCGTTGCGGCCTGGGCACAGCCATGAGTCCGTCGACGTGCTGCAGACACAGCGCGTCTGGGGGGACGTCGATGGGTGCGATAGGTCTGATCACCTGGGTCCTGGCGGCCGGGTTCGGGCTCTACCTGCTTGCCATCTGGCTGATCGAGTACGACAAGGATTTCCAGGCGGCTGCCGCTACGCGCCTTCCGCCGCCCGTGCTGGCGGGACACGTGCTCGTTGCCGCGGGTGGTCTGGTGCTGTGGACCAGCTACTTGATATGGGATGTGAACAGCCTTGCGTGGTACAGCGTCATAGCGCTCGTCCTGGCGGCGACGCTCGGCCTGACCATGGCGATCCGATGGATCTCCGTCTACCGGGCGAAGCGGGCTGGCGAGCAGCTGGCCGCTCGGTTCATCGCCGCGCCGACCGGCGGGCATGGTTACCCGGTCAGCCGAGCCGATGTAGGTCCGCCAGAGCGCAACTTCCCGCTCCCCGTGGTTATCACCCACGGGATCTTCGCAGTGCTCACTTTGACACTCGTCCTGCTGACCGCGCTCGGAGTCGGCGGCGGCTCATAGCGCCCCAGCGCAGCTAGGCTTGGTCGCGAGGAGTCGCAGATGAATGTGATGCTGCTCGCGGTCGCCGATTGCCCGAACTTGCCGCTACTGGAAGAACGACTCGGGCAGGTGCTGGCTGGGCGGAGCGATGTGCGAGTCGACCGTCAGGTGATCAGCGATCCGGACGCGGCCGTCCGGGCCGGGATGCATGGCTCCCCGACGATCCTGATCAACGGAGTGGACCCGTTCGCAACGGCCGATGTCGAGCCGGGCATGTCGTGCCGCCTGTATGCCGGCCTAGACGGCAGAGTCGACGGGGCTCCGTCAGTGAGCGAGCTGCGGTCCGCGCTCGCCGAACCAACAGGCGCGAACGCTGCGCCGTGGCCCGCCGTCCTGGGCCGGGCGGGCCTCAGCCGGATAGCGCCAGCCGAGGGCGGACTCCGGGCAGTTCATCAGGCAGTGCTGCGCTCATTCGCCGGCAACGGACAAGCGCCAAGTCCTGCATCGCTCGCAGATGCCGCCCGGCCATTCGATGCCAGCCAGGTGCTTGCCCAGCTCGCCGAAGGTGACTTCCTCTGCATCGATGATGCCGGGCGGATCACGGCGGCCTATCCGTTCTCGGGCGTGGAAACGCCGCACCGGGTGCAGGTATCCGGTGGCGCTGCCGTATACGCCATGTGCGCCGTCGATGCGCTCGGCATGGCGATGATGCTCGGGTCCGATGTCGTGATCGAATCGGCGGATCCTTGGTCTGGCGCCCCCGTGACCGTCAGCGTGCGCGCGACCGGTTCGAGCTCCTGGAGGCCCGTCACCGCCGTCGTCTTCGATGGACGCCTCGCTCACGACTGCTGCGGTCCGTCAGCGAGCGTGTGCTGCGGCTACATGAACTTCTTCGCTAGCCGCGGCTCGGCCAGGAAGTGGGCGGCCGCGCACCCGGAAATCACCGGCACCATCCTCAGCAAGTCTCGCGCCCTCAAGCTCGGACAGCAGATCTTCGGCCAGCTCCTCGGTTAATCCCAGAAACCTGGCACAGATCCGAACATGTAGTGAACTACGTGGCCTTAGTGGCCGTAGTAGCAGTCAAGGCCATCGTTGCGCGGCCCAACGTGAGGCCTCTGGTTGCTAGATCACGACCCTGAGACCGGGGACACATGGAGCTGATTGCGCTTTTCTTCTGGATCACGACCGCTGGCATTGGCTTGTATCTGCTGTCCATCTGGCTGATCGAGTACGACAAGGACTTCAACGCTGTCACAGCTACCCGGCTGCCGCCGCCCTTGCTGGGCAGCCATGTGGTGATGGCGTTCGGCGGCCTGCTGCTGTGGGCCGACTATCTCGTGTTCGACTCCGCTCAGCTGGCCTGGCTCGCGGTGGCCGCGATGCTCACTGCCGCCACCCTCGGCACCACGATGGCCGTCCGCTGGGTATCTGTCTACCGGGCCAGCAAGGCCAGCGGCACGACCGCCAAGGTCTCACTCGCCCGCCCCAGTAGCCGAGTGGCCGTGCTGGACAGGCCCGCCAGAGAAGGGCCGCCGGAGCGCAATTTCCCGCTGCCTGTGGTCGTGGCGCACGGCACGTTCGCGACCGTCACAATCGCCCTCGTCTTGATGTCTGCGCTCGGCGTCTTCGGCTGACTCAGGCCACGGACCCGCTCACCGCAACCAAGCCCACTTCCCTGGCAAGCAGCTCGTCTGGCCTCTCCCGGCGAACCCCGAGCCGGGCATGGCCATCAGCGCAGTAGATGACCGGCGGGCGCAGTGCCGCGTTGTAGTTGTTTGACATCGTGAAGCAGTACGCGCCAGTTACCGGCACGACAACCAGATCGCCGATCTGAGGGCTGCGCACGGTGACGTCCGGAGTGAGGATGTCCCCTGACTCGCAATGCCGTCCGACAAGATCCGCCAGGATCTCCTTCTCGTTCCAGCGGCCGACGACCATGGGCGTGAAGCGCTGCCCGTACAGCGAGTGCTCCAGGTTGTCCCCCATGCCACCGTCGACGGCGACGTGCAGTCGCCCGGCGGCCTTGATCGTTACTACTCGGTAGAGCGTCAGCCCGGCCGGCGCGACCATGGACCTTCCCGGTTCTACCAGCAGCTCGACCTCCGTGCCGAGGTGACGATGCACGGCCGCCACGAGCCGCTCCAGGTAGTCATCGATGTCCGGGGCGACGTCAGCCGGCTCGTAGCGAACGCCGAGCCCGCCGCCCAGGTCGCATACCTCGAATTCGCCGAGGCTTGCCAGCGCGGCAACCTCGGCCTCGAACTGCTCCAGGTTCAGGATCTGCGAGCCGATGTGCGCGTGCAGACCGCGCATGTCGATCATGGGAACGTCGCGCATCCGGGCCAGCGCGGCCGGCACCTGCTCGACTGGCACGCCGAACTTTGATGCCTTCCCGCCTGTCGCCAGCGCCGAGTGAGTGGCGGACTCGATGCCGGGGCTCACGCGCAGGAGGACCGGGGTCCGGCGTCGCGCTAGCAGCTCGATTCTGTCGATGTCGTCGAAGCCGTCGACGATGATGTAGCCGATCTCGGCATCAAGCGCCGCCTGGATGTCGTCGTCGGACTTGGCGTTCCCGTGCATGACGATCCCAGCCGGGTCGGCGCCCGCCGCCAGCGCAATCCGCAGCTCGCCGCCGCCTACCACGTCCAGGCCCAGGCCCTCCCCGGACAGCACCCTGATCATCGAGGCGGACGGGAACGACTTGACCGCGAAGCACACGCGGCTTCGCGGATGCCGCGCCGCCAGCCCAGCCACGTAGGCGCGGGCCCGATCCCGCAGGGCTTTCTCATCGATGACGAAGGCAGGAGTGCCGAACTCCACGGCCAGTTCTGTCAGCGAGCATCCGCCGATACGCAGGTCGGAGCCGTCGATCGTGGCCGATGGCGGTAGCAGCGACAGATCAGTCATACGGGATGCTTACCGGACGGCCCGGCTGGATTCCAAATCGGGAGCCTGCATCCGCTGCCGCACCGCCTCATAGACGATGATGGCTGCGGACGTTGACACGTTGAGCGAGTCCGCTACTCCGAACATCGGGATCCTGACCGTGGCGTCGGCTCTCGCCAGCCACTCTCCCGACAGCCCGGTTTGCTCTGCGCCGACCGCGATCACGACCGGCCCCGTGAGGCCGATCTCGCTGACTAGCTGCCTGGCATCGGGTGTGGCGGCCACGACCTGCAGTCCATGGCCGTCAATCCAGGCCAGCACGTCCGTAGAGGTCGCGGATGCGACCGGGACAGAGAAGACGGTTCCCTTGCTCGCGCGCACTACATTCGGGTTCCCCCAGTCCGTGACCGGATCGGCCGCGATCACCGCGGCTACTCCGGCGGCATCTGCTGTCCGCAGGATGGCTCCGAGGTTGCCCGGCTTCTCCAGGCCGGCGCAGACCACCACTAGCGGAGCCGGACCCAGGTCCAGGTGACTGAGACTCGTCTCGATAGCCGGCACCACGGCCAGCCAGCCGTCTGGACTTTCTCGGTACGAGATTTTCTCGAAGACCGCACGGGTCAGGCGGATTAGCTCTGCCCCGGCGGCTGCCGCGTCCGCCGCGAGGTCGCGGCCGCCAGGGCCGGACAATTCCATGCAGTAGTACAGCTCGCGCGGCCGGACACCGGAAGACAAGGCGAGACGGATCTCGGCCATGCCTTCGACGATGGTCACCGCCGCCTGGTCCCGGGCACGCCGACGCCGCATTGCGACGAGCTGCTTGATCCGGGGATTCGCTGGGCTGGTGATCTCCAGCTCAGCTGCCCGGCGCCGGTCGGCGGGCATGCGAGTCACTCTAATCTGCGCGTGGCGTCAGCGATCCAGCCTCCCGGCTTGCCGGGCCCGCAGTGAGCCGACCGTAGTCATGTGGCGATGTGCACCTCTGTCCGGCGGATGGCTTCGGCGGCCGAGTGCCATACTGCGGCATATGGCAGAGATGGCATCTCTCGTATTGTTCGCGGCTAATGCCCGGGGCACTGGAGCGTTTTACCGCGCGATCGGCCTCGACCTCGCCGAAGAACGGCACGACGAAGGTCCGGTGCATCTGGCTGTCGAACTGGGTCCAGTGCACTTTGCGATCTACGAAGCTGCCGCTCCGGGCCATGCCCCTGACCCACGCTCAAGTGGCGATACATTTCCTGGCTTCTACGTCGAATCTCTCGATGAGGCAACCAGGACGCTGCAGCAGTTCGGCGCTCGGCTCATCCGCGAGCACGAGGCTATGCCGTGGGGTTGCCGCATCATCGCTCAGGACCCGGATGGCAGAGCTGTGGAAGTGAACCAGAGGAACCACTGCCCGACGCCTTGACGATCTGCTGAAGGACGACTCGGCGCAGGATTGCGGCCTTAGTCTGGGGCCGCTCAGTAGTAGCCGGTGCTACCGTCGACGCGCTCGCGGAGCAGGTCGGCGTGACCATTGTGGCGCGCATACTCCTCGATCATGTGGGTGACGATCCAGCGCAGCGACCAGGGCTCGCCCGTGCGATCAGACGCCCGCTCGCTAAAGACATCCAGGCTCGGGGCTTGCTCCACGATCTGCCGCGACGCAGCGCACTCCCGGTCGAATGCACTAAATGCCTCTGCCGGGTCGGCCTGGTCGACGTCGTTGAAGTCCGCGTCTCGATCTACCGAGCCGTCATACAGATCGGGCACATCCTCGCCGAGGAAGATCTGCTGGAACCAGCCGCGTTCCACGTCGGCCATGTGCCGGACCAACCCCAGCAGGGACAGAGTGGATGGCGGGACCGCGCGCTGCCGGAGTTGCTCTGCGGTCAGGTCCTCGCACTTCCAGATCAAGATCCCTCGGTGATGCTCCAGCCAGCCGATCAGCATCTCCCGCTCGCCCGCGTCCTGCTTCGGTCGTGCCCGGTCCGTCGTCATGCGGCGACCCTCTCACGGCAGTCCCGGCGGCGCCAATTGGTTTCAGGCGCTGGCCTCGGTCGATGCGCCCACGGGAGTACGCCGCGGGCTCTGCATCATTGGGCTTGACTTTGCGCGGCAAAGTATATTAGGTTTGCGTCATAAAGTTAATCGGAGGTGAGACAGATGACCAACACGCACGACATCCTGACCAGCACGACCGGTGCAAGTTCGCCGTCACGCCGCCCGCGGGCGGTCGCCGCAGTGCGGGTCGCGGTGGCGATCTGGCTGGTAGCGCTGGCGGGGTTCTTCTGGGCCCGTGGCTACCACTGGGGCGCGCTGTTGCTAGCGCCGGCGGCACTGCACCTATGGCTTGCCTGGCGGCGGCTGGTCGCAATCCAGAACCAGCAATAGTACGCGGCTCGCCCGCACGGCATGCAGCCTGCGGGCGCGCCGCCATGCGGTGGGACAGGCAAGACCGAGGCGAGGAGCAAGGGACATGACTCAGGCAGGCGGGGCGGCACGCGGCGACGGCAACGGCGAGGACGCCGGGAGGACAGGTGACGGCGGGCTGGACCCGCAGCAGGCGGCGGCGCTGCTGGACCAGGCCACCCTGGAGGCACGCCGCGGGTTCGCGACCAGCCCGGCGCTGTGGGTGTTCCGTGCGTTCCTGGCGCTGATCGCCTTCGGCGGATTCTGGCTATCGCTGCGCCACCAGCACCCGTACACCGGGCTGCCCAGCGGCTGGGCACTCGCCGTCGCGTTCACTCTGGTGGCCATAAATATCGGCTGGAGCACGATAGCGATCAGGCGCGCGGGCGCAGGGGTCAGCGGGCCCACCCAGCGGGCCCGACAGGCCTGGCTGGGCATGATGCTGGCGGCCTGGATCGTCGCCTACGCCGTTACTGCGCCGCTCCATCACGCCGGCACAAGCCACCCGACCTGGGGGCTGTACCCAGCTAGCGCGCCGCTGATGTTCGTCGGCCTGGTCGGCGCCATCACGGCCCCGGCCCGCCGGGATTGGCCGATGACCGGCATCTGCTTGGCCGTGGCCGCGATCGCTGCCATCGCCGGGTTCGGCGGCCCGGCCGGCGCCTGGCTGATCCTGGCCATCGGCCTGTGCGCCGCGCTGCTGTGCGCTGCCGCGTACAGAGCCCGGCAGCAGGGCCGCAGCCCGGTACGGGCATGACCACCGACGAGCTCGACCCGCTCATCCACGTCCCGGCCCGGCTGAAAATCGTCGCCACCCTGGCCGCGCTACCTCAGGGCGACGCACTGTCCTTCACTCGCCTGCAGGACATGATCGGCCTCACCCCAGGCAACCTCATCGTCCACCTGCGCAAACTCGAAGACGCCGACTACGTCACCAGCGAGAAGACCGGAAACGGCGCCGCCTCCCGCACAACCGTCACCCTCACGGAGCACGGCCGCACTGCGCTGCAGACCTACACGGCGGCGTTGCGCGACCTCCTCGGCGGCCTCTAAGCATGACCGCTTGAACAACTGACCGTAGTCATCGACTCGGACTTCCGCGCCGGCCACGCGTAGCGCGTACCACAGGGACACCTGGTTCGCGGTGAGTATCGGTCGGCGAAGGTCTTCTTCCAGCGCGGCGATCACGCCGATGGCGCGCAGCGCGTTCCCGCCGATGAAGATGGCTTGCGCTGAGGACGGCACGTGGCCGCGGACCCATTCATAAATGTCGGCTGGACTGGCCACGGAACCTGTGTTCGGGTGGGGCACTTCGACTGGCGGCATCATGTGGCTGACGTGGACGACCTCGAATCCGTGCTCCCGGAAGTAGGCGGCTCCCTTCTCGTCGAAGTCGTCAGTGAAGAAGGGGGCATGGATCAGTGCGACTCGTTCCGCATCCAGCGCTCGGAGGCCGGCCGTGGCGGCAGGCGCCGACATGAGAACGGGAATGCCGTTTGAATGCTGTTCGACGCGACTCACGAGCGCTTGCTCTCCGGTCGTGCCGAGAAGATAGCTGCCCACGGTCCA
>Ga0126381_100007301_pt1 | contig 12282 bp, 10 predicted proteins | sample PanSoiMetPlot_28_FD_96465 | JGI IMG/M metagenome (GOLD analysis project Ga0126381, IMG submission 96465) | Tropical forest soil microbial communities from Panama - MetaG Plot_28 | ecosystem: Environmental > Terrestrial > Soil > Tropical forest > Bulk soil | place: Panama | collected 2016-02-17
AGCAAACATGAGCAGGCCAATTGCCGGCAATGCGCAGCCGGCAAGCAAAAGACCGTGCCACTTCTGCGCCCAGATTTGCGTAAGACCAACGGCCACGACTGCGACAGCCAGACCAAGCAAAATCTCGCCCTTACGGTACGGAAGACGAAAAACTTGCTGTGCCAGCAGAAACGCTCCCAGCGCCTCCACTGCATAGGCCAGTGCAGTGGCCCAGGCTGCTCCGTACATCCCCCAATGTGGAACCCAGACGAGGTTCAGCCCAATGTTTGCAGCAAATGCGATCAGGCTGATCAGGAAGACAGAAGATGTACGTTTCGCCTGCAGGATCGCGAGGTCGAACAGCGAGAACAGCGCGTGAAACAGATAGCCCATAACGACCAGGGGTATGATTTGCACGGCCGCTGCGTAACGCGAATCCAGTGATAGCTGTACGAACGCGGGCGCCAGGAGAATGCCAAAGCATGCGAGAACTGCCAGAAACACAGCAAGAGCTGAACAGATTCTGCCTAATTGCCGGCGGTTCTCTTCGTCGCCGCTTGCCAAGGTAAAGAACATCGGAAGCCATGCCTGAGAGAGCGACTGCGTAACCAGATACATGACCATGCCGAAGGTGTAAGCAAGGGAATAGATTCCTACCTCACTCAGGTCACGGTAGCGCGCCAGAATGAAGCGATCGGCGACGACAAGACCGCTTGCCATGACAAGATGCGGAACGAGAGGAAGGCTGAATGACAGGGACTCGCGGACGAATCTCCACCGGAATGGGGCGGCCAAGTATGCGCGCATGCTCCAAGCGACAATCAGGAGGGTGACAGCGGCGGCCACGAATTTCCCTATGAGCATGGCTAGGGCTCCACCTCGTCGCAGCACGACTCCATAGAAGCAACAGACTGCCGTCAAGGTCGCCAGAATGATTGACAGAACGCCGTAAGACCGCGGGCAACTCGAAGCCTGAAACACTGCAAGTCGAAATTGCGTGGCCTGTGACGCTGTCGCCGTGGCAATTGCAAATGCAATATATGGATAGAAGGGAGTGCTCGCAAGGACCTTGAGATGCGATGAAATAGCACTGCCTACAGCGAGTGCCAGCAAGAGGAAGATCCCCATCCAAAGCAGGCCAAAACGAAAGACGCTGCCTATAAAGCTACGCAGTTCCTCGCGGTCGTGATTGTGCTCGAAGTAGAGACGCTCTATTGCACTGTCGAGCGACAAGCCGGCGAAGATTGTGAGAAAGGCAGCGATGATCTCCGCCATGTATATCACCCCGTAGTCGCGTGGCTGCAGATAACGCGCGTAGACGAGGATCAGTAGGAAGTTCAGCCCGCGAATGCCAAAGTTCGCACCTCCATAGACGCCGAATGACTTCGTCAGCCGACGGAGAAGGCTGGGGGTATATGCAGCAGCTTCGGCATTCGTGGTTGCTGAGTCTTTGAGGTCAGCCATTCGTGGACTCTGGCGGCGAGGCCAGCATATCAAGGCGGAGAAGAGAGCCAGCCTCGATATCGCAAAGTGCGCGGCATCCTGTCAATCGCGGACGCATCGACGGTGGAAGTCCGGTGCCGGGACGAAGGATATCGATCATCTCAGGGGTAAGCATGGTTCCTGCCGCGATGAACTTTGCAGCGACCAGCGACCGGCGGGCCACAGCAGAAGTATTCAGTTCTTCTGCCGCTGGACGCTTAACTCCGTCTCCCATCGCTGCCTCGATGTTGCGAATGCATCTCACGAGCGCGGCGAGTTCAGAAGGTTCGAGCGAGGCGCGATGGTCTGGCCCGGGCAGCTGTTTGCTGAGCGTAAAGTGCTTCTCTATGACACAAGCGCCAAGCGCGACCGCGGCGAAGGCAATCTCAGTGCCAACGGTATGGTCGGAAAGACCGGTCGGAAAACCGAAGATCTCTTCTAGTGTATGCATTGCACGCAGGTTCATGCTGGATGGGGCGGCAGGGTAATTGCTGACGCATTGCAGAAGAACAATCTGATCATTTTCGGTTTTTCGAAGAGTATCGACAGCGGTGGAAACCTCCTCCATGGTTGCCATGCCTGTTGAAACGATCATAGGACGCCCCTTCTTTGCCAGGTGTTCTAGAAAGAAGAGATTCGTGATTTCGCCAGACGGAACTTTGAAGGCAGGTACCGGCAGATCCTCAAGGAAATCGGCGCTTTCGAAGTCGAACGGAGTTGAGAGGAAGACGATGTCTTTATCGATGCAGTAACGATGAAGCTCGCGAAAAGCGTCGAAAGGCAGCTCCAGCTTTCGCACCATGTCCATCTGTGACTCTTCGGCTTCCGTCGTCTGCTGCTGGTAGTTCGCCTTGGGCGCCAGCGGAGAGCAGACCCTTTCAGTCTTGAAGGTCTGAAATTTGACGGCGTCGCAGCCTGAGCTTGCCGCCACATCGATTAGTTCGCGGGCGAGATCCAAGCTGCCGTTATGGTTGACTCCTGCTTCACCAATGATGAAGCAGGGTTCTCCTTTGCCTACTCTGCGCTCGCCCAAGGAGACGGTTTTGTTCACCAGTCAGCTCCAGTCTCGTACCAAGATATTCCACGCAGGCGCACGCGGCATATCTCTTGCTTCGACGGCTGGCGGGACGGATGATGGAGCAGCATGGCAATTGAACCGGTATTGGCAGTTATTCCGGCACGCGGCGGGTCGAAAGGCTTGCCTGGGAAAAACATTCGCCCGCTTTCCGGGCTTCCATTGATCGGTCATTCGATCCGCTTCGCAAGACTTTGCCCCGGCATTACGAAATGCATCGTATCCACAGACAGTGACGAGATCGCGGCAGTGGCCCGCGAGTGCGGGGGCGAGGTCCCGTTTCTGAGACCGCAAGAACTTGCTCGCGACGATACTCCCATGTGGCCTGTGCTGCAGCACGCACTAGCGGAGATGGAGTCGCGCGAACACTGCCGCTACGGCAGCGTTCTGCTGCTTTCGCCTACCAGCCCTGCACGTCTGCCGCAAGATGTTTCACAGGCGATAGATTTGATAGACCAGGACATCCGGGCCGTGGGCGTAGTGGCGGCTTCGCGACCGCCGTTCAATCCGCGCTGGACTTGCATTGATATTTCAGAAGACGGTTATATGCGCAAGAGTTTTCCTGACGGCAACGTTTACGTGAGGCGGCAGGACATTCCTGATATTTACCGCATCAACGGTGTACTGTATCTTTGGCGGCGTGACCACGTAGCAAATGCAAAGGCTCCCGGCTATTTTGAACAACCGCATCGCGTGTCGGAGATTCCTGAGAGCCGCGCAATCGATATCGACACGCTGCGCGATTTCCGCCTTGCCGAGCTGATGCTGCGTGATGGCATGATTCAATTTCCCTGGCTTTGAGATTGGACGAATCAGCCGCAGGGGAACAGCCGTCCAGTCATGAGACTGTGATGGTGTCCACGCGCTAACTGAAGGGCGGATGAGATAATGAGTCTCGCTTCCGTCTACACCCTTATGCGTGCACAAGGGGCACGATTAAGGCCTTATGCCAACGAATCCACCGCATGAATTGCCGCTCATAGCCAGATCGACTACGGTGCGGGAATTACTTCGCGTGATGGACCGCTGCGCTCTTGGCATTACGCTGGTGGTCGATGAGGACAGACGTCTGATTGCAACCGTTACGGATGGCGATGTACGACGCGCGATTCTGTCGGGGCTTGAACTGAGCCAGTCTGTCGCCAGGTTCTTGGATATCCGCAACGAACATGGCTTAGCAGCCTCGCCGGTGACAGCTCCCGCAGGCACGAGCACTGAGGAACTGCGCAGGTTGATGAGGGAGCACAGTGTTCGCCAGATTCCGCTGATCTATCCAGATGGAAGAGTCGCAGATGTCGCGATGGAGTCAGATTACCTGGCACCATTGCCGCTCGATGGCTTCATCATGGCAGGCGGATTCGGCAAAAGATTGATGCCGCTCACTGAGAAGTGCCCGAAGCCAATGCTGCCGATCAGCGGCAAGCCGATACTTGAGCACCTCGTCTGCAATCTTCGCGACGCTGGAATCAAACATGTCAGTATTTCCACGCACTACCTGGGCGAAAGCATTGTCAGACACTTTCAGGATGGAAAGGACTTCGGCGTAAACATCGAATACGTGGATGAAGAGCGGCCGCTGGGCACCGCCGGAGCGCTGTCCAGGGCTTCAGTGGGCGACATTCCATTGCTTGTCATCAATGGGGACATTCTGACCTCGATTGACTTTCGCGCGATGCTCGCTTTTCACAGCGAGCATGCGGCGGAGATGACCGTGGCCGTGTATCAGCACGAGGTGCAGATACCGTACGGTGTAGTAAGTACGGACGGGATTGACGCCGTTGGTATTGTGGAGAAGCCGTCGTTACGGCATTTCGTGAACGCTGGCATTTACCTGACTCAACCGAGCGTATGCAGGATGGTTCCTCGCGATCGCGCATATGACATGCCTGACCTGATCTCGACGCTGATCGGCGCAGGCAAACGTGTCATCTGCTTTCCCATTCGAGAGTATTGGCTAGACGTGGGTAGGCTGGAACAATACGAACGCGCTTCGGCGAACGCTCAGAGCGGCAAAATTTAGAGACTGGAGAGAAACCGTACATTGGACAGCCCGTTTTCATGGAATGGCCGCCGTGTGCTGATAACGGGAGCCGGAGGCTTCATCGGCAGTCATCTAGCAGAGCGGCTCGCGGAACTTGGGGCAGAGACACGCTGCTTCCTTCGCTATACCTCGCAAAGCTCGCTTGGCTGGCTGTCAGGATCGCCACTTCGCACAGAAATGGAGATCGTTCATGGCGATGTTCGCGACTACGAGAGTGTCATGCAAGCTGCGAAAGACACGGACGTCATCTTTCATCTGGCGGCATTGATCGGTATTCCGTATTCTTACCATTCGCCACGGTCATACGTTCAAACGAATGTAGTCGGGACGCTGAACGTATTGGAAGCAACCCGCCTGTCCGGAACTGAGCGGCTTGTGTGCACTTCAACCAGCGAAGTCTACGGCACTGCGCGCCACATTCCGATAGATGAGAGCCACCCTCTGCAGGGCCAATCGCCGTATTCTGCAACGAAGATTGGAGCCGATAAACTTGCCGAGTCTTTTTATCTGTCTTTCGGGCTGCCGGTCTCGATAGCGCGCCCCTTTAACTGCTACGGCCCGCGCCAGTCATCGCGGGCAGTAGTTCCAACGATCATCACTCAGGCGCTCGCCCAGTCGATCGTCAAATTGGGCAGCCTGCATCCTACGCGCGATTTCAGCTTTGTTTCTGACATCGTGGAGGGTTTTATTGCCATTGCGGAGTCCCCGCTGACGATCGGAAAGACGCTCAATATCGGCACCGGTATAGAGACTTCTATTCGCGAGTTGGCTGAAGTGATATTTGATCTGATTGGGAAACCCTGTCCACTTGAAATGGACAATCAGCGTTTGCGGCCGAAAGCGAGCGAAGTGGACCGTCTATGCGCTAGCAGCGTACTTATGAGCCAGCTCACACCGTGGAGATCGACCGTTTCGTTGCGGGAAGGGCTTGCTCGCACGATAGAGTGGGTGAGCCGTAACCTAGATGCCTATCCCATTGGAAGCTACGCCATTTGACTACGGGTAACTATTGATCATAAAGTTTGCGTCTGCAAGTTGCATTTCGTCCTCTTATGCATACACTGCGATCACTGGCGAAGCGCCTACCTTATCCTGTGCTTTGCCGGCTTTATCACCATGTGCGGCTTCGCAGTGAGTCGGCTCGTATTGTGAAAGTGGCGGCTCTGACCGGCTTGCCATTGCTGCAGACTCTCAACCTCACCGGACTGCGAGGCAGCGACACGCTGTTTGTCCTGGGTAGTGCATGGTCCATCAATGAGATCCCCGATAAACGCTGGCAGATAATCAGCCAGCACGATAGCGTGGGCATAAATTTCTGGCCTGCGCATCCTTTTGTTCCTCGCCTCTACCATTTTGAAAACATCGTCTATGGCAGCCAGCCGCTCATGTTTGAAGCACTGCGCCAACTGCTCGAGAAGCGGTCGGACGCATATGCAAACACAGTGAAAATCATTACGGAAGTGGGTACGATCCACGGACGACAGCTGATATTCGAAATTCCTGAAGGAATGAAGAGCAATTTCTATGCAGGTTTCAGCATGCCTGTGGTTGCGCGCGATGAAGAAGAACTGCGCACTGGGATGCGGTATATGCAATCGCTTGGGTGCTTTACTCAGCGCTCGCATGTGGCGTGGCTGTTTAAGTATGGAGGGTCGGTCATTGCGGTGATGACTCTGGCCCTCGTTATGGGTTATAAGCGTATCGTGTTGTGCGGAGTTGACTTGAACAACCAGGACTACTTCTATCATGATCGAGAGCGCTATCCGGGGTGTGTCGGATGGGAATTTGTTCCCAGAAAAGATGTTCACCTCACGGCGCGCCGCCTTCCGTGGCTGGTTCCTGCGCAGTCGGCAGTGTACTTATTTAAGGAATTGGTCCTCGATCCTGCAGACGTTGAATTATTTGTTGAAAGCCCAGTTTCCACTCTGTACCCTAAAGTGCCGCTTGCTTCGCAGACGCTTTTTGACGAATTGCGCATTGAACGGCACCTGGTCTTCTTGAGGGCTGATAAACACGGGTGTTGACACTGTTTGAGGGGACTGCGGTATGGTGGAAGCTCTCCGTTAGGGATGATACGAATTGAACAGTATCTTCATCTCCAGTCGTCATACGAGCATTACGCGATTCTGTGCGCCTGTGATCCTCTCCATGGCGGTTATTGTCAGCCTTGACTGTGAGTGTGCAGCGCAGACGTCGACCGGTGGTACGTTTCAATCGGTCCCAGCTTCGGCTGCAAACACTGAAGCAGCTACCCAAAGCACTGCGGCTACTCCGGCGACCGATCAGTCGCACTATTTTATCTCGCCGGGCGATGTGCTGGATGTGGCAGTTTACGGCGCGCCGGATCTGTCGCAGAAATCCGCAGTGAATAGTGCAGGAAATATCTATATGCCGCTGATCAAGGATGTGCACGTCGCTGGAATGCATGTTGAAGATGCGCAGACAGCGGTGGAGCAGGCTTACTTCAAGAAAGGCGTCTTGAAATTTCCACATGTGAGTATCGTTGTTTCCAGTTTTTCCAGTGGCGTTGTCCTTATGGGAGAAGTTGGCAGACCGGGTATTTACCCCATTGTTGGATCGGGAAGATTGTTCGATATTCTCGCCGAGGCGGGTGGCACCACACCCAATGCCGGGCAAATCGTGACCGTCACCCATAAAGACAGCAATGCTCCGCTTACCGTATTCCTGAGCAGCGATCCGGTGAAAACGCAGGAGGCCAATGTTCCTGTGCAACAGGGCGATACGATTATTGTGGCCAGGGCCGGGGTGATCTATGTCGTAGGAGAAGTGCTAGCGCCCAACGGCTTTTTGATGGATGAAAAATCTCAATACACCGTGATGAAGGCGGTTGCCATGGCGCACGGGCTCGCCAGGTTTGCCAAGCCCTCGAAGGCCCGGATCGTTCGCCGCGTGGATGGGAGCGAGCAGGAAATTTCTATTCCGCTGGACAAGATACTCGTCTCAAAAGCTCCTGATATACAGATGCAGACCAACGATATCCTGTTCGTGCCATCGAGTAAGGGAAAACAAGCGGCGGCCAGGAGCGTGGACGTGGCCGTTGCGCTGGCTTCAGGGCTTGCCTTCTACGGTTTTTATCATTGAGGCTCGTGGCACATCATCTGCAGGCAGATGTCAGCACCTTTTCTACAGCGTCGGCTGTGTCGAGCATGTCGCGTTCTTCGAGTGTTGGATGCACGAGGAACATCAATGTAGTTTCACCCAAATCTCTGGCCACGGGTAGTCTTTGCGGCGGACGAAGTTCGGCGGGGAAAGCCAGTTCAAGATAAATCTCGCTGCTTCCTGCGAAACAAGGCACACCTTCAGCTCTGATTGCGTCGATGATATGCTCGCGCGACCAATCGTCCCTCAGGAATTCCGGACGCAGGAAAGCATAGTACTTGTAATAAGCAGGCCTGGTGTGTTTCGAAGGCCTGGTCACGCGCAGGGTGGGGACTTGTGAGAAGCGTTCTGACAAAATTTCTGCGCGCCTCCGCCGCGCTTCCACTGTATGAGGAAGGTGCCGTAACTGGATGCGGCCGATCGCGCTCTGCATTTCGGTGAGTCTCCAATTCGTGCCGAAACTCTCATGCAGCCATCGATAGCCCGGCGGATGCTGTCGCCGATACACCGCATCGTAACTCTTTCCGTGGTCTTTGAACGCCCATGCGCGTTCCCACAACTCAGAGTTGTTCGTCGTCAACATTCCGCCTTCGCCGCCTGTTGTCATGATTTTGTCCTGACAGAAGGAGAAGGCACCGGCATCGCCCATGGAACCGACAAGACGTCCTTTGTAAATGGAACCATGCGCCTGCGCGCAGTCTTCAATGACTTTCAATCGGTGCTCACGGGCAAGTTCGAGGATCGGATCCATATCGCACGGCCATCCTGCATGATGTACGGTGATGATGGCACGGGTGCGTGGGCTGAGAACGGCGCGGATGGTGTCCGCAGTGACATTCTGCGAGTCGCGGTCAACGTCGGCCATAACTGGTGTTGCCCCGCGCATTACGACACAACTGGCCGATGCGATGAATGTCCGGCAGGGTACAACTACCTCGTCACCGGAGCCGATGCTTAACGCTGCGAGCGCAAGCTCAAGAGCGACTGTTCCGTTGGCCACAGCAACTGCGTGCTTTACGCTGGTGAATGAGGCAAATTCCGACTCAAAATTTCTTCCCTCATTTCCAGTCCAGTAGTTCACTCGGCCAGATGCAAGGATTCGAGCTACCTCTGCAATTTCTTCCTCCATAAACGAGGGCCAAGGGGCAAAGGGGCGCTCGCGAAGCGGGTGGCCGCCTTCAATTGCCAACTGGGTTCGAGTAGATATATTCATCGAGGTTCGCTTTGGGGAGCCACTTTCTTCAGGGTGCGCGCAGGAGTGCCCACAACAACAACCCCGTCTTCAACATCGCTCACGACGGTAGCGCCGGCGCCGACGATCGAGCGTGCGCCTACCTTGATGTTGGGGATGACAGAAGAGCCTATGCCAAGCCATGAGAGATCACCAATCTGCACATGACCGCCGATAGCGGCTTTGGGCGAGAGGTGCGAGAAATTTCCAATTGTGCAGTCGTGTTCGACAACTGCAGCCGTATTAATGATCGCAGCTTTGCCAATCACCGCGTCTGCGTTCACGACTGCCTGGGCCATGATCACCGTGCCTGAAGATATCTTTGCTGAAGATGCGATCACGGCTGAGGGATGGATGGCTGTCAGCAGCCGGATGCCTCTTGCGATACAGCGCAATGCGACGACGCGGCGCGCGAAGTTATCACCAATTCCCAGAGCCACAGAGACGGTTTGATGCGCCGCCTGCAGCGCAAGCCATTGCGCATTTCCCATGATCCTGAACCCGTTCACCGATGCGCAGTCTGACAGCATATCGTCAACGAAACCTTCGATTTCTATGGAGCAAGCACGGAGAATATCGGCCACTACCTTTCCATGCCCGCTGGCTCCGTAGACAAAGAAAGGCCCCTGCTTGCGCGCTCTACTCACCTTCGTTCGGCTCCAAATTTTTCCATAGTTGCGTGGCCCTGCTGATTGATTCCGTCCTGCCGAAAGACAGTTACAACTGAAACGAAAATGATGCGAAGATCAAGCCACAAGCTCCAGTGCTCGACATACCACATATCCCACAGGAGCCTTTCTTCCCATGTGATCGCGTTGCGGCCCTTTATCTGCGCAAGGCCTGTCATGCCGGGTTTCATCCAATGACGCTTTGCCTGCTCGGGGGTGTAACGGGCGAGATACTCCATCAGCAAAGGTCTCGGTCCCACCAGGCTCATCTCTCCTTTCAAGACGTTCCACAACTGTGGAAGCTCGTCGAGACTGAGGCGGCGCAGTACGCTGCCGACTCGAGTAATGCGCGCTGCATCAGTTGACGGGTCTACTTCCGAGGAATGACTCTCGATCATCGTCCGAAACTTAAGCAAAGTGAAGGGACGCTCATCAAGCCCGGGTCGCACCTGGCGGAAGAGTATCGGCCTGCCCATTGTCGCCCAAACGAAGAGGGCGACAATAGCCATGACCGGCCCGAGGACAGCAAGCGCAAACAACGCAGACGCTATATCGAGCGTTTGTTTGCATCCTGCAGCTATTGGGTTTGAGCGCATTGTTCTGTCTCTACTTGGGACTGAGGTATGGCATAACCACGCTCACGAAGCATGGAGGAATAGAAAGAGGACAAAGATTGCCATACTGTCTCGTGGCTGAAGTGACGAAGAATGCGTTCTCTCCCGAGATGCCCCATTGATTCGCTTCTGCCAGGATCTGAGAGCAATGTGAAGACAGCGTCAGCGAGCTTGATGGCGTCGCCAACCGGAATGAGCAAGCCAGTGACTCCATCCTCGACCGTATCCACTGCTCCGGTGGCAGTCGTTGTGACTACTGGAAGCCGCGCAGCCTGCGCTTCCAGCACGGTATTCGGAAAGCCTTCACGATGCGTAGGCAGAACGAAAACTGTCATCAGTAGGTAATAGAGATCAATCTGCGATGTGAAGGCTACGCGGTAGATTGCCGGATCGGACTCGATGCGTCGTTTCGTCTCTGCCGGGACAGGGTCTCCGTTTTCGTAATCTCCCACGATCAACAGAACCGATTCAGGCATTCTCTGGCGAATAACATCAAAGGCAGTGAGCAGTTCCGGAATTCCTTTGTCCCGCGTGATTCTACCCGCAAATCCGATTACAGGTTGGCAGGGTTGAATGCCAAGAGTGTCGCGCAGCGCTGCTGCCAGAGCGACTCTCTCCGGCGATAACTCGAATCGGTTCACGTCTATGCCGTTGCTGCTTCCTGCTCCCAGGACGATCGTCTTTGAGGAGGGCGCCAATCGCAGGTCGATGACCCGCTGCTGCAAACTCGCGCTTACGCATACCACCCGATGCGCGCACGAGCAGGCCAGTTTTTCCGTAATGGCCAGAAGAGGGCGGATCACACCTTTTGCCGTTTCCAGGCGCAGTCCGCGAAGGGTGTAGATGCGGCAGGGAACGCGCGTCAGACGGGCAGCCAGTCCTACGAGCAATCCCGCCTTTGGTGTGCCAGCATTACATATTACCGGCCTGATACGGCGCAGAAGTGCCCATATACTGACCAACGAGCGTAAGTCGGCTATTAGCGCGATTTCCCTTTCCATTGATAAGCCATAGACAGGGATTGCCTCATGCTCGCCCACCTCCGTCAGTTCCTTGCCGGGGCTCGACAAGAGCGCCGGATCGAAGCCAACGGATCTCAGGTAGGAGAGCTGCCCACGCATCAGCACGACGCTGATCGAGTCGGTCACAGCGTGCAGAACACGAATGCGGTCGTCACTCACGCTCGCATCATCCCGGCGTCGTTTGCGCAGACGTTCGAAGCGCAATGGTGGCTGTATTCCTGCAGCCATGCTTGGAACATGAGCACGTCCCATAGTTGACACGCCCAATTCATTTTTCCGGAGAGATGTTCGCGCCACATTTTGCTTACCAGCAATGGATTGAAATACTCGTCGCGGCGAAGATGCGTCTCGTCCAGAAGCGACTCTGCCCAGTCACGCAGTTGGCCACGCAGCCATGTTGCTAGCGGTATGCCGAAGCCTGATTTCGGACGATCCACTAGCTTCGGTGGCACATACCGGTAAAGGAGCTGGCGGAGGATCCATTTTCCTTGTCGATCGCGAATACGCATCTCGAGAGGCAGCCTCCAAGCGAATTCTGCCACGCGGTGATCGAGCAACGGTGTGCGCCCCTCGAGACCTACCGACATCGTGGCTCGATCGAGCTTCACCAGAATATCGTCAGGCAAGTAACACATTGCGTCCAGATACATCATGTCTTCCGCCGCGTTTGTCAGAGGTCGGTGCTGCTCAGCGGAGGCGGGAGTAGGCGTGTCGGACAGCATCAGTCCAGAATTGGGCCAGTGAGAAGACAACCTGTCGTACAGCGTATGCATATCGTGGCTTTCCAGAATATGCGCTAGCTTGTGAAGCTTGTATCCCGGCATGCGCTGCCGCCAAGCTGACGGCAGCATAGGTCCGCATGCTTGAAACAGAGAATCCCAGAGTTCGGGTGGCACCGCACGGACACCTGATGCGGCGCACCTGCGCGCATAGGACGGTACACTCCGGAGCAGGCGGCTTACAGTATCGCTCCAGATGTGGCGCGTGTATCCCCCAAAAACCTCGTCGCCCCCATCGCCGGAAAGGGCTACAGTCACGTGCTCACGAGCA
>Ga0126381_100007302_pt1 | contig 12282 bp, 16 predicted proteins | sample PanSoiMetPlot_28_FD_96465 | JGI IMG/M metagenome (GOLD analysis project Ga0126381, IMG submission 96465) | Tropical forest soil microbial communities from Panama - MetaG Plot_28 | ecosystem: Environmental > Terrestrial > Soil > Tropical forest > Bulk soil | place: Panama | collected 2016-02-17
CGGGCTACGCGCATAGGCCGCCTCCCCAGCCAAAAATCTAGTTCAACCATGTCCAGTGTTTCGTGAGCCCAGACACGTCTCTTGACTGGTTAAGGTCGAGGACATGTATCTGGGTAACGGCCTGAACGACCGAAAGGAAAGAAGACTCCCCATTGTTGTTGCAGTGCGGCTGGAGGCGTCGGACCGCGAGGGCGACAAAGAACACGAACAAACGTACACCGATAATCTGAGTGCGCACGGCGTTCGCGTGATGTCCGCCCGGCGTTGGCATGCAGGTGAAGAGGCTGAGATTACTCCCGTGCAAGAAGAATCTCGCATGCGCGGCGAGGTGGTTTATTGTCAGAAGCTTGACGATGCTCATTTTTTTGTTGGGCTACACTTCCCGTACAACCGCATTTCTTGGAGCGCTTTGCAAAGGTATGACGGCATATGAATTGCCATCGATTTGCGAAGTCTTGACCGAACCTACCGGTTCGCTTGCTCCTTTCGCGCATCTCTCAGTTGACCGGTCCTCTTGCCCAAGACCAGCTGATAGTGAGGATCAATCTCGGTGAAGGCGATTCCCATTCCAACGTTCGGCAGGGAGTAAGCCACCTTGCCGAGAGCTGCGAAGTTCGCGCCCGCATGGACAATCCTGATCCTGGCCGTTGCCATGCGCGTCCAAGCCGTAATACTCAGTGCCCAACAGTCCAGCCATCAATGTGGCCACTAAATTCATTTCTGACCCCCGCGTGATTCGCGGGGCGCACCCTGCCGTGATCCAGGAACGGCATTAAGGATTTTCAGTCTCAGACCACTCGCAGACCCCGCACGCCCCGCTCGCCGGAACCCTACGCCCGACGAGTCTCGAAATCAAGTGCAAATACAAGTGCTCACTGAGTGTCATTCTTGATTCCGTGGAGCTATTTCACCCAATCGGGGGGAGGATACGCGATGCGCCAGAAGGTGGGTGCGGGTCGTGCGAACTCTACTGCAACCTTAGTCGGTCCCGTCAATTCCTTCTTCACGTAGACCACGCGGCACTCTTTCTGTTCCCCGCTGCTTGTGTTTTGCACGAGGAGCCTTTGCTCGGGCGCTACCTTTTCCACTAAAGCCATCAGTGCGACGTGCGCGTTGACAACCAGTGTTTGTGTCCTTTCAGAGAACTGCGGGCCTTCCGTTGGGCGTCTGTGAAGGACAACTGGAACGCTCAAATCAATCCGTTCGCTGCGGCGCTGCAGCGACCACTTCCTTGAAGTTTTGAGCTGCTGGGTGCTCATAAGACCAGGCCTACACTGCCTATTTTACAATCAGTGGGTGTTCCAGTGAAACGGTGCAAGCAGGATTCGCACGTCCTCCTTGGAAGATGAGTTCGGGTAGACACCTGACCGAGTTTTCAAGAAAGACCCGCTTTGATTTCACAATATCCCGCATAGATTCGTGGCCCCACCCCATTGCAAACCTGTCCGAAGCACAGTGGCCCGGCTCATGAGTGAGGTCCGCAAAGAAAAACGCAATCCCGAGAAACTCCAAGTGCTGCTTTCACGCGGCGCGGCGACATTAGCTACGAAGACTGCCTCCACTGAAAACGTCAGCGCTCATGGCCTGCGCGTTCGAACCGAGCGGCTGTGGAAGTCCGGTACCCACCTGACTGCCCACTCTTCGGAGGGGCAGCTTTGGGCGCGCGGGAGAATTGTCTACTGTCAGGGATCTTCGACCAACAAATTCGCCCTCGGACTCGAGCTCACGAGCAGGACAATCGAATGGATCATGCGCTCGCCGTCGTTGTGAGTTCGCGCTGCCTGAAATTTACCGGGTACCATTGACACGCCTCTGGCCTCGCGCCTAGCATGAATTGTGTAGGAGCTTCCCGCCCGCGACCCTCTGGATTGACTTGTTTGGAGATTCCCAATGGCCAAAGTGTTTTACTGCAATGATCTCGTGCCCGGGTGCAGGTTCGAAGCGCGCGGGGACTCAGCGGAGGAAGTCTTAGCGGAAATCGCCGACCACATCGCGACGGTGCATAACATGATAGACATCTCGGACGAAGTATTGGCGACGGTTTGTAACGCGACTCACGAGGACGTTTGCGTCCGCGCAGGCGCTGCGAGGGCATAGGCCTCTCTCGCGTGCAGACGCACAAGAATCTTTTGCTCGACGCCTACAACTGTGAGCCGTTCGCGACTTTCGTTATTGTATGTTCTGGTCCGGCCTCAACTCGGCCGTGTTCGATACGTTGCCTAGCGATCCCAGGGGTTCGCACTGCGCCTACGAACTGGAGTTTCCGCCGTGCAGGTTACGCCGAATGTTTCCGGGAGATAACGACCATAAACCAGGTGGATCCGATGCGAAATTCGCCTAAGTGCTCAAGGTCGATGGCTTGAATCCGCTCATCGTTCACATACGTCCCGTTCACGGAATCCCGGTCGCATAGTCTAACCACGTCCTCGGTCAAGCCTACAGCGCAGTGCATCGCGGAGACTTGCGGGTCATTTATCTCGATGTCTGCGCCGCCACCAGCTTTCCCTATGCTGGTTTTTGGTTTGGTCAGTTCGCGCGTCAAGCCCGTTGATGGGCCAGCAATGACAGACACCGTAATTGTCCTGTCATTCGGGAGCGCCAGACTCGACGATAGGTTGGAATCGTCGAGCAATGTTACGCTTGTCCGCATAGCTCGCCTCCAAAATCAAACGCTATTTAGAAGGCTCGCAAATGGTCCAAACCGCTTGTCCGATCATTGACCCAACAAGGACCGCAGTGGCAGCCCACAGGCCAAGGCCACGTATGAGTCCCAGCAGTTTTCCTGCGTCGGATGTCCGTGGGCCCATGAATTGTCACCGTGAGTTCGGTTGCGTCGTTCGGCGTGCTCCATTCTGCGCCAGGGCCCGAGTCACGGGCAATCCGGAAGTAATCTACCTGGGCGAAAAACGCGCTATTCATACATGTGGCGAGACAGCGCTGGATGGACATTCATCACTAATTTCTAGGGGCAATAAGGGGGCACTAAGGATTCCCCTCCATTCTTTTCAATGCTTTAGAAGGCCAGGGTGCTCCGCAAAACTCCTTTGTTTCCAACGAAGCAGTATTTTCGATCCCCACCGCCCCTACCAACCATCCCATTTGCTCAGAATCACTTAGTGATTTCGCGAGGCGGCAAAAGGCGGCGGGGAGAGAAAAACGAGCCTCAAGGGTGGCACCTTTGGCTCCGGTTCAATCTCCGAGTAGCCCGTTGAACCACCCAGAATTGGGGTCAACTACTCAGTCCATACAGGTTCGCAGCGCTAAATGCTGTAGTGGGCAACAACCCGTGTCACCTTGCCACTAGCGTCCAAGTCCATAAACTCACCCGTGCGCGTCCCCTTTTGATTCGTGTAATACAGCACTAAGCTGTTCAGACCCGCCAGGACATCCTTCAGATCGAAGTGCAGTTCGGGGTAGGCTGCCAGTCCGCGCTGAAAGTATTCTCTCAGGGAGGCTTTACCACTCACCTTTCCGTTAGGGATGCCTAGAAGCTGCTCGGCAACCGGCGAGATCAGTTCGACTCGTTCATCATAGTGGCTGATGATCGCTTCCAAATCATGAGCATTCCAAGCTGCAACCCAATCCTCGGCCAATTGGCGAATCTCATCTCGTGTCACGTGTCATTCCCTCCAGTTTCGAATTTGTCTTGCATAGAGCCTTAACGGAAACTTTGCACTGTGGCTTTACATTATGAATGGATTGTGGCAACACGGACACTGGACCGAAACGGGGTTCGTGGAGATTAAAAGTTCATTTGCTGAATCCGGGGCACGGACCACAAGCGGACTTCGGGGCGTTTGTTGGTGTGAAGGGGATTTCGCGACAGCTATCCCTTCGATCCTGCGACTTAGTTCCCAGAAGCCCATTTCTGGCCAACATTAGGCAATACAGAAGTTGAACTGCGGGGACGCGTTGCACTTCAGCTTGGCTCGACCACTGCTCGCTGGGGCGGTGCGCGTTCGCCGCAGGAATTGCGGTAGTGCTCCCAATCATCGGCTTCCGTGAGTTTTGGAGCTGCGCTTAGTGCACCTTGCACTTCTTCAGCTTCTCCTCGTCCTTGCCGTGTGCGCCTTCGCGGAGAAGCTCGGATTTTCCTTGTTGTACGCGTTGAATCCTGCGGTCATTCGCTGAAGCCGGGCAGCTCGACTCGTTTCGCAATGTGATCCTTGATCCAATGCGGGTCCCACCATTCCTTCGGGTCTATCTGTACCCCATCGAGCTGCATGGCAAAGTGAATATGGTCGCCACCGGCCATCCCTGTCTGTCCACTCAGTCCCATGACCTGCCCCTGTTTCACCATGTCTCCTTCGTGCACATCGATTCTGCTGAGGTGACCGTAGATGGACTGCAAACCGTAACCATGATCGACGACGATGCAGTTGCCGTAGATGCCGAGTGGAGCCGCATAGACGACCTTCCCATCGTTGGAGGCTTGTACTCCGACGTGCTGCGTAACCGCGAAATCGTATCCGAGGTGAACCTGCTGGTCGACCTTCTTTCCGTGATAGATGTAGTTCCTAACGTCTGCGAAACTAGCCTCGGCTTGGGAATGAGCTTGCCTGATGAACCGCCGCGACCACAAGAACCCGTCGGCGGTTTTGAGACGCAGATCCGAAAGAGTCTGATTGTTGCTGCGGCGCATTTCGCTGTTGACCCTTACGAACCGCTCGATCGGGTCACCGGCACCGTTCGGATCGAGTTCACTCACAACTTTCTGCAGAAATGCGTCGCTCATCTGTAAGTCATGCCTCGTATATTTCGGCTGTTCCTTTTTGGGGAATTGGACAACCAATGGGCTAGTTGCCTCATCTCCAGCGCCGTTTGACGCGAACACCACCGGCACAGTTCCCAAAGGCATGTTCCAGGCAAACGCGTAGAGCGAAAACATGCCAGGTTTGCCGCCGGGCATAGGCCATCCACGAAACTTTTCTTCACCCACCCGCACGCCCGCCTCTGTCCAAGTGCCAGAGACAGTAAATGTCGCCAGGTCAGCCATACCCAAGTACAGATAGTGCTGATCTGAGTCAGCGCTTACACTTGGCGGTGACGTCAGGACCGTGATTTCAGCTTGCCAACGACCAGTTTTCCGAAGGAAGTCGTTGGAACTCGCTTCAATGACCAGTTTCGCCTTGCCGTTTTGCAGATGCGGTGTGGTCTTTACACCGGCCGTAAAAGTCCACGTACTGTCCATCTGCGCGGAAGGGTGCAGATCCTCCCAGACTTGATAACGGGTGCCGTTCTGCTCTATAAATGCGGCGACCCTGCGGACACCATGCCGATCGCGGACATGTACGGAGATGGGGGTGGCTTGGCCAAGGACTGCGACCGGAGACACTAGGTCAACCGCGGGCGTTACTGATCGCAGCACAACCACAAGCAGCACCACGATGACGAACACAATGAGAAAAATGATGACTTTTCGCACGACTCATTATAGCGCCGAGACCTGCGAAACAGACGCGGAGGTGGAACGACCGTTCACCGATCCTGACGTGAGGTTTACGATGGGTCCTCAGCAATCGGTTTGGCTCGCTGGCGGGATTCCTGGCGAGAACAGCCCATCACGCCAGAGACGTGCTTGTGACGCGAAGGCGATTTATCGCCAGGAATCGCCGGCGGACACCGTCGGTGAACTCAGGATCTATTCAAGGTGTGGTTGCTGGCCACGTGGACCGCGAGTTTCTAAGTTCCCGATTTTGCGGTAAACAGGACTTGTCCATTTGTTTCCGATAATATTTGGAAGTGAGCGAGCCAGAAGCGTCCTAAATGACCAAAAGATTCATGCTTTTTCCGTCTCTTCTCTGGCTGTGCGGATTGTCTCCACTTGAATCATTTTGGGGGCTTCGGGCCGCCGTAATACCACCTACGAACTGATGACAGAAAGTAGTCTGCGGAATCTTTGGGTGCGGCCTTCTTGTCGGCTAAACCATCGTTTCGATGACGCCAGCGGGACCAGAGAAAAACAAGAGACAGGCCTGCGATCAATCCGAAGCGAATTGGCCAGAGAAGCCAGTCCACGGTTCTGGCGAGAGAAGTAGAACTGAACGTAAGCAAAGTGAGGAAGGACAAAAAGATGACTCAAGGGATGACTCGCCTGTTCATGGGTGTCTCGGTTGCCATTGGAAAAACAGTCTCGAATTGTTCCGCTTGCTTTGCGCGCCGCTGATAATATATCGGCGATTAAGCCCCAGTTCTAATTAGTTAACCGGTAATTCTCTGCGCATAAATCAACTTCCCTAATTCGCAGCAATTTGTTCAACGACGCAATGGGCGAACTCTCTGACCCTGTCTAGGTCATCTCCCGCTAATTTCGCGACGACTGTCCCTCGGCGAAACGCAATATCGAATCGGTTTCCATTCTTATACTTCGACAAATATCCCTCATCACCAATTTGAAAGACATTAACTTGCCAGCCCTCCGCAACTCGCTTATCGCGAACTGGTCGTAGCCATGCTGCCGCCTCCTCACGGCTCTCGACGCTGTACACAAAAATGTCAACGTCTTGCGAACGCGACTTCGGGCCTGACCATGTGCCGGTGATGATGCGCCTTTCACTAGGTACGAGAGGTACGCGCCCGGATTCAATAGCGCCGACGTACCTCCAGTCAGGTTCCTTTGCTTTAAGTGCCTTCTCTATGCGTGTGGCCAGTGAAGAATCATTTTGCGGGTTCGTTACAACTGAGGAGAACACGGCAAGGCAAAAAGCTAGACGGAAGGCGCGGAGCTGACTCGATTTCAGCGTAGGCATGCGCGGATACCGGAACTTGATGCTATGCCCCATTCCACCACCGGCACAATCGGAGTTTAACTCACAAAAGTGGACAAGTCCTGGTTTGTTAATCGTCCATCTGTCGCGGGAAATAGCTGGCGAGAACAGCCCATCACTCCAGAGACGCGCTCGTGACGCGAAGGGGATTTCGCAACAGCTACCGGTCCCGGCCTAGTTCCGAGAAGGGCGTTGGAGGCCAACTGTCACTCCGGATGGCCGACCATCTGTCCAGAAACGCGGCCCTTGAAGCAATCATACCGGCTCGCTTTCAATGATTGAATGAGGTCCAGCCGTAGGAATCACGCGGCTTAGAGAAAAACCTGCCTTCCGAAGTAAGGCTCTAAAATCGGATTCGGTTCGTTCTCGTCCCCCTAATAACACAAGCATATTCAAATCCGTGAACTTCCCCAGGTCTGGCTCGTTGGGCGGTTTGAGTACCCATTCAACTAATAGAAGTTTGCCTTCCGAGCTGATTGCCCGGCGACAGTTCGCGAGTATCGTCAATGCGGAGTCGTCGCTCCAATCATGGATGATGCGCTTGAGAACGTACAGGTCTGCGCCCGAGGGAACTGACTCAAAGAAATTCCCGGCTAGTATTTCGCAACGGGCAGCTACCTTTCCGCTGCGCAACTTTTCAGCGTCAGCGATAACGCCCGGGAGATCGTAAAGAACTCCCTGCAGATGCGAGTTTGCGGAGAGAATCCCTTGCAGCAGGGCCCCATGACCTCCGCCGACATCTACCAGTCGCTTAAATCCCGAAAATTCATAGGCGTCCAGGACAGCAGAGATGTCGACAGATGAAACCTCGGTCATTGCTGCGTTGAAAACCGACGAGTCCGCGGGATGACGAATCAAATAGTCAAAAAACGACTGCTGATACACACGATCGAAGACGGGCAGGCCTGTGGCTACCGCCGCACCTAGCTCGCCCCATGGCCTCCAGAAAAATGGGGCTCCCCACAAAACCGCAAGGGCGCGCACCGAATCTGGATGATCCCTGCGCAGGGTCTCGCTGAGGGACGTGTTTAGGAATCGACCGGCCGCGTCCTCGGCAAAGATAGCCAGGCTTGTTAACATGCGGAGTAAACGTTGGAGTGCCGATGCATCGGTGTTCGTTGTGCGCGCCAGTTCTTCCGCGGTTTTGGGTTCTTCAGCCACCAAGTCTGCGATGCCAAGGTTCGCAGCAACAGAAATCGCTTGAACCGGTATCACGCCCCAGATGAATTGGGTCACCTTCCATGATGGAGAGCTATCGAGTGGTCGAAAATGTTGGTTGCTCATCGCATTCCGCCTGCCCTGTCACTTTGCGAGTTGGATGCAATTTGAGAACTTTGAATCCAGGTCACAAGCGCAATTCTCCAGCTCAACACGACGCGGGGCCTCAAAACTTGTGTGCAGAGCCTGCTGCTCCGAGTTGCTCGCCTTCATACACTCTTCGTGGAAATAAAAGCATGAGCGCCGCTGAGAGAAACAAAGAGGCACCGGCAAAGGCCAAACCAGCGTGCAAGCTGCCGGTTCTCTGCCGAATAAAACCTGTCGCGTACGGCCCGACGAAGCCGCCGAGATTTGCGACCGAGGTAATGAGCGCGATCCCTGAGGCTGCTGAAAACCCCGTCAGAAACTCGTTAGGAATGGAAAAGAAAGGCCCAAGGATGCTGTAGTTTCCCGTCACAGCAACCACCAAGAAAGCGATGGACAGAAAAGTAGAATGAGAGGCACCAAACGACAGCAAGGCAGTTCCACCGACGAGAGCTGAGGCGGCTACATGGTATCGCCGCTCAAGCGTCCGATCGGAGTGGCGAGAGACCACAATCATCATGATGAGACCGGTCAAGCTGGGAATCATCGTGGCGAATCCCACCATGCTATAGCTGTAACTGCTTAGTAGGGATTTCATCACCTGTGGCAGCCAGAAACTCAGCGTATAGGTCGCTACTCCATGGGCAAAGCCGATAGCCGCCAGATGCCACACTCGCGCGTTGACCAGGGTCCGGGCAGCAGAGATGCGTTGCCTTCTTTGTTTCTCGTGTTCTTCACGTTCGAGCTCCGCGGTGATCCAGCCTTTCTCCGCCTTGGTCAGGAACTCGGCTTCCACTGGTCGGCTCGGTAGCAAGAAATAGGTTAGACAGCCACAAACCACGGCTGGGATGCCCTCAAGCATCAGAAGCCAGCGCCAACTGCTGAGGCCTAGCCAGTGCACATGGTCCAGGATCAGCCCGGAGATGGGTGCTCCCACAACGCTGGCCACAGGTATGCCCGTCATGAACAGAGCAACGCTCTGGGCTTGCTCTCGCCGACGGAACCAGTACGTCAAATATAAGATAATTCCTGGGAAATAGCCGGCTTCCGCCACACCCAGCAAAAAGCGGGCAATGTACAGCTGATAGGCGGCGTGAACGAAGCCGGTCAGCGTCGCCACGGCTCCCCAGGTAATCAGAATGCGCGCGATCCAGATGCGTGCTCCAATCTTGTGCAGGAGCAGGTTACTGGGGATCTCGAAAAAAAAGTAGCCGACAAAGAAAATCCCGGCTGCAAATCCAAACTGCTGGCTCGTGATTGCCAGCTCCTTGTTCATGGTCAAAGCCGCAAAACCGATGTTGATGCGGTCGACAAAGGCGACGACGTAAAGAACAAAGATATACGGAATGATTCTTATCCGCAGTTTCTGTATCGTCGTGGTTTCAATGGAGATCGCAGGGATTCCCGGACTAGGTCCCACGCCCGCCTCAATTTTAATTCGCGCGATTCGTGTGCGCGACAAATTTGGGAAACTCTATTATTTGAACAGTTCACCCGTCAACCCTAGCCAGCGATTCTCAGCGGATGACGGACAGACCTTCCCTTATCGCCCCCTATGGAAGAGCTGCCGACGATGTACGAATTGACCTGGTCCGACGTACGAGTGATATTGCATATCATGGGGAGGTCATGGTGAATCGAAGAGCAATGCTACTGTCTATTCTTGGTCTTGGCGGCGTTTTCGCCCGATTACTTCGGGCACAAGAAAATCTCGATCCCTTGAAGATTATGCCCGAAACCCACAAACTACTTTTCGAGAATCAGTTCGTGCGTGTGATCGAATCCAGGGTGCCCGCTGGCGGCCACGAACCGAAACACAGCCATCCCCACTGTGTGACAGTCTGTTTGGCCGATGTCGACGTTGAGATCAAAACGTTTCCCGTCGGCAGGACTATTCGTACTCACCGCAGCGTGGGAACAGCCAGCTGGAGCGAAGCCACGGTTCACGAAGTTACGAATATTGGAAAAACATCGTCACACAACATTCGGATTGAGCTGAAATGCTGAGTCAGCAATATCGATGTTCACGAGGGAGGCGTTTACACTGAGGGGCAAACAGGAGAGAACCGGATTATCTGAATCGATTGTTTCTTGTTAGCGACCAACTGTCAGGAAGCACGGCGTGCCTTCCCTATGCTCTGGAATGGAAACTACTTTCCACCACCGCGTGTCGATGCCGCGTTGTTTAGTTGGGAGGCTGATAAGGGTCGGGCGTACCCATCTTGATCGGTGGATATCTCTTCAGACTATCCTCAAAATCATTGAGAATTTTCATCATCGGAAAGGTAACCCAGCCATTCTGAATAAGGACATCCTGTTCTTCCTTCAAGTCAGTGAGCAAGTTAATGATCTTTGGAAGCGGCAGTCTCTGTGGTGCGTCGTACATGTTCTCCTGCCAGATCAGATGCATTTTCCAATTGCGCCACTTTACCGCCTGCGGGCGGTCGGCAACATAGGCGGGGAATCCCTCGCGATTTGAGTTTTCCTGCTTGCCAAGGAAAAAATCTATCTGATCTACGCCGTCAATCGGGCGGTCCTTGGGGATTTCGGCTCCCCCTACGTGAGCAAGAGTGGTGAACAGGTCGACGATGTGAACGATCTCATTGTTCACGCGGCCCGCCGGAATTTTGCCTGGCCAGCGGATGGTGAATGGCGCACGCAGCGATGCCTCCGTGGCGGTGAAATAGGTACCCCTCCAAGGGCCACTGTCGCCTTCCCAAGGGTGAGTAGCCTCAGGGCCGTTGTCGCTGGTGAAGATGACGATGGTGTTGTCTTCAACCCCGGCTTCCTTGATCGCGTCGAGGATCTGGCCCGTACGATAGTCCATCTCAGCGAGGCAATCAGCCCAGTCGCCGTTTCCGGTTCTGCCGGCGAACTCGGGATTCGGCAATGTGGGCATGTGAAAGAGCGAGAATGAGACGTAAGCAAAAAATGGTTTGCCACTATGCGCGGTCTTTTAATGAATTCAATTGCCCGCGTTGTGATTTCCTTTTCCATGGCCCGCCTATGATCTAGGAACTGCGCGGCACCCTGCTTTGTCGCGCGCCGGGTCGTACCCCGGCTGTCTTTTGTCGGCTTGCTCTGCTCTATCTTTGGTGTATACTTCCATCAATTCACATCTCCTTTGCCCGCCGCCGTGGAAAAGTGACGGGCTAAAATTTGCCGAGGCCCTCAGGACTTGCTACTTCTGAGGGCTTTGGCGTCTTAAATGCCTACTCCGTGGCTGCCTGTTGCTTCTGCGGCTGAGTTTCCTGCGACACTTTGATCTTCCAGCGTCCGTGGCGCGTAATTGCTGGCAATCGCCCCATCCAACATTGTTTGTAGAATGTAGTCGAGGGTCTTACCTTCGCGCCTGGCAAACTCGAGAACCGTCAACTCTTGTTTCTTGGTCATGACCTAAAGCCCCTTTCTACTAAGACTAAGAGTACGGATAATACCGGTATGAGTAGTAATAGCGGCCCGGCCACTGAAACAGCAGGCGGGCCACACGAAGTCCCCGTGCAAAGTTGGACTTGTTCCGATTTCGGGGCAGGCAGCTAGGAAGCAATTCTCAACAAATGGAAGACAGGCGCGTGGGCTTGGCTCAGCGGAAGTTCAAGACAAATCCGGGGCTGCCTTCAGCGTTTTTCGATTCTCTGGCACTTGGGACACCAACGATCTTTACCCTCTAGCGGCGCTCGGCAAACTGGGCAGCGCTGTGGCACCAGGGAGCGCCCCTAATCAATACCCTTGAAACGTTTCGAATCCGCGTGAAGGTTGTGCAGCCGTGTATTGCTAAGCGAGTCGCGATCCTCAGGTCCGCAGTAATTCAGCACGGCGTTAGCGACAGGTCGCCTGTCATGCCGGCGACGCCTCGCGGGGGCAGGTTTGAGATAGTGGCTTGTTTCGTCTTGCACGAGGCGGATGGCTTCCCGCAGGCCGCAGGAACCGCGCAACAGCATCCCAAACTGCCTTGCCGTGGAACGGGCATATCCAGCCTGGCTTAGCGCACGATAAGCAGATGCCCCATGTACGACCATGAGACGGGCCGAGGTCATTGCCGTGCTGTCACTACATGCCTGCATGCCATAAGTCGGATTCTACCCGCAGCCGTGTATGTGAACTGTATCGGAAAAGCGGTGGCTTTACTTGCAGGTGCGCACCTCCACGTTTCTCTAGTCTGCTTGTTGAAAACAAGGGACTTAGCGAATGCAGGATCTCGTGAAAGTATCAA
>Ga0126381_100007303_pt1 | contig 12282 bp, 8 predicted proteins | sample PanSoiMetPlot_28_FD_96465 | JGI IMG/M metagenome (GOLD analysis project Ga0126381, IMG submission 96465) | Tropical forest soil microbial communities from Panama - MetaG Plot_28 | ecosystem: Environmental > Terrestrial > Soil > Tropical forest > Bulk soil | place: Panama | collected 2016-02-17
AAGAATAATCAGATTTCCGGTCTCATCAATTTCGTCCGCAACATTGGCGGCAGCATTCTCATTTCACTTACCAATGCTGGCGTCACCGAACTTGGCCAGTTCCACCAGAACCAGTTACTCAAGCACATAGATCCCAGCAGCGCGAATCTGCAGAATCAGGTCAATGCTCTCAGCAATGCCTTTTCGAGAAGCGCGGGTTCGGCGAATGCCAATCAACTGGCGCAAGGCCAGATCTACAACCAGCTACAACAGCAGTCGCACACGCTTGCCTACCAGGACATGTTCTTCATCCTCTGTGGTGCGTCGGCCATCATGATCCCCCTGACCTTCCTACTCCGTAAAAACAAACCCGGAGGGGGCGGCGAAATCGCCGTTCACTAAAGGTAGAATCACGGTATGCACAAGCGCGCTGGCGTCGTCATCATGATCCTGTTGCTGATCACAGGAATCACGTCTTCGACCGCGTGCGAGACGATGTGCCCGTCATCAAATCAAAGTACGGTTTGTTGCGGACATCAAATGCTGCACTGCGCAAACTCTGCAACGGTTACAAGTGCGGAACAATGCGCTCATCCGCGAGGCGAGGCTGCTCTTGCAGCCACAGTCGCACAATCACCGCAGCTTCACGCGGTCCTTGGCACAATTCCGCTCACCGTTCCGTCTCCCGTCGTCACTGCGACCGCACAAGATCGATCGCCGCGCGCCAGCGTGAACCGATCTTCATTCGTTCCACCTCTGCGCATCTGATAGCTCCACTCCTCTGACCGAAGGCAGCGGTACAGAGTGCCGTTGCATGTCTTTGTCTGTTTCCCCCTGAGGAGTTTGATTGAAACGCACTTTGTATTTCACGCTGCTGTTGTGCAGCCTCGCGGCTGTTGCCCAAGAGCCGATGTCCCAGATGTCCATGCCCATGTCTGATAAATCCGGTATGGGCGATTTGATGAGCCGCGAAAATCAAACCTTCGCTCAGCAAATCATTCACCATACAAGTTCCGGCACCAGTGCAGAACCAAACTCCACGCCAACGCTGATGTGGATGAACATGCAAGGTGACTGGATGCTGATGTTCCACGCGAATGCCTTCATCGTCGATGAGCAGCAGGCGAGCCCGCGCGGCGGCGACAAATTCTTCTCGACCAACTGGTTCATGCCCATGGCGCAGCGCCGGCTTGGCCCCGGCTATCTCACCCTGCGCGCTATGTTCAGCCTCGAACCCGCAACCGTCACTCAGCGGCAGTATCCGCTGCTCTTCCAGCAGGGAGAGACGGCGTATGGCAATCCGATCGTCGATGGCCAGCACCCACACAATTTCCTGATGGAACTGGCCGCTCTCTACGACTGGAAGCTCGGCGAGAAGACGCTGCTTTCTTTCTACGCGGCTCCGGTCGGCGATCCCGCAATCGGACCAACAGCCTATCCGCATCGCGCGTCTGCGTCTGAGAATCCAGTTGGCACTCTAGGCCATCATCAGGAAGACTCAACCCACATCGCCTACGACGTGATCACGATGGGTTTTACGCAAGGCATCGTACGTATTGAAGCCAGCGGCTTTCATGGACGCGAACCAAACGAGCATCGCTGGCAGGTACAGCAGGGAGCCATCGACTCATGGTCCACACGCCTCACCCTGCAGCCCGGCAAAAACTGGAGCGGCCAGTACTCCTACGCGCGCATCCATAGCCCTGAAGCACTTGCACCCAGCGAAGATCAAGAGCGTATGACCGCGTCCGCCATGTACAACCGCCCGATCCAGCACGGTAACTGGGCCAGCACCATTGCATGGGGAAGAACGCGCGCGCTCACCGACAACGTCATCCAGAACAGCTACCTTCTCGAATCGACATTGCGCTTCGCCGATAAAAATTACATCTGGACACGCATGGAAAATGTAGATCGTACCACCGAATTACTCCTCGGAGAAAACCCCGAACCGCCAGGTTTTCAGGAAGAGCCAGCAGGACGCGTACAGGCCTACACCTTCGGTTACGACCGCGACTTCAAAATCCTGCCACACTGGGCAACGGCATTAGGAGTGCAAACCACCATCTACACACCCGGCTCGAGCCTGAAACCTATATATGGAAGCGATCCGGTGGGCGTTGCCATTTTCGTACGCCTGCGCCCAATCAGGAAATAGACATCTAGAATCGTCGGATCACATCGCGCGCCAGCGCATCGAAACAGATAGAACCAAAGAAAAATCTCGTTTGCGAATGGCGCCCAACTCAGAAGAAAAAATAGAACCAGAAAAACCAGCATCGTCGCGCGATTATTCGCATGCGTGGCGCGCATTGCGCCATCGTAATTTCCGGCTGTTCTTCGGTGGCCAGAGCATCTCGCTCATCGGCACATGGATGACGCGCATCGCCACTTCATGGCTCGTCTACCGCCTCACTAGATCATCGTTGTTGCTCGGTACCGTCAGCTTCGCCGGGCAAATTCCGACCTTCCTGCTTGCTCCATTCGCCGGCGTTTTAGTCGATCGCATGGACCGCCGCAAAGTCCTCGTCTGGACGCAGGCCCTCGCGATGGTCCAGTCGATCGCGCTCGCCGCGCTGACATTAACGCACATCATCAACATCCACGAAGTACTCGCCCTTAGCGTTTTCCAAGGCATTATCAATGCATTCGACATGCCCGGCCGCCAGGCCTTTATGGTGCAAATGGTGGAAGATCGCGGCGATCTCTCCAACGCCATCGCTATCAACTCATCGATGGTCAACCTTGCGCGCCTGGTCGGCCCGTCGCTTGCCGGCCTCGTCATCGCAGCAACCAGCGAAGGCTGGTGCTTCCTCGTCGATGGCGTCAGTTACATCGCCGTCATCGCGTCATTGTTGCTGATGCGAGAGCAGATAAGCGCCATAAAACGTGCGACTACATCTATGGTTGATCAATTGAAAGAAGGCTGGGCCTATGTCTCAACCTTCGTCCCAATCCGCACCATCCTGATGCTCTTTGCGCTCATTAGCCTCATGGGGATGCCTTTTGTCGTGCTCATGCCCGTCTTTGCAGCGCAGGTGTTGCACGGCGGCCCACACACTCTCGGATTTCTCATGGGCGCTCTCGGTGTCGGCGCTCTCATTTCGGCGCTCTCATTGGTCATACGTAAATCAGTTCGCGGCCTGCTCAAAATGATCCCCATAGCCGCCGGTATTTTCGGAATCGGCCTCATCGGCTTCGGCTTCTCAAACATTCAATGGCTATCGTTGCTGCTGATGCTGGTCACAGGATTCGGCATGATGCAGGGCATGACCGCCAGCAACACGATCATCCAGACGCTTGTGCCTGAAGATAAACGCGGCCGTGTGATGAGCTACTACACCGTCGCTTTCGTTGGCATGGCTCCCTTCGGAAGCCTGCTTGCCGGAGCATTAGGTCACGCCATCGACCGCAGCTCACCGTTACCATCAGCGGCATCGCATGCATCGTTGGAGCAACCTGGTTCTGGACCCGCCTCAAAGCCATTCGCAAAGATATGCGCCCAATTTACGAACAACTCGGCATCCTGCAGCCCCGGGTTCCTGTCGTTGTTGAGGAAGAAATCAGCGCAGGCTAAAGCCTGTTTGCCCTGTTTTAACCATCAATCGATTTTCTAAGGTATTTATTTTCACCGACTAGGGTATTTACCCGATGTTCTTACTATAGGAATCAGGGCATGATTACCACGGGTCGCAGATGGCAAGTAGTACGACCGGCTTGAAACATCTCTTCTTCATGTCTGACGCTCAGAGCTGGTAAGCACTTTCTCAAAACAGTTCTGATTCTGGATGAAAGGCCGAAACTCCCTTACAGCCTCACACTCTGGATGAAAGCTGCCATTTCCTCGGCGGAACTGCGCTTCAGACCCTAAGACCGCGATATTCGAACTCCCTGGCTCGTTTGTATGGCAAACGACGCAGACGCAGCCGTGTGCACGTATAAACTCTGTACGACCTAACCCCCTGAAGGCCGTGTTCATGAAAACCCCTTGGTTCTCTCTGTTGTTTTTTGCCTCACTTGCAGCACCGATGTTCGCAGGCGTCACCGTCAGCAGTCCTTTCAATGGCAATGAAGTTTCATCCCCATTCACACTCTCTGCCAACGCCTCAACCTGTTCTTCTCAGAACGTGGTCTCAATGGCTTATTCACTCGATAACGCAAAAGATATCGCCATTGTGTACGCCACATCCGTTGAGGTGAAGATAAGCTCAGCGTCCGGTACACACACGCTTCACGTTAAGGCGTGGGGTAATCACGGCGCGGTATGCGTTACAGATGTAGCTCTGTCTGTCGTCACTCCGTCAAGCTCTCCGCTCGTTCCATCAAATGCAGTTGCGGTCAGCGGCATTCAGGCGCTCGCCGACTGGACGGGCGACAACGATCTCGCTGGTCAAGGGCTATCAAAAGGCAGCACAAACATCACCAACGCGCCGGCGCAATCCGGTTATGCGCGCCAGTTTCAAACCGCATACATAAATAATGGCGATCAGCGGTATTATGTGCGGTTTGGCGATGATACAGAAGCGCATAACTTCCTGTATGACGGCTGGGTATATCTCAACAGCTCCGTAAACCAGATTGCCAACCTCGAAATGGACATGAATCAGGTCATGCCAAATGGACAGACCGTGATCTTCGGCTTCCAGTGCGATGGCTGGTCAGGCACATGGGATTACACGGTAAATGCGGGGACGCCTTCCCATCCAATCGATCGCTGGGCGCACTCCACGGCTCCATGCAATGTCCGCAACTGGACCATCAATAAATGGCACCACGTCCAGATAAGCTATTCCCGCGATGACTACGGCAATGTCACCTATAAATCCGTATGGCTCGATAACGTCAAGCAGGACATTAACGCGACCGCTTCATCTGCCTTCGCTCTCGGATGGGAACCAGTGCTGCTCACAAACTTTCAGGTGGATGGTCTTGGCAGCGCGGGAACACCCGTTGTCTATCTGGATAACCTGACGGTCTATCGCTGGTAATCAGCAAGTGTTTTTTGCGGCGGCGGATGCCCTTCGAACCTGTGGGGTATTCGCCCCATTTTTTGCCAACCGTCGTGAGATATGGTTTTTAAAGCTGCGGAACGTTTACAAAAATCACCTTGTGCGCAATCGCATAATGTACCAGTTCAGCCTTATTATGCAGATCGAGTTTACGCATCAGGTTGCTTTTATGGGCTTCTATCGTTTTTCCGCTCAGGCCCAATATCACGGCAACATCTTTCACGGTCTTGCCTTCCGCCAGCATTCTCAGCACTTCACGCTCCCTGACGGTCAAAGAATCCAGCGCTGATTCTTCCAGGCGCCGGTTGAAGAAGCGATCAGCCATCGGGATGTGCTTTTCTCCCCGGTAGGCTTTCTCAATGGCAAGCTTCAATTCCCGTGCGTCGCTGGACTTAAGAACGTAGGCGTGAGCTCCAGCCTCTATCGCTCGCCGGACAAAAACATCGTCATTGTGTCCACTGAGAAATACAACCTTGGTGTCGGGGTTAGATTTCTTCGCGAGGCGCGATGCGTCAAATGGCGATTGGCCTGGCATCGCCACATCCAAGATAAGAACGTCTGCTCTGTGCTTAACAGCACAAACGGCTGCTTGTCCCGCATCATCGAAGGCGCCAACAAATTGAATGTCGCCATCGCGTTCAAGCGAATGAAGTAATGCTTGCCGAACTAGAATGTGATCGTCAGCAATCACACAGCGAATCACTATGATCCTTATAACTTCTTACGAGAAGTAGCTGTATTCAACTGAACAACCGGGATCGGGGGGATAGGAACCGTTAAGCAATCTTGTTACATTTTTAGTTTTAATGACTGTAACCTACCACTGTAGCGCTTAACCTGGCAATACTGTTATCGCCGCGCCTTTCTGGAACAAAAGTGCCCGCTCACGCGTCTGCTATCCTTTGTATCCATAATTGAAACTGGAGCCAGCGATGTCATTCTCTGCACTCGCCCGCGGAGCAGCCATGTTCTGCGTGGCATTTTTCTGCCTGCATGCTGCTGCGCAAATCGACCAAACCTACGCGCGCGACCCAAAACAAGCCGTCGATCAGGACTACACGCAGCGCATCAATCAATACACCACGCTGCCTGAGCTGAATTCGCCGCTCACCAATTACCTGCCTGCATCCTCGACTGTCCCCACGCCGCAAAAAGTATTGGGCGATGTCTCCGGAGCGCCCGATATTCTTCCTTACGCAGAAGACGTCTACAGCTACTTCCGTATGCTCGAATCAGCTAGTCCCCGCGTGAAGGTCTTCACCATCGGCCACACAGAAGAAGGCCGCGAGATGATCGCTGTCGCCGTTGCCGACGAGTCCCTGCTCAAGAATTACAAGGAAAACGACGCGCGCCTGGCGAAGCTCGCCGACCCACGCACCATCAACATGAACGACGCGACTGCAGCGGACCTCGTCAAGCAGTCCGTGCCCGTCTACTACATCACCGGCACCATCCACTCGCCTGAAACCGGCGCGCCCACCGCGCTCATGGAACTTGCCTATCGCCTTGCCGTCGATGATTCGCCTTATATCCAGTTCATCCGCACGCACATGATCACGCTCATCACGCCCGTCGTTGAAGTCGATGGCCGCGATCGCATGGTTGATATCTACAAGTGGCACAAAGCGCATCCGAGCGAAAATTACCCACGCCTCGTTTACTGGGGCCATTACGTCGCGCATGACAACAATCGCGACGCCATGACGCTGACCCTTGACCTCTCACGCAACGTGCTCAACACCTATGTCGGCTGGCATGCGCAGGTCCTGCACGACCTCCATGAATCCGTCCCATTCCTCTACGACAACACCATCGGCGACGAGCCGTACAACGCATGGCTCGACCCCATCCTCACCAATGAATGGCAGATGATCGGTTGGAACAATGTCCAGGAGATGACCAAGTTCGGCATGCCCGGTGTCTTCACGCACGGAGACTTCGACACCTGGTCTCCCGGCTACCTCATGTTCATGGCCGCGATGCACAACGGCATCAGCCGCCTCTACGAAACCTTCGGCAACGGCGGCGCAGATACCGTGGAGCGCATCCTTACGCCCGGCGAATACTCGCGTACGTGGTTCCGGCAGAACCCGCCTTATCCAAAAGTGAAATGGTCGCAGCGCGACAACAACAACTATGAAGAAACAGCGCTCCTAGTCTCGCTCAACTACTTCGCGCAAAATGCGCAGACCTTCCTCAACAACTTCTACCTCAAGAGCAAGCGCTCTATCCTTAAGCCAAACGATTCCGGTCCAGCCGCCTACGTGCTTCCAGCAAATGAAGACTCGAAGGATCGGCAACGCATGCTGCTCGATATCCTGCGCGCCCAGCACGTTGAAATCAGCGAAACAACGGAAGCAGCCACCGTCTCAGTTCCCGTTAAGCAGAAACGCGACAAGAAGGATGACGGCAGCGACAAAGACACAAAAAAGCCCGAGCAGCCGAAAACAGAATCCCGAACCTTCCCGGCAGGCAGCTACGTCATCCGCATGGATCAGCCCTACTCACGTATCGCCGACGCATTGCTCGATCGCCAGTACTGGGCACCAGACGACCCGCAGAAGACGCCATACGATGACACCGGCTGGTCGCTTCCCGCTCTCTTCAGCGTAGAAGCCGTGCGCGTAACTGAGCCTGCCGTTCTGAAAACCAAAATGGAAATTGTGCCTGAAGGTATTGGCTATGGGCATATGGGAGGGAAGAACTCGATTTTTGTTATTGCCAATCATGCTGATCCGAGCCTTATTACATTGCGATATCTGCTGAAGAATGCAACTGTATCGGTTGCAGATGCACCATTTACTGAAAATGGCCAGCAGTTTCCTGTCGGCTCATTGATCGTCAAAGACATTTCCTACGACGAGATGATGTCGGCATGGGGAAAAACGCCACTCCTGACTACAGTCGGCCTAATTACTCCTCCATCCGTTCCAACACATCCTGCCACCGCGCCACGCATCGCTATGATGCACACTTGGCTTGGCACACAAACCGAGGGTTGGTGGCGTCAGGCACTCGATAAACTCGGCGTACCCTTCGACTACATCAACACACAAACTGTAAGCAGCGAAGATGATCTCCGCTCGAAGTACGACATCATTCTTTTCGCACCCGTCGGCTTTGCGCGCACAGCGCAGATCGTTCAAGGATTACCGATGTGGGGTAACGCGCTGCCATGGAAGAAGACCGATCTAACGCCCAATCTCGGCCGCATCGACTCGACCGATGACATGCGCCCCGGCCTCGGCTACAGCGGCGTCGACCATCTCCGCCGCTTCGTCGAGCAGGGCGGCTTGCTCATCACTTCCGAAGACACGGCGCAGTTCGCCATCGAAACTGGCCTCGCCCCCGGTGTCTCCGTCACTTCGCACGGCGACCTTAAAGTAGTCGGCACTCTTTTGAGCACGACCGTCGTCGATCCAAAATCGCCCGTGCTCTATGGATACAGCAAGCCGCTTACCGTCTACAGCGAAGACGGCCTCTCCTTCAATGTAAGCAACACGGTAGGAGGCACGCGCGGTCCACGTTTCGGTACAGGAGACGAGCGCCCGACCGGCCGCGGCGGTCCCGACGACCCTGACACCCCTCAGGGCCGTCGATACATCGCACCAGACGAACAGCCAAAGCCCAAAACCTGGGAACCGATGCCGCTCAACGAAGAGCAGACCCGCAACAATCCCAACGTGATTCCAGCAGGACTGCGCCCACTAGTCCTGCTGCGCTACGCCGATCAGGACTCACTTCTGGTTTCAGGTCTGCTTGATCACGGCAATCTGCTTGCCCAGCACGCGGCCGTGGTCGCAGCGCATCTCGGCAAAGGCTTAGTTCTGCTCTTTGCAAACAACCCCATCTACCGAGGCGAGACGATCGGCAGTTACCCGCTAGTCTTCAATGCCATTCTCAACTTCGATCACCTGACCAGTACACCTGCCACACCGCAGAAGACAACGGGACAATAAAGCCTGCACAAAGAAAAATGGCCGGAGGCTTTCATCACCGCATCCGGCCACTCTCGTTTTAGACGATTTTCATCGCTTCCGGATCCCAATGGACCACGGTGCCTTTTTCCATGCTCACATTGCCGAGCAGGGCAGCGCCGGCGGCACGGTACCCAAACACCGCATCCTCCACTACTGGCTGACGCGAGCGCACCGACGCAAAGAAATTCTTGAAGTGGTCATAGCTGTCGCTGTATCCATGTGGGGCCGCATAGCGCTCGAAGGTCGCCGGCGGCGGCCCATCCGGATGCACCTCCGGATACGTCTTCTTGTACTCAGCGATGATCTGCTTTTGCATCGCTTCCGTAAACGTATCGACGGTGTATCCTGGATCCTTCTCACGCGGCACGCGGCTCACACTTACGCCGCCACCGCCAATCTCCATCGTGCCCTCCGATCCGGTAAAGACGAGCCCTTCACTCTCCTCGCCGCCGTCCACGAAATTCACGCGAAGGCTCAGGTTAAATCCTTCCTTGTAATCGAAGAGTCCAAGCATTACATCCGGAACATCGCGGCCATCCTTCCAGAAGCGCAGTCCACCCGTCGCCATCGCGCGCGTCGGCCCGTGAGAGCCCGTAATAAAATGCGTCCCGCTGAAGAGATGCACAAACAGATCGCCCGCCACGCCACTCCCATATGCCTTCCACTTACGCCACTGGAAAAAGTGCTCAGCATTGAAAGGAATCTTCGGAGCCGTCCCAAGAAAGCGCGGCCAGTCGCATGTATCCGTCGAAGCATCCAGCGGAACCGTATAATCCCACGCCCCAATAGCGGAGTTCCGATCCCAGCGAGCCGTCACCATATTCAGTTGGCCAATCGCGCCCGAGGCCAGCAGCTCCTTCGCCTTCGCATACACAATCGAACTCACCCTCTGGCTCCCGATCTGAAGGATCCGATTCGTCTTGCGTGACGTCTCAATCATCTCCGGCCCGTCGCTGTACAAGTGGATCATCGGCTTCTCGCAGTACACATCCTTACCCGCCTTCATCGCGTCCACAGAAGCCTGCTTGTGCCAGTGATCCGGAGTGCCGATGATGACCGCATCCACATCCTTGCGCGCCAGAATCTCGTTGTAATCGCGGGTCGTAAATATGTCCGCGCCCCAAAGCTCCTTGCTGTGGGCCAGCCTGCCATCGTAGCAATCTGCCACTGCAACCAGCTTTACGCCCGGAACCTTAATGGCTTCCTTGGTGTCATACATTCCCTGACCGCCGGCGCCGATCAATGCAATCTGGATGTGGTCGTTCGCCGATACCGCCTGCGCCGGCTCGTTTTGCACCGCAGTCAGTGCGTGTACCTTTCCTCCAAGACTCGTCCCCAGAATCGTCTGTCCCGTCGCCGCCCCTGCCACTTTCAAGAAATTTCTACGATTCAACTCGTGCACAACACCCCTCACACTTGAAGTTGCTTACAGTCTGTAACCATACACGGATTTACTTCTGGCATCACCCGCACATATAGGTTGACAACTTTTCACTCATGAGAATAAGTTTTCACATACAATTCACCCGTCCGAAATTTCTACCTTGAGGGGTTTGCATTGAATTCAGTCCATCGCACCATCACTTCCATCGGCGCCAGCGTCGTCCTCATCGCCGCGGGCTTAGCGGGTTGCTCTCAGCAGCCAAAACAAACCGCGGAGAGCGCGCCTGCTGCGAAACCCGCAACAGATCATCCGGTAGCGTCCATTCAGGACACAGAAACTCCCGAGCAGCGTGATGCCCGCATGGCATGGTGGCGTGAAGCACGCTTCGGTATGTTCATCCACTGGGGCCTCTACTCCATCCCCGCCGGCACATGGAACGGCAAGCAGATCCCCGGCATTGGCGAATGGATCATGAACACAGCATCTATCCCTGTCGCCGACTACAAGGCGCTCGCGCCCAAGTTCAATCCAACCGGCTTCAACGCGCATGACATCGTCGCCCTCGCCAAGGCCGCTGGCATGAAGTACATCGTCATCACCTCCAAGCATCACGACGGCTTCGCCATGTATGACTCCAAGGCGAACGACTTCAACATCGTTGCCGGGACGCCTTACAAACGCGACCCGATCAAGGAACTCGCAGAAGAGTGCAAGAAGCAGGGAATCAAGCTGGGCTTCTACTACTCGCAGGACCAGGACTGGACCGCGCCCGGTGGCGCTGCTCTCAAGACCGGCGACCACCAGCCGCCCACCTATCACTGGGACAAAGCGCAGGACGGCAATTTCCAGCAGTATCTCGAAACCAAAGCCATCCCTCAGTTGAAAGAGCTGCTGGCGAACTACGGCGATTACCCCGCCGTCATCTGGTTCGATACGCCAACGCCGGATATGACTCCGCAACTGGCGTCTGAGATCGTCACCGTGCTCAACCAGTATCCGAAGCTCATCTGGAACAACCGTCTCGGCGGCGGATACAAGGGCGACACCGAAACACCCGAGCAGTTCATCCCTGCGCAGGGCTATCCCGGACGCGACTGGGAATCCTGCATGACCATGAACGACACCTGGGGCTACAAGTCCTATGACAAGAATTTCAAATCAACTGAGACGCTGCTGCGCAACCTCATCGACATCGCCAGCAAAGGCGGCAACTACCTCCTGAATATTGGCCCCGATTCCCATGGCGTCGTCCCTCCTGAGGAAGTCGTACGTCTTCATCAGGTAGGCAAGTGGCTCGACGTAAACGGCGAAGCCATCTACGGCACGCATCCCACTCTTTTCGGAGCCGAAGCTGGCAGCTTTAGCTCAACCGAAAAAGACGAAGACGGCAAGCCGAAATTTATCCCCGCATGGGATTGGCGCTCAACCACCAAGCCCGACAAGGTCTATATTGAGATATTCAAGTGGCCCCACGGCGGTTCATTCCACCTCGACAAGATGCCGCGTAAAGTCACCGGTGCCTATCTGCTGGCTGACTCCGCCCACAAGCCCCTCAAATTCACCCAGAACGGAGACAGTCTCGACGTACAGCTTCCGGCAAAGGGACTCGATCCCATCGCTACTGTGCTCGTCCTTGATGCAGCCCAATAGCGCGGGTATCCACAACAGAGGGTGCGGCATCTCCGCACCCTTTTCTATCTCTGCGATTGGCCTGAAAAAGCATTCCATGTTACTCTTATTGCAGACACTTAGGAAGTGTATTCACTAGAACTTAGCAATAGGAGTAACGCACTCTCGTGCTGGCACCTGCAAAAAAAACCGACATTATCTCTCGCTTTCGCACTCATGACTCCGACACCGGCAGTCCTGAAGTCCAGATTGCGATCCTGAGCGAGCGCATCGGCGAACTGACTGAGCATTTCAAGACCCA
>Ga0126381_100007304_pt1 | contig 12281 bp, 11 predicted proteins | sample PanSoiMetPlot_28_FD_96465 | JGI IMG/M metagenome (GOLD analysis project Ga0126381, IMG submission 96465) | Tropical forest soil microbial communities from Panama - MetaG Plot_28 | ecosystem: Environmental > Terrestrial > Soil > Tropical forest > Bulk soil | place: Panama | collected 2016-02-17
CCAAACAACACATTGGCCGAGCCGCCGCTCGCCACCTCCAGCGTCCCGCCGAGGAGCGCGGTGTCCTCGGCTAGTCCGCCCGACTGGACGACTTCGCGGCCGTCGCGCCAGACCATGTCGCCGACCGTGGTTCCGCCGCTGGCCACGACCACGCTGCCGGCGCCAACCATAGCGGGCGGCGCAAGCCCATCGATGCCGAGGCTGGCGCTGCTCTGCATGCCGCCGTTGCTGACCACGACTTCGCCGCCGCTGGCGACGAAGTCGGAACTCGTAACCCCGCCGCTCGAAATCACTTCGACGCCGCCGCTGTTGATCAGGTTTTCGACCCCCGTTCCCCCGCTGGCGACCACTTCGACGCCGCCGCTATTTACCGTAGTGCCGTTCCCCATGCCGAACACCATTTCTGTTGCGCCACTGAGGATGGTGGCGCCGGGGAGACCGTCGGGCGCAAGGAAGCGGTTTCCGTTTCCGTCAATCCCGCCGGGAAGCACGACGAGCGTGGCGCCGCCGCCGACCGTGGCGCGGGCCTCTAGTCCGCCAGAGGCGACCTCCATCTCGGCGCCGCTGAGCAGGACCGCACTGCCCGCGTAGCCGGCCACGAGGGCTAGTCCACCGCTGCTGATCGTCGTCCCGAGCGCCTGGCCGCCGACGGAGACGATCTGCTCGCCGCCCGCGCCGACCATCGCGCTGCTGGCCAAGCCGCCGGAAGAGACAATTTCCATGCCGCCGATGATGGTTGTGCCGGTGGCGAGGCCAACGGCAGAGATGACCTCCACGCCGCCGCCAAGCAACGTCGTGTTGCTGGCCACGCCGTTGTAGGCGGATGTCCCATTGGACCAACCGGAGACGACCTCCACGCCGCCGCTGAGGACCGTCGCTCCGATGGATGCGGCGCCTGGGGATAAGACAAGTGCGCCGCCGCCTTCAACCGTGGTGCTGGTGACCGTTCCACTGTTGACGTTGACGTCGCCGCCATTGATCGTCGTGCCGATGAGCGTCCCACCGTTGAGGTTGACGTCGCCGCCACTGCTGACTGTCGTGCCTACGGCGCTGGCAAGGTAGCCGACGTCAACCGTGGCGCCGTCGCTGACGGTATAATCGTTCAGTACGTAAGCCGTGACGGAATAGGTCAAGCTGGAGTCGGAGTAGACCACATCGTCGCCGATCGCCAGCGTCCCGCCGCTCTCGATCGTGAAGGGAGCCGTGATGTCCGTTCCGTTCAGCGCCAGGGTTCCGCCGCTAAGGACCGTGACGCTGCCGGCAACCCCGCTGGTGCGGATTACTTCCTCGCCGCCGGCGCCGACCGTCGTATCGCCCGCCAGGGCGCCCGCCAAGACCACCTCCACGCCGCCGGAGACAACCGTCGTGTCGCTGGCGACGGCGCCGCCGTACAGTTCAAACACGCCGCCGCTGACCGTCGTGTCGATGGCGCTGGCGACGCCGGCGCCGGCCAGCTCGAACGTGCCGCCGCCGACCGTCGTGTCGCTGGCGACGCCGCCGCTGAACACCCACAGAAGGCCGCCGCTGTTGAGGCTGTTGCCCCCCTCGATCGTTGTACCGATGGTGACGCCGCCGTAGCCAACCTGTTCGATGCCGCTGTTGAGCACGAGCGTATTGCTCGCCACGCCGGCGACCCCCAGCAGGCCATCGGTCACGACGGTGTCGATGGCGACGCCGCCGGTGTTCACGCCGACTTCTCCAAAATCGATGATGTCGGCGGCGACGAGCGTGCCGCCGGTATCGACAATCGCCGCCCAGAGCCCGCCGGCGGACCCGGTGGTCGCCGCGGCGGACGCGAACTGCCCGTCGAGCACCGTCCCGCTGATCACATCACCGGATTCAACGAATAACACTCCCTCTTCGATGTAGGACATCCCGATCCCCTTCAATCTTCCCTAGCTCAGACAGTCTTTCCCGGTCGGCGAGGTGCCCCACACCACATTCAGCAGCGCGACACGCTTGGGGGCCCACCTCAGCCACGGCAATCGCGGACGCCCGGCGGCGCAAATTTTGCCTTTCCGGATGAAATGGTTTTGACACGGAAAGGCCGTGCGCGAGCCTATAGCAGCCGAGCCATGTAAATTGCCGGTGCTATCCGACCTGTCATCGATTTGCGGGCGCCGTGACACAAACACATCCAACTCTCGCCCGTGTTTTCCGGTCGACCGTCATAACTTGAGCCGGATCAGCGGGCGACCATCTGAAGAAACGCCCCGCACGCCCGGGCGCCCCGGTCGTTTTCGGTTGGCCTGTTGCTTATTGGTGACAGCCTGTAGGTCTGATCGGGTGTATCGTTGATTTCGGCCTCAGGTGTCGCCCCCGGCACGGAGCTTCCTCAACTGAGGCCGTGGGGCCCCGGCTGTCAGCCAGGCCGGGGCCTTTTCCCTCCAGATAAAGTGTTACTTGCCCTTAGGGCCCTTTGCTCCGCGCAGGGTACCTGCCGGCGGCGCGGCTCAGATCCGGCGCGCACCATTGCGCGATCTACTCAGCGGCGGGCACCACGCGCGCCACCTCCACGTACGGCGGCTCCGCGAGCGGCAGCGCCACCTCCACGTACGGCGACTCCGCCAACAGCAGCGCCGCCTCTGACGACTGCACCGCCACTTCTGTAGTAGGCGCCTCCACCGCAAGACTGATAGTTCGGGTCACAATAGCCGCTGCCGTAATAAGGGCTGCCGACAACTGCTGCGCCGCCAGCGACCGCTCCCCGCCGAACGACCGCTCCACCGCGGGCCGCCACGGCGCCGCCGCCGCGAGCTGCTGCGGCGCCTCCGCGAGCTGCGCGCGCCGCGAAGGCGTCAGTCGCAAAACACGCGATCCCGAGTGCGGCGACCGCCGCAAGGGAAATAACTGCACGATATGACATGGCATTTCCTTTCTATCAGGGGACTGTCGGCCCGCCGAGAGTCACTGCGGCGGGATGGCGGTCCCGACCGAGGGAGCCGGGGACGGTCGACGATCGGAGCCGCCTTCCTGGGGCACACGCAGGGAACTCCCAGGTGGCGCGCACGCTACTGGCCCGTCGATGGCCGTTTTTGACGGATGTCAAATTTGACGCGGGCCCCCTAACCGCCCGGGACGCCTAGCGGTCCGGCGGCGGCGCGCGATCAGGATCGGTACTTGCTCAGTGCCGGCGGCGCGCGACGGATCCGGGGGGTGCCAGAACTCGCGCTGCATCTGCGCGCCGGCGCGGTGCAGGGAGCCGTCGCCGAGCGGCCCCTGAAACGTACCACCAGCGGGGCCTTACTTCTTGCTGGTGCTCCCGGAGGCCAAGGCCTTGTGGGTCAATCAAAGACTGCGCGCGGGGTAGAACCACATTTCACGATACAGCGGCTCCAGCTTTGACACGGCCGTAAGCCAGCTATTGACCGGTAAATACTGGCTGCCGCTTTTCCACGAAGGCAGCCACGCCTTCCTGCGCATCCCGTGTCGGAACAATTCGCGCGAATGCAGCCTCTTCGATTGCCAATCCGTCATCGATCGACGCGTCCATGCCACGGTGTACCGCTGCCAGAGCTGCCGCGAGCGTCAGCGGCGGCTTTGACGCAAGTTCCCCGGCCAGGGCAAGCGCTGCTTCAAGTAGATCTGCGGATGACACGATGCGATTGACGAGACCGAGACGCGCGGCTTCGGTCGCGTCAAAGGTTCGTCCGCTTAAGATCAACTCAAGTGCCGCTTTCCGGCCGATGTTCCGGGGAAGCCGTTGGGTTCCACCAAACGTCGGAATGATACCAATGTTGATTTCCGCCTTTGAGAAGGTGGCCGTGTCTGCCGCAAAGGCGATGTGGGTGGACTCAACCAATTCGCATCCGCCACCGTAGGCAAGGCCATTGATCGCTGCAATGATCGGTTTTGAGAAGGATTCAACACGCCGGGTCATGCGGTGCCCTGGCCGCATAAAGTGCGCGATGGCTTCGGCGGCTCCCGAGCGCATGTGCTCTTGAAAGGTGATGATATCGGCCCCGGCACTGAACGCGCGCCCAGCTCCCGTGAAGACCACCGTACGTACGTCCGAAGCCAGCTCAATTCGGTCCAGCGCGCTCATGATTGCCAACAACAATTCGTTATTTAGCGCATTCAATTTTTCCGGCCGATTGAGCGTGAGAAGCGCGACCTTCCCTTTAAGATTGACCTTCAATACGTCGGACATGAGCATTCCTTTCGCGCTGCGGCAATGACCCGATTCGCATAAGGGACACCTAAGCGGGAACCAATCACCATTACCTACAAATCCCCACTCAATGCCTCCGCCGTGTCCTTGCCGGACACCACTGGCACGATCTCGAACGCCATCAGATCGGACCAGCCGGCTATCCAGCGTTGCAGTAACGTGATCTCGTCCGCTTCCATCAGCTGGAAGCAGCGGCCAAGGTCGGCCGCCACCCAACTGCTTACGAACTTCAATCCCTCCGGCATCATGCGTCCCCTTTCGCGCAAGCGGCGGTAGATCGCCTTGGCATCCTGATTGCGGAAAGTTTCAACGACCATGAACATCATGAGGGGTGGCCCTCCTGGGCGACACACATTACCACACCGAACACGGGTTGTTTTGCATTACAGCAAAATCGCCCGGCCAATGATCGGTCGTCCTTGCCTGTCGTGGCGCGTTGCCAGCCACGGTTGACCTGCCTCAGGTAGCGAAGAATTGGCCCAATCGGCGGCAGTCGGCAGGTTACCCCCGATGACATGTTGAGTCCGAGAAGGATCGGCGAGAGCGCGGGGTGATGGCAAGCAACCGGCGTCTTAAATCGATCAAAGTTTCGTTGACGCGGGCTCAAAGTCCCTTATGTAAGCCGGCAAACACCCGGAAATATTCTGGCGCCGGACAGTTGAGCTCGCGTCAAGTAGCGTCGCGAGAATGTCGTCCGGTACGTCTGAGCGCCACCTCAGGCCGACGGATCGCTTGGCATCCAGCCCGGCCATCGATCGGGCGACGACATCGTTCGTCGCCAAACTCAGCGGTGCAATGGCGATACCGAGGCCTTGACTAACAAGCCGCAACGCGAGTTCATCGCGCTCGGCCCTTGCGACCACACGTATGCGGGTGCTCTCCGGCCAGAGTTGCCCCCGCTTCGCTTCGCAGCCGAGTCGTAAGACGAAGGGCTGTCCCTCAAGATCCGCGACTGACAGCTTCGCGTGAGCACCCGTAGCGAAGGGGTGGGTTCGCGAGCTCAGCACGACGAACGGCTCCCGCCAGAGAACGCGAGCATTGCCGGCATCTTTATCGACAATCGTCCATGCCGCATCGATACGCGCCTGACGCAGCCATTCGCTAATACGGATCGCCCCACCTTCCCACACTTGTAGACAAAGATTTGGATTGCGCAGTGTTAGTGCGCTTGAGAACGCAGCAACATCGCAACTTGCGATTGTCTGCAGAACACCAATGCGGAGCTTACTGGGTCTATGTTCGTCATTTGTAAACCGCGCCCGAGCGACATCACAATGACGAAGAATTTCACGGGCATCGCCATAAAAGCGCAGCGCCTTGGGCGTGGGGCGTAGACTTCGACCGGCGCCTCGACGCCGGAACAGCGGTTGCCCCAGCTCCGCCTCAAGTGCCTTGAGCCCCGCCGAGATGGAAGGTTGGGACATACGCAGGCGCTCGGCCGCCCTGACGACACCGCCGCAGTCAACAACCGCGATAAAGAAACGCAAATGCTGAATCTTCATCGCCTTTTCCTATGGCCCTACATAGAAATAATATATTTTCCTATGTGCGATGCCAATGCTACTCGAAAGGAGGTGTCGGAAAATTCACAGATCCGGCGGCGACGAACCGTAGGCAGACGCAGAGGGCTATAGCGATGATTGCGGTAATCTTTGAATCCTGGCCCACGAACGCCCAAAGATACATCGATATGGGGGAGGCTCTGCGATCGCATCTGGAGACCCTGGATGGGTTTATCTCCATCGAGCGCTTCCGAAGTGTGAGTGATCCGGCGAAGCTTGTTGCGCTCTCGTTCTGGCGCGACGAAGCCGCGGTCGCGGCGTGGCGCAACAACGAGGTCCATCGCGTCATTATGGTGAAGAGCCGGCAGGACGTCTTCCGCGACTATCGGCTTCGGGTCGCTGCGGTGCTGCGAGACTACGGAATGTTCGAGCGTGATCAGGCGCCCCAAGACAAAGAGCGGAGCTGCCGCTCTTAGCGCAATTAAGCGGACCACATGGCAGAAAATATATTGTCATTCCTGCCAGCCCCACGTTGCGCGCCCACCGGGAGGAAGGGCTTGGCATCACGGTTTCGTACTTCGTCGACGAGGCCTCGATCCGCGCTTGGCAGCAGAACGCCCGGCATCTGGTAGCACAGCGGCTCGGCAAGGCGCTGGTGCTCCCACCACGAGCTCCGCATCGCCAAAGTGGAGCGGGCCTACAGAGGACCGCAGGCGCGCTTATGACACAACGAAGAGAGGGAGAGTCCGATGCCAGAGGGTTTCGCCGGGACGCCCGAGCCGCCGTATTACGCGGTCATCTTCACGTCCCTGCGCACTGAGGGAGACAATGGCTACACGGCTATGGCCGGCGCGATGCTGGAGTTGGCGCGGAAGCAACCTGGTTGTCTCGGTGCTGAGACAGCGCGCGATCCTGCCGGACTTGGAATAACGGTGGCATATTTCATCGACGAGGACGCAATTCGCGCCTGGAGGGAGAATTCGCGTCACTTGGTTGCCCAGAAATTGGGCAAGGAACGCTGGTACTCGCACTACGAGCTCCGCATCGCCAAAGTGGAGCGGGCCTACGCAGGACCACAGGGGCGGTAAGGCCAGAAATCCCTTTTCAGGGGTTCTAATCGCATCCGCATGCGACACAAATATCAATAATATCAAAAGTTTCTATTTTCGGGCGCAAGTCAATGTCTAAATTTTGTCTCGCGGCACGGGGAGCGAGCCCCCTTCGCGCCCCGTCGTCTGGGGTAACACGTAACACGTCTGGGGCTGTGAGGAACGGGCGCTGGGGCATGTCACGACGATCCGCACTAGCCCGGCGCGCTTCGGCTTCGATGCGCTGGCGCGCGCGCCTCGTCGGGCGCGACGTCTTCAGCGCGCGATCGTTCCTACTTCGCCAAAGGCCAGGAAAGGCGGATGCGAGCCCAAGCTTGCGCCTACCGCACGACCTTGAACAGCCGCTCCCAGCGTACTTCCGAGCCGTTGCGAATCGAGAAGAAAATCATTTGGGCACGCCCGATCAGGTTTTCAAACGGCACGTAGCCGACCCCGCCGGTGGGATCGCGGCTATCGCTGGAATTGTCGCGGTTGTCGCCCATCATGAAGTAGTGCTCGGGAGGCACCTCGAAGATCGGAGTGTTCTCAAGCTCCTGGATGGGCCGTTCCAAGGTGACGTAGGTGACGCCGTTGGGCAGCGTCTCTTGCCAGCGCTTGATCGTCTCGGAGCGGCCGAGCTCGTTGGTTTCGACGATGTCTTCGATGCGCTGGCGCTTGACCGGCTCGCCGTTGATGTGAAGGAGTCCATTGATCATCTGAACCCGGTCACCAGGCAGCCCGACGACGCGCTTGATGTAATCGATCGAGTCATTCTTGGGCAAGCGGAACACGACAACGTCGCCGCGCTGCGGTTCGGCGGACCAGATGCGCCCCGAGAACAGCGGCGGCGAGAACGGCAACGAGTAATGGCTGAACCCGTAGGCAAATTTCGAGACGAACAGATAGTCGCCGACCAGTAGCGTTTCCTCCATCGCACCCGACGGGATACTGAACGCCTGAAACAGGAAGATGCGGGACCCGAAGAACAAGAGCACCGCCGCGATGATGAGCAACGCCTCGACATGCCCGCGCGACTGGCGCTTAGTTTCAAGGGTCGCGCTCATCACTATCCCCTCCCGCTCGCCTGGCTCGGTGCACTTCTAGCCCGGCCCGGAGATCGCATGCAACGCGACGCGCGCGAACCTTCATGCGAAAACGTATGGCGAATTACCTCCCCCGTTACCATCGCGTTGCGCGATCAGCGCCATCGCGAGGTGTCGCGCGCTATCGACAGATCGGGCGGGCGCCAAAATTCTCACTGCGCCTGCGCGCAGACGACGGTGCACCGAGCCGTCGCCGAGCGGCTGATCTCGGAGCGCATGCGCGACGGCCTCGAGGAAGGGCGCGCGTAAATCAGAATCGAGCGGCTGCGGAGGGATCAACCTACTCGCCGGCAATAATCTTGGCGCGGGCGACCAGATCGGCCGGGGTCGCGTAGAGGGCGCCGATTTGGCGTGCAACCTCGTCGGCCCGCATGGGCGTAACAAGGAGGCGCAGCTGCGCGGCCTCGGTCAGGAAAGCCGGGTCGACCACCATGGCGTCGAAGGCCGCGCGCAGCACCGCCATGCGATCGGCCGGCACGCCGCCGCCGGCCATGAACAGGCGGCCGAGCCGCTCCGGGGCGGTGAGGAAGTCATAGATTTTGCGGTCGTCGGCGCTGCGCAGCAGATCCCTGCCATACGGCACGCTTGGATCCATGCCGGCGACGAGCGTGGGCGACAGGCGCACCATGATGTTGATCCTGCGGTCGCGTAGCCAGTCCTCGGGCACCGAGGTCCAGCCGCCGCAATCCCCATCGATCTCGCCCCGCTCGACCGCGAGCCGCTTGTCGGCGCTGCCCGCATAGCCCGAAACCTGCTTGAGCTTCACGCCCAGCAGGTTGCGCAGCAAGGCGGTGTCAACATTGCCGGCGTTGCCCTGGGCGGTCGCGCCGAACACGACCTCGTTGCGGGCGAGCATCTCGGCGAAGTTACGCACGCCGCTCGCGCTGCGCAGATAGCAGACGCGCACGTCCTCGCTGACATTGCCGACCCATGCATAGCTGCGGAAATCGAGGCGCACGCGCTCCGGCGCGGTGATCGCCTCGGTCAGCAGCCCGGAGGAGAAATGCGCCAGCACCGTGCCGTCCTCAGGCGCCGCGTTGAGCGCCATCACGGAGCGCAGCGAGCCGGCGCCGGGCATGTTCTGGATCAGGATCGCAGGCGCGCCCGGAATGTGCGCCGCGAGATGGCGCTGCACCAGGCGCGCATAGGCGTCCGCCCCTCCCCCCGGCGGCAGGCCGACGATGAGCTTGATGGTCTTGCCAGCATAGAAGCCAGGCTGCTGCGCGCTCGAAGGTTCTGCCGGCAATGTGAGTGCGATGAATGCCGCGGCCGCAAGCCGCCTACACGAGGGAGACGACGCGCGCGGCATTGGCACGCTTCAATCAAGTCTTGAGTGGATCGACATAGAGCGATGCATCCATCTGCGAGGGAACGCCGCCAGCCTTCAGGATCTGCTCGTATTCCTGTCGGATGAAGGGATCCTCGTCCCAATACGGAATGGCGGTGCCGCCGTCGCGGATGTCGATGGCGCCTTCGTCGATCGCCTTCTCACCCGGCCGCCCGGGTTTGTGCGCCCGGTGATTGTTGGGGCCATACCAACCGATGAGGCGCAGCTGCTCCTTGCTGGTGCCGAAATGGGCATGGAACCAGTCGCCGCCGAACGGCGCGGCCGTCACCATGCCGACCGGCTCGTAATCCTGGCGCAGCACCTGATCGGCCTTGCCGTCCTTCCAGGGCGTGAGCCCGAGCGTCCGCGGCCACGTATAGGTGTAGCCGGTGCCCTTGATGCACACGAGCACCGCGGCTGAGGCGTGCGCATGCGCCTTGGAATATTGCCCGGTCAGATATTCGCCGATGAAGCCGTAAAACACGTTGCCGGCCATGTTCGGCTCCATCCGCCGGTAGCCCTGCGAGCGGCGGTTGTCGAGATAGAGCTCGGCATTGAAAATATCAGGGATCAAGTTGGTGGTGCGCATCGCAAGCCCGCGCAGCGGATCGGGCGCGACGTCGTCCTTGGGCTTGAAGTAGTTTTCGCTGCCGTCGTAGCGGTTCGGCAACTCGACCGGACAGTTGAAGATCCAGTCGGTGTCGCGGAACAGGTTGATCACATTGGGCGCGGTGGTCGCGACCAGGATCAGCGCCGGGCTCGAGGCGGCATTGACGATGCGGTGCCAGGTGTTCATCGGCACCGAGAACATCGAGCCCGCTTGCCACTCGAACGTGCGCGGCGTCTTGTGCGTGTCGGTCCAGATCTCGGTCGAGCCGCGGCCCTCGACCACGAGGAAAATCTCCTCGTACATATGGCGCTCCGGCTTGAGCGCACCGGCACCCGGCACCTCGACCAGATAGCAGCCCCACAACCCTTCGGTGCCGAACAACTGGATGAACGTGCCGCGCCCACCCATGCGCGCCCACGGCTTGAGCGGCAGATCCTGCACCTTGCGCACCCCGATCCCGCGATAGATCGGAATGCCCTGCGCCTGCATGAAGTCGTCGTAGGCCGTGTTCGGCCGGTTCCAGGCGCCGTAGCCCGCGTTCTTCGTCCCTTCCGGCTCGTGCCAGTGCGAGCTCGTCACATCGTGCATCAAACTTTCTCCAAGTCGTCCAAAGCGATCCTAGGTTTGCGGTAAAATGCCGACAAGGGGCGACAATCCCCGACGACAGGATGAGATTCCTTTCGTTGCTGAATGCTCAATATCCGAGCGCAAAGGCTTCGCGGCGATAGTCGGCGCCGCCCGCGAGCGTTCCGCAGTCCAGGCGCTCGATTGCCTTGGCGGAGCCGTAGAAGTAGGCGTCATCGGCGCGCTCGGCGCGATGACCCATTTGCGCCAGCTCGCTCACGATTGCGGGCGCGAACTCGCCGTCGAGCAGCACGTCGCCGGTGCGCGTGTTGCACCAGCGCGGCGCCTCAACCGCGGCGGCGACGTCATAGCCTTCGTCGAGCAAATAGCTCAGCACCTGGACGTTGGTCAGCGTCTGGCTCAATCCGCCCGGCGTCGCCAGCGCATAGCGCACTCGCCCATCGCGGCGCACCAGGACCGGGCACAGCGTATGCGCGGGGCGCCGCCCGGGCCCGACGCTGTTGGGCTGGCCCGCCCGGTGGGTGAAGCCCTGCATGCGATTGTTGAACAGAATGCCGGTCTCCGGATCGAGCATCATGCTGCCGAAGACGTTGAACACGCTCTGCACCATGCTGATCGCATTGCCCTGCGCATCGGCCAGCAGCAAGCACGCGGTGCCGCCGCGCTCCGCGACCTTGCGGCGGGCCGTGCCGTTCAAAACCGCGCCGCGCATGCTAGCGCTCATGCCGGGCCCCAGCAACTTCTCGACCGCGTCCGGGACGGCGCGCGGATCGGCGATCATCGCGACGCTGTCGAAGGCAGCGTGCATGGCGCTGATCTGATACGCGAGACGCTGCGCGACCGAACGCGTCAGCGCGGCGCTATCGAGCGCCGCAAGTCCATTGAGCTGCATCAGTAGCAGAATGCCATAGGAGTTGGGCGGCATCACCTCGACCCGATGGTCGCGATACTCGATCGCGATCGGCTCGACCCAGAGTGGCCAATGGGCCGCGAGATCGGTGGCACGGATGAGGCCGCCGCGTGCCTCCTGATAGCGCGCGATGCGGCCGGCAAGCTCGCCGGTGTAGAACTCGCCGGCGCCGTGCCGCGCGATCGCCCGCAGCGATGCCGCAAGCGCGCCCTGCCGCAGCATGTCACCCACCTGCAGCGGCCGGCCCCGCGGCAGATAGAGCGCAGCACAGCCCGGATCGGCCGCGAGCGCCTCGCGGTTCTCCGGTAGCCGCTCCGCCAGCACCTTCGAGACCGGATGGCCTTCGGCGAGCTCGATCGCCCCATCGAACAGGCGCTTCCAGGGCAGGCGCCCGAAGCGCCGATGCATGACCTCCCAGGCGCGCACCAGGCCCGGGACCACGGGAGCGAGCGGTCCACGCGTCCTCATACCGTCGCGAAAGCGTTCCGGTGTGGCCAAGGCGGGCGCCACACCCGACGCATTGAGCCCGAAGGTCGAGCCGGTCGCGGCCTCATGGAACAGCAGAAAGCAATCGCCCCCGATCGAGGTCGCCTGCCCGACCACGACCGCAAGCGCGGCCGAAGCCGCCACCATGGCGTCGACCAGGCTGCCGCCGCCTTTAAGGACCTCGACGCCGGCGAGCGTCGCGGCGGCGTGGCCGGACACCACCATGGCGTGGTGGCCGAAGACTGGCGCGCGGGCGCTGCGGCATGCGGGGCCTGACGACATCCTACCTCATCATCATTCGTGAATGCCGGCGGCGACGATCACCTCATGCCACTTGGCAACATCGGCGCGGATGCGGCCAGCGAGTGCGTCCGGCGGCCCAGGCTCGGGCTCGACACCCTGCTCGATCAGCGCGGCCCTGACGGTGCTGTCGTTGAGGATCGCCGTCACCTCGTGATTGAGCCTCGCCACGATGGCGGCCGGCACGCCGGCCGGCATC
>Ga0126381_100007305_pt1 | contig 12279 bp, 12 predicted proteins | sample PanSoiMetPlot_28_FD_96465 | JGI IMG/M metagenome (GOLD analysis project Ga0126381, IMG submission 96465) | Tropical forest soil microbial communities from Panama - MetaG Plot_28 | ecosystem: Environmental > Terrestrial > Soil > Tropical forest > Bulk soil | place: Panama | collected 2016-02-17
CCCGGCCCGCGCCGCCGCGCTCGACGCTACTGGCCGTATCGCGCTCTTTGTCGACATGGCCGAAGCGGTGCAGGCCACCGTGGCCCGGGTGGCGGCGGAGCGCGACATTCCGGCGGAAGTGGCGCGGTATCTCGCGGCGGAAAACCTGCCGGCCGAGATCAAGATCGCGCCCGACCCGGCGCTCGACGCGCTGCCCTGGGCCGAGCGCCCGCTGCTGCAAATCGAGCGCGGCAAGGCCGAGCCGGGCGACGCGGTGTCGCTCACCCCGTGTCTCGCGGCGGTGGCGGAGACCGGTACGCTGATGCTGACATCGGGCGAGACGACGCCGACGACGCTCAACTTCCTGCCCGACACGCATGTTGTCGTGCTGCGTGCCGGCCAGGTGGTGGCGAGCTACGAGGATGGCTGGGATTTGCTGCGGGCGCGCGGGCCGCTGCCGCGCACCGTCAATTTCATCACCGGCCCGTCGCGCACCGGCGACATCGAGCAGAAGATCGAGTTGGGTGCGCACGGTCCGCGACGTCTCCACGTGATCCTGGTCGATGGCGGCGAAGACTGACCCCGACCGGCTGCTGTGGCGGCGCGCGATGCGGGGCGTCGAGCGCCTGGCATCGCGTCCCGAGCCACCATCGATCCCCACCGCGCCACCGCCCGAGCCAGCCGCGCGCAGGGTGGCTGAACCGCGACCGGGGGCGGCATCTGACGCCGCCGCGCCGGCGCCGACCCTCGACCGCTTCGCCGGCATCGACCGCGCCAACGCCGAGCGCTTGAAGCGCGGCAAGCACGCGATCGAAGCCCGGCTCGACCTGCATGGCATGACCCAGGCCGAGGCGCATCGCGCGCTTGCCGCGTTTATTCGCGGCGCGCGGGCCGCCGGCCGGCGCTGTGTGCTGATCATCACCGGACGTGGCAGCGCCGGCGGCGGCATCCTCAAGGCGGCGGTGCCGCGCTGGCTCGAAGAGCCCGAATTCCGGCCGCATCTGCTGGCGATCGCCACCGCTCAGCCGCGGGATGGCGGAACCGGGGCGCTTTACGTTATGCTGCGCCGCACACGGGCCGGCTGAGGGGTCGCTAGCCGGCCACAACGGGGAGCACCGCCATTATCGACATCGACCGGCTGCGATCGGCGCGGGTGCTGTGCATCGGCGATGTGATGCTCGATCATTACGTCTATGGCGAGGTCGGGCGGGTTTCGCCCGAGGCGCCGGTCCCGGTGCTCGCGGTCGACAGCGAGACCCATAGCCTCGGCGGCGCCGGCAATGTGCTGCGCAATCTCGCCGCGCTGGGCGCCGGGGTCTCGTTCGTCTCCGTGGTCGGCAATGACGATGCCGGACGCGAGGTGCAAAACCTGGCGGCGGCGCTCGACGCGGCGGACATCCACGTGCTGGTCCAGCCGCAGCGCAAGACCACGGTCAAGACGCGCTTTATCGCGGTCAACCAGCATCTGCTGCGCACCGATCGCGAGAGTTCGGCGCCGCTCGGCCCCTATGTCCGCGACGATCTGCTGCGCCTCGCGCACGAGCTGGCGACCAGCCACAACGTCGTCGTCATCTCCGACTACGCCAAGGGCGTGCTCGCCGATGGCGTTGCCTTCGAGATCATCAAGGAGGCGCGCGAGGCGGGCGCGCGGGTCGTTGTCGAGCCCAAGGGGGGCGACCACATCCGCTATCGCGGCGCCGACGTGCTGATCCCGAGCCGGCGCGAGCTGGCCGACGCGACCGGGATGCCGGTGAGCGGCGAAGCCGAGATTGTCGCCGCCGCCCGCGCGCTGATCGAGCGCTGCGGGTTCGGCGCGGTCTTCGTCGCGTTGGACCGCGACGGGATGATGCTCATCGAGCCGCGCAGCAGCGCGGTGCTCGAAACGATGGCGGCGGGTGACAACTACGACCCGAATGGCGCCGAGGACACGGCGGTGGCGGCGCTCGCCGCCGGGCTGGGCGGCGGGCTCAAGCTGAGCGAGGCGGCGCAGCTCGCCAGCCTCGCCGTCGGCATCGTCGGCGGCAAATCGGGCACCGCCGTGGCGTCGGCCGGCGAACTCGCCGCGTCGCTTGCGGACGAGGCGCGCTCAGAGCTCGGCGAGACCCGCTTGCGGGTCGAGGTGGCGGCGCAGCCGCGCCGCCGCCGCTAGCGCAAAGCGCAGGGTCACGGCACGCCGGCGGCCCGGCGCCAGGGCATTTTGGCCGCCGTCGCGGATCAACGAGGCGGCGAACGCATCCGCCACTATGAGGCCACAATCCTCAGGGATTAGCGCCGCAGGAAAAAATTTTGGGACGGCGAAATAGAAACGGTCGGCAAAATCGCGATACTGCGTCCACTTGCGGTCGGCGCGGAAATCGGCGACCGAGGTTTTGATCTCGATGATCGCGAGATCGCCGCCGCGGCCGAGAGCGAGGATGTCGGCGCGCCGTCCATTGGCGAGCGGGAATTCGAGGAGGCTCGCATAGCCGAGCTGTTCGAGGGCGCGGCAGACGCCGCGAGCAAGAAGCGCCGCGGTAAGCGCTTCGTCGACCGGCGCGACGCCGGCAGGGGCTGCGGCGTCGGCGGTCATCGTGTAGCAAGCGAAAGAGGCATCACCGGATGGTTCGCAAAGCGTTGGCAAAGGCGGGGTTCCTGCGCGAGGCCTGGAAGCTCGCATGGCCTTATTTTCGCTCGGACGAGAAATGGAGCGCCTGTGGCCTGCTCGTTTCGGTCATCGTGCTCAATCTCGGTGCGGTCTACCTCAATGTGCGGTTCAACCTGTGGAACCGCGACTTCTACGACGCGCTGCAGGAGTACGACTGGCCGCGCTTCTGGTGGCAATTCGGGGTGTTCTGCATGCTCGCCGCGGTGTGGGTCGCGGTCGGCGTCTATCAGCTTTATCTCCGACAGATCCTGCATATCCGCTGGCGCCGCTGGCTGACCGAGCGCTCGCTCAAGGGTTGGCTGAGCCACCAGGCCTATTACCGCATCCAGATCGACCAGTCGACGACCGACAACCCCGACCAGCGCATCGCCGACGATCTCGACAGCTTTGCGACGCTCAGCCTCAGCCTGTCGATGGGGATGCTGAACTCGGTGGTGACGCTCGCCTCGTTCATCTTCATCCTGTGGGGCTTGTCGCCGACCCTGTCGATCCCGTTCTGGGGCGGGCACACTCTCGACATCCCGGGGTATCTGGTCTACGCGGCGTTTATTTACGCCGCCGTCGGCACCTGGCTGACCCAGCTCATCGGCCGGCCGCTGGTCGGCCTGATGTTCAACCAGCAGCGCTTTGAAGCGGATTTCCGCTTCAGCCTGGTGCGGCTGCGCGAGCATGCCGAGAGCGTCGCGTTCTACGGCGGCGAGGGCCACGAATACGACGTGTTCGACCACCGCTTCGGCCGGGTGGTCGGCAATTGGTGGGATATCATCCGCCGGCGCAAGCGGCTCTCGTGGTTTACCACGGGCTATTCCCAGGTCGCGGTGATCTTCCCGTTCCTCTGCGCCGCGCCGTCGTTCTTCGCCAAGCAGATCCAGCTCGGCGGGCTGATGCAGGTGATCTCGGCATTCGGCTCGGTGCAGGACGCGCTGTCCTTCATCGTCACCAGTTACACCTCGATCGCCGAATACCAGGCGGTGGTCAATCGCCTCTCCGGGTTCCACGGCCGGGTCAGCGCGATCGCCGAGACGCAGGCGCAGCCGCAGCCGATCGCCATCGACCGCGGCGGCGCCGGGGTCGAAGTCGGCGCACTCGAGCTCGATCTGCCCGACGGCATGCCGCTGCAGCGCGAGCTGTCGCTGGTCGGCGGCGCCGACAACCCGGTGCTGATCACCGGCCCGACCGGTTCGGGCAAGAGCACCTTGTTGCGCGCGATCGCCGGGCTATGGCCGTTTGGCCGCGGCCGCGTCCGGCTCGCCGAGGGGACGGTGCTGTTTCTGCCGCAGCGGCCCTACTTGCCGCTCGGCACGCTCGCCGATGCGCTCAAATATCCGGGCAAGGTGCGGCCCGACCGCGAGACGATGGCGAACGCGTTGCGCGCCGTCGGGCTGGGGCATTTTGTCGACCACCTCGATGAGGACAGCAACTGGGCGCAGCGGCTGTCGGGCGGCGAGCAGCAGCGCCTCGGCTTTGCCCGGGTGCTGTTGATGCGGCCGTCGATCGTCTTCCTCGACGAGGCCACCTCGGCGCTCGACGAGGCCGGCGAGGCCTCGCTCTACCGGTTGTTGCGCGAAGCCGAGTGGCGGCCGACCATCGTCAGCGTCGGCCATCACCGCACGTTGGACCGATTCCACGGCTCGGTTGTCGATCTCGGCCGCGCTAAGGTGTCCGAGGCGGCGCAATAAGGGGCTGGGAATAGCATGAACGACGTTCCCTCGGGGGATGATGACGATCCGCTGCGCGCGGTGCGCCTCGGTAAGCTGGAGGCGCTGCGCGAGCAGGGGATCGACCCGTATCCGGTCGCCTTTGCGCGCAGCGACGAGGCGGCGGCGCTCGACGCTCGCTATGCCGATCTCGCGGCCGGCACCGATACCGGCGATACGGTACGGGTCGCCGGCCGCATCCGCGCCATCCGCAACAGCGGCATGTTTATCGACCTGCATGACGCCTCGGGGAAGATCCAGGTGTTCAGCCACAAGGACTTTCTCGCGCCGGACGGGCTGGCGGTCCTGAAGCTGCTCGATATCGGCGACGTGATCGGCGTCGAGGGCCAGGTGCGGCGCACGCCGCGCGGCGAGCTGACCGTCAATGCCGCCGCCATCACCGTCCTCGCCAAGGCGCTGCGGCCGCTCCCCGAGAAATTCCACGGCCTTGCCGACATCGAGCTGCGCTACCGGCAGCGCTACGTCGACCTGATCGTCAACCCGCAGAGCCGCGAGACGCTGCGCCGGCGCAGCCGTGTCGTCGCCGAGATGCGCACCTATCTGCTGGAGCGCGGCTATCTCGAGGTCGAGACGCCGATGCTGCACACGATCCAGGGCGGCGCCTCGGCCAAGCCGTTCGTGACCCACCACAACGCGCTGGAAATGGATCTGTACCTGCGCATCGCACCGGAGCTGCATCTCAAGCGGCTGCTGGTCGGCGGGCTGGCCGACGGCGTGTTCGAGATCAACCGCTGCTTCCGCAACGAGGGGCTGTCGCCGCGGCACAATCCGGAATTCACCTCGCTCGAAATCTACATCGCCTATGTCGATTACACGGCGATGATGAGCCTGACCGAGGCGCTGGTCGGCCGGGTCGCCGGGAAAGTCTGCAGCGGCAGCAAGATCGGCTATGGCGGCACGGCGATCGATCTGGCGCCGCCCTGGCCGCGCCGCAGCATGGCGGATCTGGTGGCGGCGGCGACCGGCATCGATTTCCTGGCGCTCGACACAGCCGGCGCCCGCGACGCGCTGCGCAAGCTGCAGATCGATCCCGACGTGCCGAGCTGGGGGCACGCGCTCGAAGCGGCGTTTGCGGCGCGGGTCGAGGATTCGCTGATCCAGCCGGTGCACGTCGTCGGCTTCCCGCGCGACATCTCGCCGCTCGCCAAGGCCGACCGCGACGATCCGCGGCTCGTCGAGCGGTTCGAGACCTACATCTATGGCTGGGAAGTCGCCAACGCGTTCTCCGAGCTCAACGACCCGATCGACCAGCGCCGCCGCTTCGAGGCGCAGATGCAGGCGCGCGCCGCCGGCGACGACGAGGCGCAGCCGCTGGATGAAGATTACGTTTCGGCCCTCGAATACGGCCTGCCGCCCTGCGGCGGGCTCGGCGTCGGCATCGACCGCCTGGTGATGCTGTTGACCGACAGCCCGTCGATCCGCGACGTCATTGCCTTCCCGACGATGCGCCCGCGCTAGACCAAATTCGAGTTGGTTCGATGGCCGCAGCCGATCACAGGCATTTGATCACCCAGATCGTGGTGGTGTTCTGCTCGTACCAATCGGCGCGGTCGAGACCGCCTTTATGCGCCTGGTCGTCGAGAATGCGGTAGCCGGTCGGGCACAGTTCCTGCGCCAGGCGCCGGTTGGGGCCGGTCGCACCACCGGGGATTGGCGGGCTTTCGATGCGGAACGTCCGATCGCCGATGCGGATCGCATCCGATCGCGTGGGTCCGCCGCAGCCGATGAGGCCCAGCGCGATGACCGCGAATAACGGCAACAGATAACGCATCCCCTAATCACCCCCGGCAGAATTCGGCGGGCATGATTTTATCGCCCCGCGAAGAGCGGGGCCAGAAGGCGCATGCGCCCGGCGGCGATTGTCGCGAAACCGTGTTTTGCCGGGTCGCGCCGAATTTGCTTTGCTGGAGCCGACCTTCCGGGGCATCGCGCGCCTCATAACGCACGGCAGTGGGCGATCCTCGGATCACCGCAAAACGGAGGAAGCCAGATGGCAACCCATCGCGGTGGACCACCCTGGCTCAAGCGGAGCGTCGCCACTGCCGGGCTACTGCTCTTGGCCGGCTGCGCCGTGGGACCGCCGCCGGCGCCGACCGCGATCGCCGCCGGACCGCTCGCCCCCGGTCTGGCGCGCATCTGGTTCTACCGGGTCTACGATCCTTCGCTCAGCCGCAACGCCGCCAATGTCGATCTCAACGGCGCCCGCGCGGTGAGCGTGCTCCCCGGCGGCGCTCCAGCCTTCGCCGACGTCGCGCCGGGCCATTACCACATCTCGCCCGAGAGCTTCGGCCGCGACAGCAACCAGACCCGCGACGTCGATCTCGCGGCCGGGCAGACCGTCTACGTCAAGATCCTCGACGATCCGGAAATATTGTCGGCCGGCGACACGCACGAATTTCGCCGGGACACGTTCTACACCTGGCTGATGCCGCCGGCGGTGGCGCAGGCCGAGATGCGGATGTAGCGCGAAGCGGCCTCAGAAATTTTCGAGGCTCAGCACCTCGTCGTCATAGTCGTAGGCGAAGATTTCCGCGTGCCGGCCCCAGTTGATCAGGGTGTCGAGCACGCGCTCCGCCTCTTCCTCGGAGAGGTGATCTTCGAGTTCGCGCAGGAAACGCGTGGCCGGCGCGCGGTGGCCGGGGCGCTCGTCGAGCACCCGCCGGATATGCGCCGCCAAGGGAATGTGCCGCAGCACCGCGTCGGCGAAAATCTGCTTGCGCTCCTGCATGTCGCCGTCGGCGTAGCGTCGGCCGGGGGCGGTCAGATCGATGTCGCCGCCGCTGACATGGGCAAAGCCGAGCAGCTGCAGCGCTTCCAGCAGCGGAAACATCTCGTCGTCGTCGAGATAGGTTTCGTCGGCCAGATGCGGCAGGTCGGCATGGCCGTTGAACGGCGGCTCGGAGAGGCTGTCGATCAATCCGGTCAGCTGCTGCACCGCGGCGTCGGGCAGACGGTAGCCGACGCTGATCGGTTCGGCCTTGACGCCACGCCGCCCGTCGCGGCCGGGCACCGTCGTCAAGAGGCCGTAGACGTGGTCGACGATCTGGCGGAATTGCGGGCTGTCCCAGATGCGCGGATGCGCCATCGGCACCGGGATCTCGGCGTTGATGCGGCCGGGGTCGCTGCCAAAGATCAGGATGCGGTCGGCCATTTCCACCGCCTCCTCGATATTGTGCGACACCATCAGGATGCCCTTGGTCGGGATCCGGCTTTCGCTCCACAAATCCATCAGATCGGTGCGCAGCGTCTCGGCGGTCAGCACGTCGAGCGCCGAAAACGGTTCGTCGAGCAGCAGGATATCGGGGTTGACGACCAGCGCGCGGGCAAAGCCGACACGCTGCCGCATGCCGCCCGACAGCTCCTTCGGATAGGCGTTCTCGAACCCGTCGAGCCCGATCAGGTCGATCGCCGCCACCGCCAGCTTGCGCCGCTCGGCGGCGCTGATGCCCTGCGCCTCGAGCCCGAGTTCGACATTCCCCAGTACCGTCAGCCACGGAAACAGCGCGAAGCTCTGGAACACCATCGAGATGCCCTGCGCCGGTTCGAGCACCGGCCGGCCGCGATACTGGACGCCGCCGTCGCTCGGCGGGATGAGCCCCGCGAGGATGCGCAGAAAGGTCGATTTGCCCGAGCCGGATTTGCCGAGGATGGCGACGATCTCACCCTCGCGCAGGGTGAAGTCGAGATGATCGAGCACCAGCCGCCCGATATGGTCGGGGGTGCGATAGGTCTTGCACACCGCGGTGGCGCGCAGCAGCGGTGAGGTATCGTTGATCGCCACCGGCTCTTGCCAGGTTTTCTCGGCGACATCGATCGTTTGGTTCGATCGAGCTTCGGTCAAGCAAGCCTCCGTCAATCGAGTCTCAGACGTTCCGCGGCGAGGTTGTAGAGCCGCCGCCACAGCAGCCGGTTGAACGCCAGCACATAGAGGCACAGCACGCCGATCCCCAGGGTGATGCGCGCCGCGTCGCCGCTCGCGGTGTACTGTGCAATATAGGCGCCGAGCCCGGTCGCGGTCAGCGTCGTGTCACCCCATTGTACGACTTCCGACACGATGCTGGCGTTCCACGAACCGCCCGCGGCCGTCACCGCCCCGGTCACATAGGCCGGGAAGATCGCCGGCAGCATGATCCGGTGCCACCACAGCCAATTGCGCACGCCGAGGTTGCTCGCCGCCAGCCGCAGCTCGGTCGGCAGCGAGATCGTGCCGCCGATCACGTTGAACAGGATGTACCACTGCGTGCCGAGGCTCATCAGCGGCGCCAGCCAGATCTCCGGGTGGAGGCTGAACCGCAGGATCAGCACCACGGCGATCGGGAAAAACAGGTTCGCCGGGAACGCCGCGAGAAACTGCACGATCGGTTGCGCGTGGTCGGCGATATGGGGCCGCAGCCCGATCCACACCCCGATCGGGACCCAGATCACCGAGGCGATGGCGATCAGCACCAGGACGCGCACCGCGGTGATCGCGCCGAGCACGAAGGTCCAGCCGATCTCGGCCGGCGGCACGGTTTCGAGAATGAATTTGACCAGCCAAATGACGAGCCCGAGCGTCGCCAAGAGCAGCGCGATGTCGAACCCGCGCTCGAACCAGCTCGACGCGGGCGCCGCGTCGCGCGGCCGCACCCCAACCCAGCGGCGTCTCTTCCAGATCCCGCCCAGCGCGATGAAGACGCTGTCGACCCCACGGTTGACGCCCAGGATTCCGGCCTGCACCAGATCGAAGAGCTGCGCCCGCTGCATCACCATGAGGAACCACGGGCGGACATTGTCCTCGTCGTTGCCGAGCGTGTCCTTGAACTTCTGCGACCAGGCGAGCAGCGGGCGGAACAGCAGCTGGTCGTAGAGAATGATGACGACCAGCATGATTCCCACCGCCCAGCCGATCGCGCCGAGGTCGCGCTGCTGGATCGCGGTGGCGATATAGGATCCGACGCCGGGCAGCATGATCGATTGGCCCGACACGGTGATCGCCTCCGAGGCGACGACAAAAAACCAGCCGCCGGAGACCGACATCATCATGTTCCACACCAGCGCCGGGATGCCGTGCGGCACTTCGAGGCGCCAGAAACGCTGCCACGTCGACAGGTGGTACATCCGCGACGCCTCGATCAGCTCGCCCGGCACGGTGCGCAGCGACTGGTAGAGGCTGAACGTCATGTTCCACGCCTGCGAGGTGAAGATCGCGAAGATCGCGGCGCATTCGACACCGAGCAGCCGTCCGGGAAACAGCGCGATGAACCCGGTCACGGTGATCGACAGAAACCCGAGGATCGGTACCGATTGCAGGATGTCGAGCACGGGAATCAGGATCTTCTCGGCCGAGCGGCTTTTCGCCGCGAGCGCCGCATAGGCGAGGCTGAATACCAGCGAGGCGACCAGCGCGGCGCCCATGCGCAGCACGGTGCGCAGCGCGTATTCCGGCAGCTTCCATGGGTCCAGGCTGATCGGCAGCGTGTCACCGATGTGGTAATGCGCGCCCATCGCCATGCCGCCCCAGGCGACCAGCGCGATGAGGCCCAGCACCATCGGCAGCGCGACCAGATCCCAGTAATTGGGACGCAGCCGGGACGGCCAGGCGATGAGGGGGAGACCCCAGCGCTGTTCCATGCAGCTTAAATCCGCCTTGCTTTAGCGATAGGTTGCGCTCGGCGGCGCTACCTCTACCTCAGAGCCGCTGCGGCGGCGAGCGGCGAATTGCCGTCTTCAGGTCCTTGTAATGAGATTGCGTCGGACGGCAAAAGCGCAATGATGCCGGCGATGTCTCTGATCGATCTCGCGCGTCTGCGCGACACGCCACTGCGCCGCGACCCGTTCGATTTTGTCGTCGTCGAGGGTTTTTTCGACCGCACGGCCGTGCCCGCGCTGGTCGAGGCGTTTCCCGCCGTCGGCGGCCACGGCAGCTACCCGCTGTCGACGGTCGCCTGTTCGCCGCTGTTTTCCCGCCTCGCCGAGGAACTCGAGGGCGAATCGATGCGTGCCGCGATCGAAGACAAGTTCGCGCTCGATCTCACCGGACGGCCGACCATGATCACGCTGCGCGGCTACAGTGACGGCAAGGATGGCGCCATCCATACCGATTCTGTCACCAAGCTGATCACCGTGCTGATCTACATGAACGCGGATTGGTCGGACGCCGCCGGACGTCTGCGGATTCTGCGTGGCGCGACCGATCTCGAAGATTATGCCGCGGAGATCGAACCCGTCGCCGGCATGATGGTCGCCTTCCGCCGCAGCGACGCGTCGTTTCACGGGCACCGCGCTCATATCGGCAAGCGCCAATCGATCCAGCTCAACTGGGTCACGGATGCTTCGGTCGTGCGCCGCGAGCTCGGTCGCCACGTCTGGTCGGCGAGATTGAAGGCGCTCAACCCGTTCCAGCGGCGATGATCGCAGTTGGCAAAAAATAGGATGCCAGTTACCTTCGGCGCGAACAGGCGTGGCGCTACAAGCGGAAATGGGGGGCCGGTTTTGGCTGTTTCAATATTGCGGGGCATGGCCGTAGCCGCCGCCGCCCTGGTGTTCGCGTGCGGACCGGCCGCGGCGCAAAAGGCGCCGTTGACCTTTGGTTTTCAGCCGCTGTCGCCAAACCCGAACCCCGATGCGTTCATCGACGAGTTCAAGATCGGTTCGCTGGGGCACGATGTCGCCTTTGGCGGCGACAATATCGAGCACGGCCCCGACCTCAACCTCGAGGTGTTGTTTAGATCACCCGACTGGCTCGCGGTGATCGGCTCGCCGCGGCCGCATATCGGCGGCGACATAAACCTCTCGGGGCAGACCAGCGATGCCTATGCCGGCCTCAGCTGGGGTGTTTCGCTGATCCAGAACATCTTCACGACCGGCGATTATATCTTCGCCCAGGGCAGCCTCGGCGGTGCCTATCAGGACGGTTTCACCACCCCCGCGCCAAAGGGGCGCAAAAACCTCGGCTCGCCCGTCCTGTTCCGGGAAAGCGCGGAAATCGGTTACCAGATTACGCCGATGATCAGCATCTCGGCGATGCTCGACCACATCTCCAACGCCAATCTGGCGAACCACAACGCCGGCATCACCAGCGCCGGCGGGCGTGTCGGCTTCAAGTTCTAGGGAACGCCGACCGCACGGCCGCACTCCCGCCGGAGCCCTGCGGACGCACGACGAAAGCCTAATCGGCGAGCGATATGGCGCCGCCCGTTCAGTTGAACGGGCTGCGGATGCATTTGTCGATTTCTGAGGCGACGGTCTGCCGCGCGGCGGCGACGCTGTTTTCCTGCCCCAGACCGATCAGCTCGCCGGAATCGTCGCTGATCGACATCACGCTCCATTGCCATTTTCCGGCGCTGAGCCGGCAGATGACGGCGCGCAGCAGCAGGCCATCGGCATAGGGAATATCGAGAAACTCCGCCGCCGCCCATTGCGGCAGGGTGAATTCGATGACCTGGGTCGTCTCGTTGGCATTCATCGGAACCGTCCTGCAATCGGTTTGGTAGCGGGCCTACAAGCGAAGAATGTGCCAGGCCCCGCGCGGGGCCTGGCGGCTGCCACCGCGCATAAATGCCCGGTGTGACCGCAAAATCTCCCTGATTTCAAAGGCTTATTCGGTACTGTGGCAAGATCGCAACGCTGCGATGAAAACAGCACTTCTCGCGCAATCCGCATATGATATTGCTAGATCACATTATCAAAAAGCAATAGCTTTGAACCATGAGGGCCGGACGCCCTCGCTGAGCCATTCGACCAGAGATTGGGGGAGTTATGAGCATCAATCGGAAAATCAGCATCCTGGCGACGCTGGGCGGCAGCACGGCGGCGCTGGCGATGCTGACCGGCCTCAGCGGCGCCCGCGCCGACGATCTGCAGGTGAACCAGCGAGTGCTCGATACGCGCGTCGACCAGCTCGCCGCCGTTGGCCAGCAGCCGGGCGCCGGCGCCGTCTTCTCGATCGACCAGAACCCG
>Ga0126381_100007306_pt1 | contig 12279 bp, 16 predicted proteins | sample PanSoiMetPlot_28_FD_96465 | JGI IMG/M metagenome (GOLD analysis project Ga0126381, IMG submission 96465) | Tropical forest soil microbial communities from Panama - MetaG Plot_28 | ecosystem: Environmental > Terrestrial > Soil > Tropical forest > Bulk soil | place: Panama | collected 2016-02-17
ACCGCCGTGAACATCGCGATGGAGGCGATCGACCGGCTGCACACCACCGCCGAGAGCCACCACCGGGCGCTGATCGTCGAGGTCATGGGCCGGCACGCCGGCTGGATCGCGCTGCATGCAGGCCTGGCCGGCGGCGCGAACGTGATCCTCATCCCGGAACGGCCGTTCGACATCGACAAGGTCTGCGCGTACGTGCAGCACCGGTTCCAGACCAGGTACGCGCCGATCGTGGTCGTCGCGGAAGGTGCTCACCCGGTCAGCGAGGACCTGTCGCTCAGCACCGAGCAGCTCGACTCGTTCGGCCACGTACGGCTCGGCGGTGTCGGCCAGATGCTGGCGGGCGAGATCGAGAAGCGGACCGGCAAGGAAGCGCGCTGCACGGTACTCGGGCACATCCAGCGCGGCGGCACGCCGACGGCATTCGACCGGGTGCTCGCCACGCGGTTCGGCGTGCACGCGGTCGAGGCGGTGCACGATGAGGCGTTCGGCGTCATGGTCGCGCTGCGCGGCACCGAAATCGTCCGCGTCCCGCTAGCCGAGGCGACCAGCCAGCTCAAGCTCGTCCCGCCGCAGCGTTATGCCGAAGCCGAGGTTTTCTTCGGCTAAGCCCAGCAGGACATCGGTGAACGCCGTGAAGACGGGTGCGCGCGGCAGACGGTCGTATACCGCGAACACGATCTGCTCGAACCGCCGGTCGTGCCGCAGTGCGTCGGCGAAGGCCGTGGCGACGATCGCGGGGTCATTGCGGAACACGCCGCAGCCCCAGGCGCCCAGGACCAGCCGGCGATGCCCGTGGGCGCTCGCCACGTCGAGCACGCGGGCCGCCCGGGCTCGCAGGATGCCGGGGACACTAGCCTGGCGAGCGGCCTGGCCGGAGGACATGGCGCCGAGGTTCGGTGCCGCCGACGTCAGGAACGAGGCCAGGTACGGCCGCGTCAGCAGCATGCCGCCATCGTCGCGGAACACGGGAACCGCGGGGGAGTAGATCACCCGGTCGCTGTACCGCAGGTCCCGCTGCTGCCGGTGGAAGGCGTAGAACTCGCCGGCCACGGTCTGGCAGGCGTACAGCGCCGATGCGCGGGCTATGTCCTCTTCCTGCGCGCGGGCGCCGCTGCGGAAACCTCCGCCGGGGTTCTTCGCCGACGCGAACACCAGGCAGGCCACGTCCCCGCCGGCAGGGTCGGCACTGCCGGCACCGCCGGCCCGGTTGGCACCGCCGGCGCCCGCGGCCCGGCGCGCGGCGGCCAGGGTTGTCTCCCTGGTCACCTCGATCAACGGCGGGGCGGCCGTCGCAGGCCGGTCCGGCGCCGTCGGCAGCGGATCCTCCGGTAGGTACAACCGCGTGCCGGCCACCGCCCTGGCGATATCGCCGGCCAGGCGGATGCTCGTCCCGTCGGCGCACCAGTAGCCGCCGGAAGAGATGATCGTCATGGTCTCGTCCGCGATCTCGCGCAATCGGTTCACCGCACGCCGTCCTCAGTCGAAGGCCGCAGCAGCGCGGGGTGCAGCAGGCGCGCGTCGCCCGCGCGGTAAAGGCGCGCCCGCGGTCCGCCGCGCGGCCCGCCGGTCCGCGTGGTCGCCCCGGTGCTCTCCACGAACCCGGGAACGGACAGCACCTTGCGGTGGAAGTTGCCCGCGTGCAGCTGCTCATCCCAGATGGCCTCGTATACCGCGCGCAACTCGGGGATCGTGAACTCCTCACCCGCGAAGGCCGTGGCCAGCGGCGTGTATTCGAGCTTGGCCCGGGCTCGCTCCAGCCCGTCGGCCAGGATGCGCGCATGATCAAAGGCGAGCTCGCGTGCCGCGCTGACCGGGGCCCACTCGGCGGCCTTGGCGTCGCCCCCGGCCCGCGGCTCGGGGAGTTCGGGAGCGAACGCCAGGTAGGCGACCGAGATCACCCGCATGCGGGGATCGCGGCCCGGCGAGCCGTACGAGGCCAGCTGCTCCAGGTGGACCCGGCGCAGCTCAGGACCGGTCTCCTCGGCCAGCTCCCTGATCGCCGCCTCGGCCAGATCCTCGCCCGCCGCCCTGCCTGCCGCCTTTCCTCCCGCTGTGCCTGCCGCTGTGCCTGCCGCGTCCCGGCCGGACCGCACGAACCCGCCCGGCAGCGCCCAGAACCCCTCGAACGGCGGAACGCCGCGCTGCACGAGCAGCACGTGCAGCGCACCATCCCTGATGGTCAGCGCCACCACGTCGACGGTGACCGCGACCGGCTCGTATGCCCTCGGGTCGTAGTCGGCGAGGAACCGTTCCTCCCCAGGCCGTTCTGTCATTGGTTGTCCTCTTAATGAGAAAATCTTAATTTGAGAATAACGTAATGCGGGCCATGACGGCAACCATTGCCAACCGAGTACTCGCGTGCTTATACTCGTCTACGAGTACTTCAAAACGAGGATTCGCGAGCGAGCGAGGGAGGTGGTGTACAGATGGCGAAACGGCGCAAGGTGGGCAACCTGCTGGCACTGACCGTGCTCGCGCAGCTCATGCAGCGGCCTATGTACCCCTACGAAATCGCCGGCGTGCTGCGGGAGCGAGGCAAGGACCAGGCGGTCAAGATCAACTGGGGATCGCTTTACACGGTCGTGCAGAACCTGGAGAAGCATGGCTTCGTCGAGCCGGTGCAGGTCGCCAGGGAGGGCCGGCAGCCAGAGCGCACCACCTACCGGATCACCGACGCCGGCCGGGCCGAGCTCGAGGACTGGCTGCGTGAGCTGGTCGGCGAGCCGGAGCGGGAGTACACCCGGTTCGAGGCCGGGCTTTCCGATGGCGGCATCCTGGGACCCGACGAGATGATCGCGCTGCTGCGGCACCGGCTGCAGGTCCTCGACGCGCAGAACGAAGGGCTGGCGGCCGAGCTGGCCAAGGTGGGCGAGCAGGTGCCGAGGCTGTTCCTGATCGAGACCGAATACCACCTGACCGTGCGCCAGGCCGAGGCCCAGTGGGTACGCGGCCTGCTGGCCGAGTTCGACGCGGGCACGTTCCCCTACATGGACTTCTGGCGGACGTTGCATGAGTCGCAGGCGCTCGACGGCAGCGGCAAGGTCCCCGAGTTTCCCGAAGGGACCGAGATTCCTGCCGCGGTCCAGCAGGTCATCGAACGAGAAAGGGGTGCCGGGTAACCGTACGAAAACCCCGGCCTGGTGCGGCAACACGCAGACCGGGGCAATGACCTCAGACCGATCCCGCGAGGTCACGGCTGACGAGGCGTCACTCGATAGTCTAGCCGGTTTCTCCTCGGGGGCCTGTAATCACGAGGAGTAACAGTGAGTTCTGCTGACTATGCCGTCGAAGCGCGGCATCTGGTCAAGACCTACCCGGTGCGCGGCAACAAGGAGCGTATCCGGGCGCTCGACGGGCTGGACATCGCCGTCCCCCGCGGCATCATCTTCGGACTGCTAGGCCCGAACGGCGCTGGCAAGTCCACCACGGTAAAGATCCTCACCTCCCTGGCGCGGCCGGATTCTGGTGCCGCGTCGGTCGAGGGCATCGATGTGCTCCGCTCTCCTGGCCAGGTCCGGCAGCTGATCGGCGTCGTGGCCCAGCGGTCCGGCGCCGACCCGACGGCGACCGGGCGGGAGAACCTGCTGCTGCAGGGACGGCTGTACGGGTTGCGCGGCTCGTCCGTGCGAGCCCGAGCTGACCGGCTGCTTGAGCATTTCGGGCTGTCGGACGCGGCGGGCCGGCTGGTCAGGACGTACTCGGGCGGCATGCAGCGCCGGCTGGACGTCGCGCTCGGCCTGATCCACCGGCCCGCGGTGCTGTTCCTTGACGAGCCCACGACCGGGCTGGATCCGGAATCCCGTACGGCGATGTGGCAGGAGATCGCCCGGCTGGCCGGGGATGAGGGCCTGACCGTGCTGCTGACCACTCACTACCTGGAGGAGGCGGACCGGCTGGCCAGCCAGCTCGCCATCGTCGATCACGGACGGGTGGTCGCTTCAGGGACACCCGACGGGCTGAAGGGTTCGCTGCGCGGCGACGTGGTCCAGGCCGCGCTCCCGTTCGGCGCGGACCCCGGGCTGGTCAGGTCCGCGCTGGCGGCCGTGCCCGAGGTCAGGGACGTGCTCGTGGCGGGCAGGAACATATCGCTGCGCAGCGACAATGGCGCGGCGGCGGTGCCGGTGGTGCTGGCCGCGCTGTCGAAGGCGGGAAGCGCCGCGGAATCGGTGACCGTCGCCCGGCCCTCGCTTGACGAGGTCTACCTGCGGCACACCGGGCGCCGCTATAGCGAATCGGGTGCGACCAACGGACATTCTGTGGAACGCGAGAGTGCGGAGGCGAGCAGGTAATGACGGCGATAGAGATAAGCACGACCCGGCCGGCCACGCAGGGGTCAGTGTTCGGCACGACCGCGGCGCACACCGCGTACCTGACCGGGCGCAAGATTCACGCGCTGGTGCGGCAGCCTTGGGTGCTGGCGTTCAGCATTGTGCAGCCGGCTATCTGGCTGTTCCTGTTCGGTGAACTGTTCCGGCGCGTGGTCGATATACCCGGCTTCCGGTTCGGCGGGTCGTACCTGGACTACCTGATCCCGGGCATCGTGGCGATGAACGCGATGTCCAACAACATGTGGGCCGGCATGGCCATGATCGAGGAGATCGAGCGCGGGACGCTGAACAGGTTCCTGGTCTCGCCGGCCAGCCGGATCGGCATCATGAACGCGACGGTGGCCGAACAGGCGGTCGGCACCACCGTGCAGACGCTGATCATCCTGCTGCTCGGCCTGGCTGGCGGGGCCTCCTACCCCGGTGGCGTGGCCGGGTGCGCGGTGCTGGTCCTGGCGTCGATCCTGGTCGGCGTCGTGTTCGGTGCCCTGTCCAACGTGACCGGCATGCTGCTCAGGTCCCGCGAGGCGATCATCGGCGTGTACACGTTCTTCATGCTGCCGCTGATGTTCATGTCGTCGGCGTTCATGCAGACCCGCCTGATGCCAGGCTGGATGCAGGCCATCGCGTCACGGAACCCGCTCAACTGGGTGGTCCAGGTCGGCCGGTCCGTACTGGCCGTCAACCCCGACTGGGGCGCGGTCGCGGTCCGCTGCGGCGGCTTGCTGGCCCTGGCGGTGGCCTGCGTGGCGCTGTCAGTGGTCACCTTCCGCTCCTACGCCAAGAACGTCTGAACCCTCGGGCCGCTGCCCCCGCTCAAGGGGCAGCGGCCCGTCAGCGCGCTCAGGCGACGGCGGTGACCTCGACCTCGACCAGGGCGCCGGGCACGGCCAGGCGGGACACCTCGACGGTGGTGCTGGTGGGCAGCCTGGCGTGGTCGCTGAAACGCTCGCGGCGCGCGTCCGCGTACTCGGCGATCCTGGCCATGTCGGTGAGGTAGGTACGGATGTTGACGACGTGCTCGAACGTGGCGCCGTGCGCGGCGAGGATCGTTCCGATCTGGCCGAAGATCGCGTTCGCCTGGGCGGTCATGTCGTCCGGCCCGATCAGCTGGCCGTCCCTGTCGGTCGCGATCTGGCCGGACAGGATCAGGAACTTCTTGTCCGCCAGGTCGATGATGGCCAGGTGGGAGTAACGGCCGGGCGGGGGAGCGGGCACGCCGGCCGGGTTGTCGAAGGTCGTCATGCGGTCAGGCTAAGAGCAGCCGCGATATGTGACAAGCGACTGGCTCGCATGACAGACATGCTTATTAAGCATGGATGGTCTAGCCTGAACCGGCATGGACACCGAATTGCTCCGCGTGTTCCGTGAGGTCGCCCGGCTGGGGTCGTTCACGGCGGCGGCTCAGGCTCTCGGGTACACGCAGTCCGCCGTGTCCCGGCAGATCTCCGTGCTGGAAGGCGAGTTCGGGACACCGCTGTTCGACCGTCTCCCGCGAGGTGTCCGGCTCACCGAATCCGGGCGCGGGCTGCTGCCGCACGCCGAGGCCATCCTTGACCGGATGACCGCAGCGGCCGATGACCTGCGGGCGTTGAGCTCACTCGACTACGGACGGCTGCGGGTGGGGGCGTTCCCGACCGCCGACACGGCTCTGGTGCCGCGCGCCGTCGCGGCGTTTCGCCGCGCCCATCCGGGCGTGCTGCTGTCGTTCGGTGAAGGGTTCGTCCGCGATCTCGTGGGCCGGCTGCGGGACGGCTCGCTCGACGTCGCGCTGGTCACGTCCACCGTCCCTGGGCTGCTCGATGGGCTTGACCTGCGGCACGTCATGGACGATCAGATGTTCGTGGCGATGCGCCCTTCGCACCCGTGCGCCGGGCAGGCCCGCGTCCGCCTGGCCGAACTCGCCGGCGAGGACTGGATAGCGGGCAGCTCGCGGCTGGAGGAGACGCTGTTCGGGGCGGGCGCCGCGGCCGGGTTCCGGCCGCGGATCGCCTACGTGATCAGGGAGTGGGTGGCCAAGCAGGGCTTTGTCGCGGCCGGGCTCGGCGTCACGCTGATCCCGTCGCTGGCGGTCGGCTCGGCGCGCCAGGACGTGGCGCTGATCCCGCTGCACCCGGACGACTCTCCGGTACGGGTGATCTACGCCGCGACCCCGGCCGGGGTCACCCCGCCTGCCGCGCTAGACGCCTTCCTTGGCTGCCTCGGCGACGCGGGGCAGGAGATCGCCTTCAGGCAGGCTTGACCTGTCACTGCGCATGTGGCGGACGTCGCGGGGGATGAGGGCGAGCGCCGAGGCGATCACGATCGCTCCCGCCGCGTAGTACTGCGCGGCGGATACGCCGATCGCGGCGCCGAGCGGGCCCGCGATCAGGGCGCCGGCCGGCATCGCCATGACCGAGCCCAGGATGTCGTAGGACGAGACCCGGGCCAGCATTCCCGGCGGGATGTTCCTGGCCATCGCCACCGTCCACTGCACCATCATCATCTCGATCAGCACCCCGAGGCAGAACGACGCGAGGCACACCACTGGCAACGGCAGCACCAGCGCCAGCGACAGCGGCGAGATGGCGATCGCGCCGCCGGACAGCACCACGAACAGCATCGGCCGGCGGGGCGTGATCCGCAGCGACGCCAGCCCGCCGGCGATCAGCCCGAGAGACTCGGCGGCGGTGATCGCGCCCCAGGCCGCGGGACCGCCCAGGCGCGCCTTGGCCACCACCGGACCGAGCACGGAGAACGCTCCGTACCAGGCCATCATCACGATCGCGAACTGGGCGACGATCGCCCACAGCCAGGTGTGCGACCTGAATTCTGACCAGCCCTCACGCAGTTCGCTGAGCAGCGAAGGCGGCTCCGGATCGGCTACCTCGCCGTTGATCCGATCCCGGGCACCACGGATAGACAGCAGCAGCGGGACGGTCCCGACCATCCCGAGGCCGCACAGCGACAGGGCCCAGCCCGGGCCCGCCGCGGCCACCAGCAGGCCTGCCGCGGCGGCACCGGTCATCTGGCCGGTGTTCATGCCCAGCCTGCTGATCGCGCTCGCGTCCTGCAGCATGACGTCAGGCACGAGCCTGGGCAGCAGGGCCTGGGATGCCGGGTAGAAGACCGCCATCCCGGTTCCTGTCGTGGCCTCCAGGCAGAGCATCGCCCATAGCGGCGGCCTGCCGGTCAGCACGAGCCCGCCGAAGGTACCCTCCCCGGCCGCCATCATCAGGTTGGCCGCGACGATCACCCGCTGCGGCGGGAACCGGTCCGCGGCGACGCCGCCGAGGAGGGCGAACACCAGTGAGGGAGCGATCTGGGCGGCGAGCACGTAGGAGAGTTCCGACGGCGAGCCGGTCGTCCTGAGCACCGCGAACGAGACTCCGACCATGGAGAACCCGTATGACGCGGGCGCGATCAGGCGATCGGCGAGCAGCAGCCGGAAGTCCCGGATCGCGAGGACGGGGTACCGCCCGGACAGGCGTCCCCGTGACATTCGCCTCACCCTTTTCCATGCCCGGCCCGCGACCGGGCCCCTATCGACGGTAAGTGTCACGTGGCTGACCGGGCAATTCGTTTTCCGCCACCGGGCTAACGGGGCTGGTCGATGCGAGTCCAGGCACAGGGCGGGTGGTCATCCACCGGCAGCCAGAGCATCGGCTGGCGCCCTTCATACCGCGCCTGGAATCCCCGGTCGCCCGGATAACGGCCTCTGCGGTCCGGCCACACCACCTGCAGGTAAGCCGGTCGTCCGCCGAAGGCATACCCGTAGTACCGGTCGCAGATCGCGAACATGCTGGTGCGCCGCCAGCTCGCGTGCACAGGACGGATGGTGAGCGTGCACGGGCAGATCTCCTCGATCTCGTCCGCGACCTCGATGCTCGCTCCGGCGGCAACCCGGTCGGCGACGGAGTTCAGGATGATCCGCATGTGTTCGCTGGGCAACCCGGCCATGGTCAGCTCCGGCTGGTGCTGGCTGAGCCACAGGCCGACGGTGTAGGCCCAGGGCGGCGTCACCGCATCGCCGGCCACGCTGACGACCGACCAGCCGATGGCGCCTATGTCACCGCTGACCGCCTGCATGCAGGCTTCAGCGTTGATCCCCGCCGCGAGCGCCGCGCACTCGGCACACCGGCAACGATTTCTCAGGGGGTGGTTCGCGCGGCGCCGGCGTGGTGGGTTCATCATGCGCCTACGTTACGACGAGGGTCTGACATTTCCAGGGGCGTTCTGCCTGCTCGGGTGCGCGTCAGTTTTGTAGGGGATGAAGATTATCTTCAGCTCCGGGCTGGTCAGGCGGTGCGCGTCTGAGTGTCGAGGTAGCCGTCGCGCTCGGACACCATGCGGGCTGCGCCTGGCTTCGGGTAAGGGTCCGCTCTGGCTGCGGCCAGGCGCGGGCCTGCTGGCCTGGTGTCATGTCATCGGCGGTGGAGGGTCACGGTCTTCTGGTGCTGGTCCAGGCGATTACGAGGCAGATGGCGGCGGTCGCGGGCCAGATCGTCCATGCGGTGTGCGCGTTGTGCCGCAGGAGGATGCTCATGATCGAGGCCAGGATGACGACGGCCGCGCTGAGTACCTGGGGCCGCCGTCTGTGCGGGCGGGTGGCGTTCCGCTCTTCGAGTAGTTCGTCCAGGATCTCAGCGATCCGGTCGTCGATCGCGTCGCCGAAATGGGACAAGAACTCCTCCTCGGACCGCACGGTGAGGATCTGGGCTGGGTGCGGGTGGCGGCTGCCGGCCTCGATGCGGGGGGTGCGGGTGGCCTGCATCAGGTGCGGTCCTTCCGTGTGCTGCGCGGCTCTCGGGATCGGCCTGCCGGGGAAGACGGCGGGAGATGGGCTGCCGCTGGAGCCTTACTCGACTTCCTTGAGGATCTTTTGCAGTGACTCGTTCTGCTCGCGCAGGTAGTCGAGCTGGGCGCTGACGTCGCCGAGCTTGAGGTCGGTGTGCTCCTGGGCGGTGATGGCCAGGTCGGTCAGCCGCCGGTACTCCTCGGCCAGCTTGCGGTACTGCTCGCCGCCGGTCAGCTCGATCTGCGCCCGCTTCCTGGTGGTGAGGTACCGGTAGCCCAGGACCATCCCGAGCGCAGCCACCGCAGCGCCGGCCAGCCAGAGGAGTCCCCTGGTGTTCGCGGACTGGCCGTAGGGAACTATTTCGAAGGGGATGGTCAGCACCGTGACCACGAGCACTGCGGCCACGCAGATCATCGCCGTTTCCCGTGTCGTCCTGGCCCTCATCGCAGTTCAGCCTCCACGTCCTTGTCCGTGCTCAGGGTGCGCGCCGCGATCATGATCGTCTCGGGGGTCAGGTGCAGCGCGAAGGGTGCCACCTCGTAGAACTTCATCGCCTTGCCGTCCGGGGAGACCTCGACGGAGGCCGACACCAGTCCGGCCGCTTGGAGTTTGCGCAGGTGGACTTGCAGCAGGGCGCGGCTGATGCCCAGGTCGCGGGCCAGCCGGCTGACGTAGTTGCGTTCATCCGCCAGTGCGGCCACGACCCGCATCCGGTGCGGGTTGGCGAGCGTTGCCAGCACCTGCAGCAGGGCGTCTCCGGTCATGTCTCCCAGCTTCTGCTTATCACATCTTTGCATCTGCAAAGGAAAGTTAGCATGTATGGTCCCGGCGAGTCAAGCAAGCGCCACCTCTCGCCGAGCCTTGTCCAGCTCGGGTCCTGGTCTGAGGTGAACCGCCCGGGTGCGCCCCTCCACCTTCCGCGTCAGGTTCCACTGCGGCCCGTGCCCGGGATGCCCCGGTGCCGCGCAGGCGCAGTTCGGCTTCCCGCACTTGCGGCGGACCTCGTTCAGCGAGCCGCGCCGGAAGTCCCCGACCTGCCCGAGGTCCCGGTACAGGTCCGCACGTCGGCGCTCCAGTTCCGCCAGCTCATCAGCCTCGTCGGGCACGACACCTCCCAAACTGAGTGTAGTAAAACACTCAGACCAGGCCAGCAGCCACCAGCGATCCAGAACCGCCGCTAATTTGACGCACACCCTGCCTGCTCGCTAGCGGGCCTCGAGATCGTCGTCTCCCTCCTCGCCAGGGTCGATTCCCAGGTGCTGCTCGATCACGGTCAGCCGCTGCTCGATCGCGTCCAGCAGCACCAAGATCTCGTCGCCCGGCCCGGACTGGCCCGCGGACGGGTCGTCGGCCATCCGCCGCGCCGGGCCGCTGAACCGCTCGAACATGACACCACCCCGAACCGCTAGACGACAATTCCTAGTGTGTGCCCCGAGCGCGGAAGGCCGCCGTCTTGACCCGGTTCTGGCACGAGGTCGAGCAGTACCGTCTGGTCCCGTTGCGCGACGTGTCCACGTATACCCGGTCACACCGAGGCGCGGTACAGACCCCCAGCCGATCGTAAAGCTCGCCGCCGAGCACCACCGCCAGGCCGGTGACGCAGCCGGCCGCCCAGCCGCTGACCAGTGACCTGTCCGCGGCGTGAAAGTGCAGGTGCCATGGCTCGCCGTCGTGCCGTTCCAGCTCCGGCCGGGCACCGGTCCTTACGAGCATCGCGTTGACCAGCTCAGCCGCGGAATCCACCGCGCCGCTGTCCACGGCGGCGAACACTGCCCGCAGCTCGGCCGCCACGAAGCAGAACGACGCGGCCTCCTCCCAGGTGGCCGCCTGCCGCCCGCCGCCATCCAGCAGGACCGCGTTGGCCGCCAGCGTGCGCTCTTCCCCCTCCGGCGGCCAGTACTCGCGGCCTCGTGAGTACCCGGCCGTGAGCAGGTTCACCAGCTCGACGGCCACCCGGATCACCGCATCGGTGTGACTGTTAAATTCCACTTGACCGGTTACCGCTCATCTGCCTACTCTCGTAACTGTCATAAGCATCTTAGTCAGTGACTCAAGGAGCTGGAAGCCCGATGCCCGAGCTTGACCGTGACACCGCCCGAGCCTGGATCGCGCGCTGGGACCGTCAGCAGGAAGAGAACCTGCCTGACCGCGAGGAACGGTTCACCGCGCTGATCGACGCGGTCGAAGAGGGCGCCGCGCGGCCGGACCCGCTCATCCTCGACCTGGGCTGCGGTCCCGGTTCGCTGGCCATCAGGCTGCTCGATCGCATGCCGCGTGCGACGGTGATCGGGATCGACGCCGATCCGGTCACGCTGGCTCTCGCCCGAGCCGCGCACCATGATCGGCTGGGCCTGCGCTTCGCAGACCTGGACCTGCGCGCTCCCGGCTGGGCGGAGGCACTCGGCCTGGACCGCAAGGCCGACGCCGCGGTCAGCACGACCGCGCTGCACTGGCTGCCGGAGCCGGATCTGAGCGCGGTTTACAAGGATCTGATGACCATACTGAAGCCGGGCGGCCTGCTGCTGGACGGCGATCAGTTCCGCCTCGACGCGACGGACAACCCGGTCCTCGACCGGCTCGACGTGGCGATGCGCCAGCGCGAGTACGCGCGCAGGTTCCCCGACGGGCACCAGGAGAACTGGTACGGCTGGTGGGAAGCGGTCGCCGCTGACCCGGTGCTCGCCGGCTACGCCGCGGAACGCGATCGCCGCCGGGTCGAGGCCGGCCACCACGGCACAGAATCAACCCGGCTCGCCACCCACGTCGGGGCGCTCAAGGCAGCGGGCTTCGCTGAGATCGGCACGTTGTGGCAGCGCGGCGACAACCGCCTCCTATGCGCCGTCCTCCCCGGCGCGTAGCCGCTCCTTACCCGAAACTGGTGCCGAGGGCCCCTTGCCCTCCGACGGGCACCTGGCTAACCACATGGTTGTCACAGCCACGTGATCCTGTGAGCGTTCCAAAACAGAGTGGGTTTACGGCGCGTCGTGGCTCAGGGGTCTGGTTTGATTCGCCTTCGCAGTGGGAGCCGAGCCGGCCGTGTGCCGCTTTGTCCGGAATAATATGATTTGCTGGTGTTCCTGCGGTGGCCAGGTGCGGCCACCGCCCCCGGTCACGCAGGGCGGCAGCGACGGACCCGGCTTGGCGAAACGGCATAAAACGGGCGCTCACGCGCGACAC
>Ga0126381_100007307_pt1 | contig 12278 bp, 11 predicted proteins | sample PanSoiMetPlot_28_FD_96465 | JGI IMG/M metagenome (GOLD analysis project Ga0126381, IMG submission 96465) | Tropical forest soil microbial communities from Panama - MetaG Plot_28 | ecosystem: Environmental > Terrestrial > Soil > Tropical forest > Bulk soil | place: Panama | collected 2016-02-17
AGGAAATCGCCGCGCTTCCTTTGCCGCCGTCCCCGGCGCGGTGGGCCGGCATGATTGCCACGCCAGCTATCCTTTACCGCTTGGAATTGCACCAATTCAGCTCGGCGCCGCCGGGCATCCAGTCTTTCTCGCAGGCCCCGCCGAACAGATACATCGCCGCCGCCCGCGAACTCCCGGACGTGCGCACCTTTTACTGGTTCGCTCGGTTCCCGCTGGTCCGATATTCGGAATCACCCGACGGCGATCCTGTGGTCTTGATCAGTTCCATGTCGTTTTACAGGGGACCCTCGCGGCGCCAGGATTCAACCGAACCCGATATGGCCAATTTCACCTTTCGGATTGTGTTCTCGCCGCAGGCTCGCGTGCTTTCCCATGGTTGGGTTCGTCCCGAGTAGCCGGCCAGCTGATTCGCTACCCTGAAGCACTGCGCCTCGGGGTGAACACATTCACAGTTTGTTTAACCCGTCCAGCGCTGCCACCTTGTACGCTTCGGCTAGCGTCGGGTCGTTGTGGTTTGTGTCGCGGAAATACTCGATGGATCCCCCATAAGAGAGCACCGCCTGCCCGATGTGGATGATTTCCGTTGCGCGTTGGCCGAGGGCGTGAACCCCGAGCAGCTTATGCGTGTTGCGATCGAACAAGAGCTTTAGCATTCCCGTTTCGTCACCGAGCATCATGCTCTTGGCCAGTTCGGCGTATTTAGACACCCCCACTTCATACGGCACTTTCGCCGCGGTCAGTTTCTCCTCGGTTTGCCCCACCATGGAAATTTCTGGAATGGTGTAAATCCCGTAGGGAAAGTGCTCCGGCATGGCCTCGCACGACACGCCGAAAACATGGCAGCTTGCCAGCCGCCCCTGCTCCATCGAGGTGCTGGCCAGGGCCGGAAACCCGATCACGTCTCCCGCCGCATAGATATGCGGCACGGCCGTCTGAAAATTTTCGTTGACGCTCACTTTCCCGCGAGCGTCGGCTTTGAGACCTGCTGCCTCCAGGCACAACTGGTCGCCGTTTGCCTGCCGGCCCACCGCGTAGACCAGTCCGTCGGCCAGGATCTTTTTGCCGCTTTCGAGTTCGGCGAACACGCGGTCACGTTGTTGGTCGATTCCTATGCGCGTCACCTTCTCGCCCAGGCGGAACACGGCGCCCAGTTGACGCAGGTGATACGCAAGCGCATCCACAATCTCACGATCCACAAAATCCAGGATCAGCGGCCGCTGGTCGATCAGAGTTACTTCCACCCCGAGCGCGGTCAGAAACGACGCATATTCAAGACCCACCACGCCCGCCCCCACTACGATCAGCTCTTTTGGAAGGCCGTCCATCTGAACCAGTTGGTCGGTGTCGATGATCCTTTTGCCGTCGAAAGGAATCTCCGGACTGCGCGCCGTCCGCGTGCCGCAGGCGATCAATATATTTTCCGCTCGCAACTCGACCTTCCCGGTGTCGTTTTGCACTTCTACCGTGTGGGCGTCCGCGAAACCGGCGCTCCCTTGAAAGATCGCCACTCCGTTTCGCTTCAGTTGCGCATAGATCACTTCAGTCTCGCGGGCAATCACTGCGTTCACCCGGAAAGCCAGATCCTGCACGGAAACTTCTCGCGCCCCGCGATAGCCGTTTCCGTAGAACGCCTTCACTGCCAGCCCGGTCAACTGGAAAATGGCCTCGCGGATGCTCTTGCTCGGAATCGTCCCGGTATGCACGCATACCCCGCCCATCATTCGCGTGCGATCAATCACCGCCACGCGCTTTCTCAACTTTGCCGCCGCAATGGCGCCCTTCTGCCCCGCGGGTCCGCTTCCAATCACTACTAGATCGAAATGATTGTCATTCATGCGGGAAAATCGGCTCTCAAAAGAGCCGCCTCGAAAACTCTAAGTCTTGGAAGGGATTGAAGGGGAATCCCGAAAGAAAGTCGCATCCAGTTTACAGAAACCTAAAAACCAATGTCTCAAACGTCCGCCACGAGACCTGCGAATGAGTTACCGCCTCTTTCTCTGGATCCGCAACGGTCGCCGAAAGTGTGCCATGCCTCGTGCCCGAAAATCGAAGGGAACCTAAGCGAGCACCACGAGATCGATCTCCACGCGCACGTCCCTCGGCAGCCGCGCTACCTCCACCGTCGATCGCGCCGGTGGATTTTTCCCGAAGTAACGCCCATACACTTCGTTCATGGCCGCGAAATCGTTCATGTCCTTCAAATAAACGGTGGCCTTCACCGCCTTGTCCAGCGAAGAGCCCGCGGCCTCCACGATGGCTTTCAAATTCTCCATCACCCGGGCGGTCTGCCGCGCCGCGTCGCCTTGCACAAGCTCTCCGGTGGAAGGATCAAACGGAATTTGCCCCGCCGTATGGATAAATCCGTTGGCTTTGATCGCTTGCGAATACGGCCCGATCGCTTTGGGTCCCTTCTCCGTCGAAATGACTTCCTTCACGTATCCTCCCTCAGTGCTTTCTGGGTCAATTTAACGAGTTTGGCACCGTGTGTACCTCTCTTCGTGCCGAAGCGGTTGGACCTTCGTAGCGCGTCCGGAAATCCGGCGGGATCCCCTTGTCGTTCAGCCACACGCGGAACAGGCCGGCGAGACTTTTCCCGCACGATTGCTCCAACTGCGAGCGCAACGTGTCGTAATCTACTTCCTGCCCGCGAAGCAGTGTAATCAGCTCTCTAAGCCCGTCACGCATCGGCTTTTCGCCGCAGTCATCCTCGACGGCCACGAAAAAAAGCGCCGCTTTCGCCAGGGCGATGCGTCGCTGCTCCGGCGGATCGCTCAACGCGCTGACCCCCAGCGGGTTTTCTTCCGCTTGGTTGCGCCCATCGTCGTAATCCCGCAGATATTCGGTCACTCGGCGGCGCCGCCCGGCCGCTCCATTGGCAGCCTCCTCCGCCACGATCGTTGCATATTCCGGAAGCCCCTCGCCCAGCCCCAGCGCGGTAAACCTCCCGAAATACACTTCGTCCCCGAACCAATTGTGCGCGAGTGCGTGGGTCACGCGTGCCTGAAAGGTGTCGCTGTCGAGCCCAAGCGAAAGCAGCGCCGGATTCACCAGCACGCCGCCCGGAAACGCCGCTGCCCCAGGGCCCGCCTCGCCCTCCACATGCTCGCGGAGAGTGGCCGACTCGACGATGTGTGGAACGCGGATGTTCTTATCCAGCGGGCCGAAGTCGCTTTCGAGTGCCTTCCACACCGTCATAATTTTTTCACCCGCTGCTCGGGGATCTTCTTTCAGCGGCTCCAACGTCCAGAAGACGATTCCGCTCGCTTTCGCTCCTGAACTCGATGTCACGTACCGCCCAGCCAGCAGCGACGGAGTCAGGTCGTTTCGCTGCAGCTCGAATCTGTACTCCGTGCCCCCGCTGGACTGTTTGCGTCCTTTCAATCGCCCGCCGCCAAGAGCCTGAAAACCGTTCGGCGTGACTACCGTGAAAGTCGTTACGTCCGGCCGCCGGGGATATGGCGAAAGGAAGTGCTTGGGCGGCTGGAGGGCCGGTGACCATCCACGTGAACCAAGATGAAAATCTTCCGCTCCCACGGTGATTCGGTCTCCTATATCGGCCGGGGAGCGGAAGCCGTATTCCACCGCGAGTTCCCCCACCTGGCCGCGCTTCCACGCGGAATCGAAAGGCATTCGCAGAGCGCTGGAAGCCGAGGAGTGGTATTCCTCCGGCAAGCTCACCAGTTTCGCCGCCCGGCCATCCCATTCGACACGAAGGTCGCTTCTGCCATAGATCTTTTCGTCAGGCAGATCGATGTCGATGAACTCGAGGTTTGTGGTCCCGGAATTCTTCAACGTATAGTGCGCGTTCAGGCGCACTTCCGGCATGTCTCCGGGCGTAAATCGAATCTCGCGCGACTCCTTCAGAATTTTATAGCCCGGGGCCAAAGGTACGGCGCAGGCGCACATACCGAACAGTGGAAGCAACGCAAACGCAGCGGCGAGAAAAGAGCGGGAAGGTATTCTTTTCAAGGCAGCACCAATTTTACCGGGCCGTCGTCGTTCGGGAAAGTCAAAACGGAAGGAACGCGAGTCGCCTCTCGCGATCAGGAGCCGCTAAAGTGCCGCAGGATTTCCGCCTCGTTCATGCCGTGCCGCCGCAGCGCCACAATATTGTTGGTCTCGGAATCGGGAATGCCGCGGCGCGCCAGTTCTAGCAGCGTGGTGTTGCTCAAACCGGCGTTCTTCATGCCCGCCAGTGACGCACCGGAGAGCACCGGTTCTCCTTTCGCGCGATGCCGCGCCACTTCCAGAAGAATCTCATCCGGCATACCCGCCAGCCGCATCGCTTGCAGTTCGCCCGATTCCAGCCCCAGCTGATTGAGTCGCGCCAGTTCGATCACCGTGCCCGGTCGAATGTCAGCTTGTAGCAAACCTGCCACATTACCGCCAGCGCTGAACTGCTGCGACCGCATCCGATACGCGCGCAGCACCTCCACGCAGGCCGCATCAGGAAGCCCGCCCTGGCGGGCTTTCGCGATCTCTGCAACTTCCTGGCTGCTAACGTCCAGAGATTTCAGTTGTTGAATCGTGTCATAACTCATTCCCGAGGAATCGAGCGGCGTCGTATCCACGAACAGATGGTGGTGGCACCCTGTAACCAGCACCGCCAGCAGCACAGCACCAGGCAGAAAGCCAAGATTGGCGGGGCCGCGGGGTCCGCAGGCGCGCAGCATTGACGAGCGCATTCCCATGCTTCAATTTTACGATGTTGTTTTGCCGCGCCGCTGACCGTGTAACGGAAAGATTACCCGCACACATCCTGTTGCAGTGAGCTTCCAATTGAACTGGAAAAGTCTGCCGGACGAGGCTTCAGCACCTCAGACGTTGTAGACGCGCTCGATATCGAATACGCCGGGAATGCGCCTGATACCGGAAAGAATGTGCTCAAGTTGCTTGCGGTCGCGAACATCTAGCGCCACCTCGATGCGCGCGCGCGTATTGTCCTCGCCTCCGCTTTCGAAGGTCCGTATGTTCGCGCCGGTCTCGCTGATCACTCCGGTAATTCCCGCGAGCATGCCGGGCCTGTCTTCGGTGAAGATCCGCAATCGCACTGGGAAAGTGGCTTGCGTGCCGCCGGCCCACTCCACCGGAATCCGCCGTTCGGTCTCGTAAAGCAAATTCTCCACGTTCGGGCAAATCTTGCTGTGTACCGCGATGCCCCGCCCCCGCGTGACGTAGCCGACGATTTCGTCGCCCGGGATAGGATTACAGCATTTCGACCGGTAGACCATTAAATCGCCGTGGCCCCGCACTAGAATGGCCGCATCATCGATACCCAACAGGCGCTTGACCGTCGCGCCGATCTTCGGCTGTTTCGACTCCTCGACCGGCTCCGGAAGGCTCTGCCCGGTAGCCTTGGCAATCACCTGGCGCGCTGACCATTTGCCATAACCCAGATCGGCTAAGAGATCCTCGACGCGCGAGGATCCGTATTCCGCGGCCACCCGTTGCATCTGTTCTTCTGGAATTTTCTTCAGGCTGACTCCCAGCGCGCGCGCCTCTTTCTCCAGCAGTCGTCGGCCCACCTCGGTGGCTTCCTGCCGCTCGTGCAAATGAATCCACTGGCGGATCTTGCTACGGGCGCGCGAGGTGTGCACCACGGCCAGCCAGTCCCGCGAGGGCGTATGTCCCTTCTGCGTGACGATTTCCACCACGTCGCCGTTGGCCAGCGCGTGCCGCAAAGGCACCATCTCGCCGTTTACTTTCGCTCCCGCGCACTGGTGCCCCACTTCGGTGTGCACCGCGTAGGCAAAATCAATGGGCGTCGCGCCTCGCGGCAGCACCACGACGCGCCCCTTGGGCGTAAAGGTGTAGACCTCCTCCGGATACAAATCGACCCGCAGAGTCGAGAGAAACTCGCTCGGCTCCTGCATCTCCTGCACCCACTCGATGAGGTGACGCATCCAGATGATGCGCTGGTCGTCGGGCGAAGAAGCCGTTTCCGCGCGCCCATCCTTGTATTTCCAGTGCGCCGCCACGCCCTGCTCGGCAATGCGGTGCATTTCCTGAGTGCGAATCTGCACTTCGAAAGGCTGTCCGGCATGAATCACGCTGGTGTGCAGCGATTGATACAGATTCGGCCGGGGCATGGCAATGTAGTCCTTGAAGCGCCCGGGAACCGGACGCCAGATCTGGTGGATCACTCCCAGGGCCGCATAGCAATTCTTCACCGTGTCGGTGACCACCCGCACAGCCAGCAAGTCATACACCTGATCGAGCGTGCGCTGCTGTTTCTGGATTTTCAGGTGCAACGAATACAGGCGCTTCGTGCGTGCCTGTACCTCGGCGGGAATGCCGTTTTCGACCATCTTGCTGCGAATCGAATCCTGCACTTCCACGAGAAATTTGTCGAACACCTTCTGTCTGGAGGCGACCTTCTTTTGCAGCTCGAAAAACGCTTCCGGCTCGAGAAAGCGGAAGGCCAGATCCTCAAGTTCGCCGCGGATCAAGCCCATGCCCAACCGGTTGGCTACGGGCGCATAAATATCAAGCGTCTCGCGGGCGATGCGCTGCTGCCGCGGCGCGTCCAAATACTCGAGCGTGCGCATGTTGTGCAGCCGGTCGGCCAGCTTCACCAGCACCACGCGCACGTCGTTCACCATAGCCAGCAGCATTTTCCGCACGTTCTCCGCCTGGCGCGCCTCGGGAGCCAGAAGATCGAGCCGGCTGATTTTGGTGACCCCCTCGACCAGCCGCGCCACGTCCGGCCCAAACTCCGTAGCCAGCCTGTCCAGCGTGACCTTGGTGTCTTCCACAACGTCGTGGAGCAGCGCGGCGCAAAGAGAGGTCGAGTCCAGCTTCATGTCCGCCAGCGTGTGGGCCACTTCCAGCGGATGCGAAAGATACGGCTCGCCCGAAAGCCGGATTTGCCCCCGGTGTTGCTCGGTGGCGAAATCGTAGGCGCGGCGCAGCAGGGCCGAGTCGTCCCCCGGACGGTTCTTGCGCACTTTGTCCATCAGTTCGACAAAGCGCAGGTCCACCGCGCGTCTCGCTGCGGGGCTGAGGCTGGCCGAATTACTCGCGGGTTCCATGTTGTGCGGCAAGGGGCGATGAACCATAGCCAGCGGTGCTCGCCATTTCACCTGATTGGATGCCTGCTCTGTCCGATCCGGCTGGCAAGATGGGACAGACCGGGAATGCAAATTCGATTGTGTTCGCCCGCTCGTGCGGACCTTCGAAACGGAAGCGAGGCGAAAGCTTACCCGACACACAGTGTGTCGGGCGAACTTTGGCACGATCCTTTTTATTCAATAACTTACGATAATTTTTGTTCGACACGGCATATCGAACAAAGTGAAAAAGCCGAAACTGGCCGCCCGTAGCGCAGCGAGCCCTCCCGACGAGGTGCCGAGTCGATGCCGAAGGTGTCAGCCGCTGCGCATACAGGGCCATGCTCGACCACGGTAGCAACCACGGGCTTGCGCTTCAAGGGCCAGTTGACCGGCCCGAACCGCAGCAGGCACTCCCTCGCCACAAGGGGTGCCAGCAAGCACGACATGGACGGCCACGGGGCCCTGGCCCGTGTTCATGGCACTCCAGCCGCGCAACCTGCCGACTCCTTTGCCTGATCCATGCATGGTGCTGGATGCGCGTCCCATTCGCCCGCGCTGCCCAGGAATGCGATCAGGGCACCTTGATGTCCTTCATGTGGATGGTTTTGGTCGCCGCATCCAGCGTGCCAGTCACCGCCACGCTTTTTGATCCGACAAAGGGTTGCGCCATGTCCTGGTCGTCCAATTGGTACGTCGTTTTGGTGGCCGCGTCGTAGAGCACGTATTTGCTCGCTGGCTTTACGAAGTGCGCGTAGTACAGCACGCAACCCGTCTTGTTTTTGATTTCGTCCGGCGCTTTCATTGGGTTCTGGATGCAGTTCAGATGCTCGTCGGAAATTTCCCCTTTGAATGTGGTCTGTTGCGCCTCAGCCAACCGGGCCGTAAGCAGCAACGAAGCAAACAACAGGCCGACTGGCAAAACGACTTCGCACTTCGCAATCGCTTTGTGGATCCAAGAGTTCATACTGACTTGCCTCCTATCGAATGAATTATGCTGCCGACAATGCCTTATGTAGGGCCCGAGCGGTCCCGGCAGCACCAGCAAAACCGCTGCCGCACCCCTCCAAGGGAAATCGACGTTGCAGACTCGCAAAGGGAAGCGTTTGGAAAGTTGCCGAGGCGACGACGCGCCGTATTCCTGCGCATTCAGAGAGGCTGTATACGCAAGCTATAAAAAGACAAAAAGCCACGACGCGAAATCGACAAACGGTGTTTCGGACAACCGCACTTCCAGTGATGTGAACGCCCAGGGCCAGCGCGGTGCTGACAACAACGATTAGCAGCCGGGCTTTTGTGAGCGCCCTCGCCTCCGGCTAGTTCCCCTTGTCGGCGGCAGGCTTGGCCGTGCCCAGTTTTTCGGCCCAGGCTGACCAGTCTTTCATGTCCGCGTTGAACACCGGCTGCGCAAGCGAATTGGCGATCACCAGGAACGACTTGCCCTCTTCGAGGTAGGCCGTCTGCTTGAGGCTCCCGTCGGGTCCAAGAAGGAAGAAATAGACTTCGCGGCCAGGCACCTGATGTTCCAGAACGATGGCTGGCTGATTCTTGGCGTGAGTGAGAAACAGCGCGCGCCCCACCTTGCGGCCCCCGATAGTGGCGGGGGGAAGCGCAGCGACTTTGGCCTCAGGCCCCGAGCAAACCGAAAGCGCCGTGCAAACGTCATCCGGAAGAGTAGGTGTCTTGTAAGTGATCCAGGTGACACTGGCTTCATGGTCGAGCACCTGCTTCACGAAATTTCCCGCTGCCTGCGCCGGCGCGGAAAACGGAACGCAAAACGAAACAACCACGAACGCGGCCGCGACAAAACCTAGCGTGCAAGTATTTGTGCGATTCATAGCTGGATGTCCTCCTTGAGTCCCAAAAATCCGAGTTACTGAAAGCGTTGGCGCTGCGGAGCTATAAAGGCTGAGCAAGCAGCGCGCAGGCAACATGACTCTTTCGATTACCGATCGAGCGGCGTCTTTCAGCCTTGGCAAGCCGACGGAACCATATCATATAACTTTTGGGAACTCATGCAACTTCTGGAGGCTGGACCTTTCGCTGCTCGGAAAGGTCCAAAAGGCTTTGCAAACAGAAAAAAGGCGGATCGGAGGATCCGCCTTCCATAAATCCCGGAAATCGCGCACGCCCATTCTCCGGCCCCACACAGAAGTGCGCCGCCGGCATGCCGCCTACGAGGTGGGCTGCTGCGGAGTCTCCATTTTCTTTTGCTTGATCGCCTTGACCTTATCCACCAGGTCGTCGGCCTGTTTCAGGTCTTCGTCGCGCGCCTGTGGAGTAGCCTCCATATCCGCTTTTTGACGATAGAGCAGGTTCAGATAGGCCATGGCATCGTCGTAATCGGGACGAAGCTCGATGGCCTTTTTCAGACTATCGATGCCCTGATCCACGGTTTGACCGTACTTGGAGCTGAACTGCTGCGCCACTTGCGGAGGCATGGGGTCGCTGTCCTTGATGGTCTTCTTCGCGGTACTGTTGTACTCCTCTCGAGCGTCCTTGTTCCCCCGATAAGTAAGCGACCAGTCGATCACCCCAACCCAATAATACGGTTCCGGGTCGTCGTTCTTCAGCGAGATATGCTTCTGATGGTAAGTCTTCGATTCCTCCATCTTGCTGGCATCGAAGGGCGTGCCCGCCATGTTGTAGAGGATCGAGCCGATCCCGTCCAAAGCGGAAAGATTGTTCGGGTCCTTATCCAGGATGGCCTTGAACTCGGTGATCGCCTGCTCGCCGTTGCGAATGTTCTCTTGCGACGGAGCTCCCGGGATGTACTGGCTGGCATACGCGGTGGCTAGATAAAGCTGCGCGTTGGTCAGCGTGGGATCGAGTTCCTTGGCTTGCTTGAAATCCTCGATAGCAACGTCGAATTGAGCGCCCTTGTAAGCATTGACGCCTTTGTTCAGAAGATCACGCGCCTTGAGCTTGTCGCAGCCTGCCGCGACAAAGCAGACGCCTACGATTGCGAGAACCATGCCCATATGAATCTTGCGCTGCATCCTACGCTCCTTAAATGACGGCTATGCCGGACTCGGAGGCGATCCAAGTCCGGCGGGGCAGTGAAACGGGACTTCCCAGACTTACTGTCCGGCTTCGATCTTCGCGGTGATAAGGCCCACGTGATCGATGCCAGAGCCGCGCATGATGTCGATGGCCTGAGCTACTTCACCGAACTCAACATTGTCGTCGCCCTTGACGAACGCCACTTTATCGGCGCGCTGCTTGAAGATATCACTCAGGCGAGTCCCGAGCTGCTCCCAGGTGGTGTCGTCCTGATTGATCTTCAATTTGCCGTTAGGCGCGACCTGCACGACGATGGTCTTGTTGTCGTCGGGCTGTTGCTTCTGGTTCGGCGGGGGCGGCTGCGGCACTAGAGCATCGAGGCCCGTCGGCGTTTTCGGAGTGATCACCATGAAGATGATGATCAGCACCAGAAGCACGTCGATCAACGGAACGATGTTAGGCTCCGAAACCGGTCCTCCCTGAGTTCCACCAACTGACATTCCCATTGGAACTACTCCTTTTCTTATTGCCCCGGCGGGGGAGGCGCGGGCTTGTTGGTCTGGATTTTCTGCGTGAGTAGCCCGAGGTTATCCACGCCGGCGGAACGGACTTCGTCCACGGCCTTGACCACGTCGCCATACTTGGCGCGCGAGTCGGAACGAATGTACACGGTTTTGTCGAGCCGGTCGGAAATGAGGTCCTTCACATCGTTGGTAATTTCCTCAAGTCCGATCTGGCGATTGCCCAGAAAGGTCTTGCCGTCGCGGGTGATGGCGATGATCACCGCGTCATCTTTGTCGGCCGCCTGCATGTCGTGGGCGTTTTGCGCACGCGCCATGTCCACCGTCACGCCCTTCTGCAACATGGGCGTGATGACCATGAAGATGATCAACAAAACCAGCATGATGTCCGCCATGGGAATCACGTTGGGCGACGCCATCACCGGAGCTGCGTGAACTTTGAGTGCCATGATTTACTTCTTTCCGCCTCGCCGAGTGATGAAGTAGTTGATCAGCTCCATGGAGCTGTTGTCCATCTCGACGTCGAAGGCTTCTACGCGATTGGTGAAGTAGTTGAAAGTCCACACCGCCGGCACGGCCACCAGAAGACCCAGAGCGGTGGTAACCAGCGCTTCGGAAATACCGCCGGCCACGGCCGACAACCCAGTGACTTTCTGCTGCGAAATGCCTTTGAACGCGTTGATGATGCCCATCACCGTGCCGAACAATCCCACGAAGGGCGCCGTCGAGCCAATGGTGGCCAGACCGGAAAGGCCGCGCTTCATTTCGGCGTGTACGATGGCCACCGAGCGCTCCAACCCGCGCTTGGCCGCTTCGATCACTTCTTCATCGTTGACCTGCGAAGAGGCCGCCTGGAATTCGGAGAGCCCCGTGGCTACCACCTTGGCGATGTGACTCTTCTTATTGCGCTCGGCGATGGAGATGGCTTCATCGAGCTTGTTGTCCTTCAAAGCGCCGGCCACCTGCTGCACGAACACACGCGACTGCTTGCGCGCCGCGCTGTACATCAGAGCACGGTCGATCATGATACCCACAGACCACGCGGACATCACGAATAGAATAAAGACGACCGTCTTGGCGGGGATGCCCATGTTGTGCCACATGGTCACTAAATCCCAACCTACCTGCTGGTCCTGAAACATCATTAGCGCTAACAGCATAAAGTTGCTCCTCCTCCGTTTCACCGCATACGATCACGGCACCTTGGATTTTGCCGGTCGCCTATTCCTGCCCCGCCCGGCCCGCGAGAAGAGCGGACCGTCCTACGATTACTGAACTAGCCGAGAGTAAAGACCACATCAATGGTTGTGTCCACTTCCACCGGATCGCCGTTGAGCATGGTTGGCCTGTAACGCCATTCTTTCACCGCATCCATGGCAGACTTCATGAGCAGCGGCGGACCCGAAACGTATTGCAGTTCCTGGATGGTTCCGTCCTTGGAAATAATTGCGTGCAGAACCACGGTGCCGGAAACGTGAGCCGTCTTCGCGATGGGAGGATAAACCGGCGTAACTTTATTGATGAGTGAGGCCGCCTCGACGTTGCCTCCCACGCGGATGCGCGAAGGACCGGCCGGCTTCGGCGGAGGCGGCGGACCTGCCGGACCGCTGCCGATCAGACCACCCAGAACGTTACCCGTGCCGCCGGCCACGCCATCGCTGCTGTTGGTGTAAATTACCGGCGCTTCGTCCTTCACCACCGCGAT
>Ga0126381_100007308_pt1 | contig 12278 bp, 17 predicted proteins | sample PanSoiMetPlot_28_FD_96465 | JGI IMG/M metagenome (GOLD analysis project Ga0126381, IMG submission 96465) | Tropical forest soil microbial communities from Panama - MetaG Plot_28 | ecosystem: Environmental > Terrestrial > Soil > Tropical forest > Bulk soil | place: Panama | collected 2016-02-17
ACGAGTGGTATTTCGATCTGGTACCCGCCCTGCAGCATCTTCCTGTTCCGCGCGTTGGTCCGGAAGAACATCAGGTTGGAGCGGTACACGTTGTCGACGAGCGTGGGGTAGATGTATCGCCGGGAGATGGAGTTTATTTCGTTGGTACCGATGGGGGTCGCCACAAGGAGCCTTTCTGTTTAGTTGGTATTCCCGCCGGTCCAAGACCCGTTGAACATCTCGCGGACCTCGCCGATCATGGCTGCGTTGCGGTCTTGGGGGTTGGTTGGTTGTGGGGGTGTGCGCGGGACTGAGGCCGACGATCCACCCACACCGGACAGGCGCTGACGATGTTGGGCGTCGTGCTGGGCGCGCTGGATGGTGCGCTGCGATTCGAGGTCGCGCGCCGATGGGGTGGTGTAGTAGGCGACGTGCAGGGCTGTGCGGGTCGCCTCGGCAGGGTCGGGACGGACAGGCAGCCCGGTTACCGGATGGATGCCGTTCATGTACGAGTTCGCCGCCCCCAGCCGCGCTGCTGTCTCCCTCACGGATTGGAGGACAGAGGGGGGGAGGGCGTAGTCGCTGCCGAACTTGGAGCACACCGCCTCGACAATAGACTCGTAGTGGTGAAGCTGGGACTGCTGGATGCGCTCGTCGTTGAGGGTCTGGGATTGGGCTAGGGAGTCCAGACGGCGCTGGATGGCTGCGTTCTGGTCGTACAGGGCGCGTATGTGGGGGTCGGTGAACTCGTCGAACTGTGGGGACTGCGCTGCTGGCGGTGGTGATGGGGTCGGTGGGTAGGAGGGTTGCGGTGGGTAGTATGGCGATGGTGGCGGCACCCCGGGCACGGGAGGTGTCGGGGGTGCCGCCGAGGACGGCTGTGCAGCGGCGGGTGTCTGCCCAGTCGTCAGATATTGGGCGACTATCGTTCGGAGTTGCGGGTCGGATTCCCATAGTTGGGCCAGCGATTCGAGCGCCGCCTGTCTGGATGTAGGCGGCTGGTCGGCCTGAGGCTGGGGGATTTGGACGGGAATGGGGGGGGTCTGGACGGCTTCGGGCTGTTGGGGGGGTTGATACCAAAGGTCCGGTGGGGGGGGAATGTCCGAGGGCGTGGAGGGCGTGGGTGGGGAGGGCGGAGGTGGGAGCGGGGTGGTCTCGGTAGCGCGCGGGGGTTGGGTTGGCTGGGTGAGAGGTTGAGTGGGTATGGGAGCAGCGGGGGTGGGGGACGGCTCGCTAGCGGGCGGAAGGGGCTGCGAGCCGTCCCCCACATCTGGTGCTTCGGTGTAAGAGGCGTTCGGGTCGGGGGCTTGGCGTCCCCTACCGGCTGTGAACTGCGGCTGACTGGGTGGGGTCTGGCCGCTAACTGCGGGGCGTAGCGGGGCGCGCAGGGAGCCGATCTGCTGCAGGTAGGAGGCGATCTGGTCGTCTGTTACGCTGGACTGTTCGCCTTCGACTGACAGAGGGCCGCCGCTGGGGTACTGGGTGGAGTCGAAGTCGCGGAGGATTTCAGGGGGGAGGTCGGGGAAGAGCGCTGACAGGTCGGACATTACTGGCCGCCTGCCCCGGCCAGGACACGCTGCAGGTCGTCAGGGTCGGCTACCCCGCCATAGCCGGACATGCCCGCCCCGCCGCCCGGCGCTATGGCGTTACCCGGTGGTGGACCCCCGCCAGCGCCACCCATCTGCGGAGGCCCACCACCCGGACCTTGCGGCTGCCCGCCCATAGCCATCCCGCCGCCTGCCCCGCCGCCCATGCCGCCCCCTCCCATACCCGCCGCCTGCCCCGCGAGTTGTTGCTGCATCTGTGTCGCCGCGTGTGCTTTCTGCTGCTGCACAAGCTGGCGGTATTGAAGAATGCCGTTCTGCATCAGTTGGATGAACTGCATGTGCGGCTGAGCGTCGGGAGCTAAGGCCAGGCGCGCGACATTCGTGTAGAGGTCGGATAGCCCGTCCTCAAACGATTTAGGCTGAGAGGACCCGCCGCTTACCTGGCCCGCGCTCGCCATGTCAGGCTTTCAGCTCGCGGGGTGGCGAGGTGATGGAGCCTTTGGCGTCGATTGACGGGTCGTTGCCGTAGATGTGGGCTGTGTGACCCTGACGCATGAACTGTCCCGTTCCTCGTCGAGAGGGACGTTGGTCGGCCATTTAGGACCGTCCTCCTTTCCTGGACGATGACCGCTTGCTGCCGCGCTTAGAGGACCGGGGCAGCCCGTCGGTCATAACTGGTAGGTGCGCCATGATGTTACTTCCGGCGCCCGCGACGGCCACGATGTCGAGCCATTAGTTCCCTCCTTTGGTACGTACAGCCCTCACTTTTCTAGCGGTGAGTGTCGGACGGGGGTGATACCACGTTCCTGTTCCGGGTCGTCGTCCGGATCGAAGTGAATCGTCAGGGCGTCGGAGCGGTGGCCGTGCAGAGTCCAGACCGTATCGAAATCCTCGGACCCTCCGCGCCACCCGTCAGGGTTAGGTCGTGGCATCGACGGGATGATAACGGCGACAGGGGGGAAGAGCAACAGTAAGGTTTGCTCATCGAGCGCGTTGGCGCTGGCGTTGACCGGCACCGCCACCGATCAACCCCTGCTGCCGCTTCATGTAAAGGCGTTGCAGGATCTGTTTCGCATCCTTTATCTTGTGGACATGGAGCACGTATTCATCGTCTACGAGTCCGAGAGCGGCGAGCTTCTCGGCGTTAGCCATTCTCGCTTGTGGACTGGTGGGCTGGTTTGTACCTGCTTCTACCCGCAGAACAAACCGGAGCGGAGTCGTCTGGTTATCACCGGGGTTATAGAAATGACGACCCGTGAGAGAGAGTGCGTCCTTGTTTCCGTCCTCGCCGACGATAGCGACGAGTCGGGGTTCCGTGTAGTTCTCCACGATCAGATCGGCCGCTTTGAGGCTGGCGCGCCGGTAAGTCCACTGGAGGTTAGCCAGCGCACTTCGGATGCGGACGAACGCCGCCTCCTGAATGTTGTTTATCACGCCCTCCGCGTTTCGCTGGTTGGGGGCCTGGCCTTTTTGGAGTGCGCCGAGGCCAGCCGTGTTCTCGATGCGAGCGATCCAGAAGTCCACGAGGTTCTGAACGCTGGACGGCATAGAGGGTGGCTCCAGCCAGCGGGGAAGGTTAGTACCCGCGGCCTGAGCAGCGTTGACTGGGAGGCGCTGGCCGGGGCGGTTGATGATGCCGATACGGGAGAGGCCGCTATTCGTCGGCTCCAGGAAGATGGGGTTCCCCACAAGCTCCGCGTTCTGCTGGAGAGCGGTGAGTAGCCGGTTGATGTAGATTTGCGGGTAGGCCAGGTGGTCGAGCAGGGCGATGCCGTACATCTCGCCGACATCGTCGAACCGGAAATCCTCGTAGGGGTGCTGGCCGTGCTGCCACAGATCCTCGGCCCACTCGTTGAACAGGATGGTGTTGTTGCACACGACGATGCAGCGCCAGCGGGGGCGCGCCTGGGAGTTGAGGCCGGGGTGTCCTTCGTTGGAGGAGAAGTCGTTTTCTTTCAGCCAGTACTCTCGTGTTACGTAGCCGGGGAGCGGGTCGTACATGCGGCCCGATGAGACCTTGGCGTTCCACACTGTTGCCGCCCCCATAGGCAGCCCGCCCAGGAACGGGGCTTTGGGGTAGGCGCCGTCGTCGTTGAACTGTGGGCGTTCGTCTATGCCGTCGGTAGAGGAGGAGTGGTAGCGCAGGAGGTAGGCGGTGTCGGGGTACATGCGCTCTAGCTCGTTGTAGGAGACTCGCCGGGCTTCGACGATGAACTCCATGTCTCGGTAGTTGGAGGCGTACGGGTCGTGGTAGAGCATCCACGGGTCTATGCGCCGCCACACCGCATCCCCGTACCCGCCCGCCGCCGCGTTGTCCCACACCACCTTAACCGTCCCCAGCCCGAACGTGAGCGCGTCCCACAGCATCTTCTTGATCTCGCCGTCGTACTCCTCGTTCAGCCACACCGTTTGGAACACGTTGTCGAGGTCGGCGGCCAGGCGTTGGGTGGACTCGTAGTAGGCTGAGTTGGGGTCCGCGGATGGCAGGAAGCCGATGTCGGGGTCCTGGTCGGTCAGCCAGGCCACCAGGGACGAGATGACCGGGTAGACTTCGCTGTCGCGAGGTTGGGGGAGCCAGCTAGCAAGGTTGGAGCCTTGTAGACGGTTCTTTATGATCTTGTAGTTCCGCGACCAGTTCTGGTACAGAGAGCGTTTCGTATCCCGCGCTATGTAGAACAGCGAGTTGAGGGCTGCTACCTTGTCGTTCTCTGTCGTGAGTTTCGAGTCGGGGGACAAGGCAGAGCGCGTGGCTGCCAGGAGGGAGTCGCTAGGCATCGTCGTCGTCCGAGGGGATCAGGTCAGTAGTTTCGGATTCCAGGAGGGCTTTCGCTCTCGCGTTGGATCGTTCTTCCGCCACACGGGCTAGAAGGTTAGGGTCGTCGATGTTGGAGAGGCGCGGCAGGTGGGAGGGGGCCGTGTCGGGTGGATGGGAGGCGCGTATGTCCGCCGGGTGCATGGGGGCGTAGTCGGACTGCGCTTCCTCTGAGTGGCGTTTCAGGGCGTCGTTGAAGTCAGCCCAGGAGGTTACGTACCTGCCGACCGCATAGTTGTAGTGCGGCTGGAAGTTTGGCGGCCCGAACTGGATGGTCAGGACTTTGCAGCCGTAGCAGCCGTCCGGCGAGTAGTGGGTTACCCCGTGCGTTCTATTCATGGTGTCGGAGTTGCGCTCCTCCCGCGAGAGTTATTAACGCACCTACCACTATGGCTATCGTCTTCCCCACCCACTCCGGCCCTTCGCTGCCGGTAGCCGCGAGGACTATACCTCCGACGATGAGGATTACCCCGATGACGATAAGCCCGACTGTCACGTTACCGGGGCTGTCCAGGCCGCAGCCCACGTCTGCGGGCCGATGAGACCGTCTACAGACAGCCCCTTCTCCTGCTGGAACTGGCGGGTTACCGACGACGTTTGGTTGCCGTAGAACCCGTCCGCGGTGATCGTCCACCCGCGTTTGCCCATCTGCGTCTGCCACTGGCGGAGACCGCTCGCCCCGTTAGGACCGCCGTACGGCGCGTAATAGCCTGACACGGATTGAGGTGGGCCGCTAGAGGGGCCGTAGTAGTAGGAGGGGGGGAGAGGAAACGGTGGGGCTGTGGTAGGCGTGGGTGGAGGGGTTGGCGTTGGGGTTGGGGTTGGCGGCGGGGTTGGGGTGGTGCCGCTAGCCATCGCGATAACCTGGTCGATAGGGAACCCGGCACCGCAGTCGTAATGCCCGCCTCCCCACGCCCCCAGGTCCGAGTGCTGACACACACCGCGGCCAGAAGATTGGGCTTGTGTGGGCGTGAGCTTGGTGATAGGGATGGAGAACGCCGCCGCTTCCTCCGCGATCCACAGCGCTGTGTTTGTCAAACACTGCATCATGTTCGACGTCCAGTATGCAGCAGACCAGTTCGCTGCTGCGCCGCTAGGCGTGCATAGCTCGGCCTGCACCGCGACAGGGTTGGCGTTCGACGACGTCCACGCCTTAGCGGACCGGGAGACATACTCGCCGATCGTGTTCGGCGTGTTGTCTATCCCGACGTGCGAGGACACCTGTGAGGAGGGGTTGGCGAAGAAGTTGCCGAGCGACTGGTACGTCGTCGCTCCTTCGCTGGTGTGGAGGACTATCAGCCGGACTGTGGCGTTGCGTGAGGACTGGTTAGGAGATGGGATGGATACTCGGTGGAGGGGCATCGTCTGGTGTGGTGGGAGGGTGGGAGGGTTCGTCGTTCGGTTCCGTGGGTGTCACGAGGAGGACGTCGTTTTCTTCGGTGTGGTTGTCGGCTTGGATTGGGGCGGCGGTGTGGGGTCCTCCGGGTCGACTAGCTCTGTGCCTTCCGGTAGCGGGTCGGGTGTGGTGGAGGCTTCGCCGTACACCTCGCCGCCGGGGCCGACAATGGAGGGCTGCGGCTCGGGGTTGCCCGGATCGTCAGGCGTCGGGGTAGGGGTGGGGGTGGGGGTGGGGTCGGAAGCGGGGGTTGGTTCAGTAGAGGTCATGTTCTTCTCCTTTGGTTACGCCGCTTGGACAGTGACAATGTAGGCGGTGTCGGCGATGGTAGTAACAGCGGCTGGGTTAGGTAGAGCAGCCTGTCCGGCCGCACCGTTAATCCACCCGCAACCAGTGAATCCACCGGAAGCTGTACGGGGAGAGCCGTCAAGTATGTTGCCAGGAACGAACATACGGGTCGTCGGCTGGGTGGTAGCAGCATTCTGCGCGCACGCCGCCAGCCACCACCAGCCCGGAGCGAACGTAAATGACGCCGCGACCGTTTTTGTTGCCGCCGTGTCCGCTGTCACTGTGCCCGCGTCGAGAGAGAGCGCCCCGGGCTGACCATTGTTATCCGCGTAGATACCAAGGCGGAGAACAGCACCGGCGTTACCCGGCGTTCCTGTCACCTCAATACCCATAGCCGTGATAGCTAGCGTCCTATCCACACGAAAAGGTATACAGGTCATAAACCCGTTGGGACGCGTTGCGGTGGATACAGTACCACCAGAAGGCCCATACCATTGACCCGAAACGTACTTTGTGGCCGTAGCCGGTAGTGGACCGGCCACGGCGGTTCCATCAGGGGATGCGCCGCTAGCCAGCATAGCTAGGATGGTCAGTATGCGTTCCTCTATGGACTCGGGGAGCAGACCGTTCTCGCGGTTCGTGAGGGTGACAAGTTGGGTGTAGGTGGGGGTTGGCATTACGGTGTGCCCCATTTCGCTTTAAGATACTGGTATACTGAGTTTATGTTCGCGGGGGACAGTTGCGTGTTATAGAATATAACCTCGCCGATTAGCCCCACCCACGGTCCGGAGAAGTCGTCGACGTCACCGACGTAGGTGACAGCCCCCTGCGCATGCATCACGCCCGAGCCTGTCGCTGTTTGTATGTTGTCGATGCGTAGGGTGGCTGTGGCCGTGCCGGGTATGGTGCCGTCCATCTCCCAGACGTGAGGTGTGCTGCTCATAGGGCCGCCCTGCAGGTCTGCAACACCCCGCATGACAAAATCGAACCGGCCTGTGACTTGGGCTCCACCGTACTGGTTGCCGACCTCCACCAGCCATCTCGACACCGCTGGGTTAGTCTCGTTCGATTGGGCTACCGCGAACACCGTGAACGCTGAGGCGCCGGTCAAAGCGGACAACACCTGCATCCGGTTGTTCGTGAACGACAACGTTGGGAGGAAGTTGATACCGGCGGATACCAGTGTGGGTCCGGTCGCCGACGGTGTGAGCGTGTTGTTGTTGCCAGAACTGTCCGCCCACGACGAGATAACACCCGCCGTCGTAACGCGTGTCGAGTCATACCAGGCTGTGTAGCCAGATACGGGTGGGGGGGGTAGCAGGCCGGTAGCGCGTGATGAGCCGTCCGGGTTGGTACCGGTCAGATATGTAGCCCACGCCGCTAGTTGGCGTTCGCGGAGAGAGTGTCGTGGCAGACCAGGAGCCGGTTGCGTCAGGGTGCGCCACTGCGAGAACGTGGGGGTCGGCATTACGGTGTCCCCCATTTGGCTTTCAGGTACGCTTCGTTGGCGGTGATCTGGGTTGGGGTGAGGGTAGATGGCGCGTACACGACGACCTCGCCGATCGGTCCTCTCCACGCCGATGACCCGTCGTTGTCCGCCCCGATGGAGATGCCGGTACCGCCGAAAATGTCGGTTACTGCTTTGGTGCCGATCTGGGTGCCGTCCAGCCGGACGTAGGCTGTCTGCCCGACCGGCGGGACGTAGAACGTGAACGTGTGCAGGTTGGTGTCGAACGGGCCGAAGTTGACGAACCCGTCGGCACCCCACCACATGCTCCACACGTTCGGGGGGAGAGGGTACGCGCCTGCCGCCATCTGAAACCCCACGATATACCCGACTACCGCGGTCTGCCCGACCGCCTGGATGAGCCGCGGCACGTTAGCGGCTGTCATCGGGAAGGAGGTGTTCTGCAGAAACGTGGCGCCCCCCTCGTTGAACTGGACGCACGGATGGCCGTTTATCAGTTTCGCTGGGGTGGTAGAATAGTAGGTACCGCCGTTGAACGATGACGGTTTGGTGAGGGTGTAGGCGTTGGCGGACTGGTCAGCCCACGAGGTGAGGATCGTGCCGTCCGCCGTGCCGGTGATTTTGGTAGCGTCATACCAGGCCGCATAGCCGGGTAGCGGGGAGGTCTGGGCGGGCGGGGCCGGGACAGGAGGAGCCGACTGAGCAATGTAGGAGGCCAGAGCTTGGAGTTGGCGTTCGCGAATAGTAGCGGCAGGGAGGCCGTCGGCGGGGGAGGAAGACAGCAGTCGCCACTTGGAGTAGGTGAGGGACGGCATCAGGGCGTCCCCCATTTCGTTTGCGCGTAGGCGCGAAGAGAGTTGAGTTGGGTTGTAGTGAGAGCGGAGGCGTAGAAGATGATCTCGCAGACCCGGCCCAGGAAGTTGAACGCCGTCGAGAATGAGTCGGGGATGTAGGTGGTGGTGTAGCCGCCCACGCTGAGCGGGCTTTGGGTGCCGGGGTTGAGGCCGGTTGTTTGTGTGCCGTCCAACTGGCCGATGGAGCTGCCGCTGTTGAACACGAACCCCCAGTAGTGGAGGTTGGCGTCGACGTTGCCGACGACCGGCGGGGTCAGCCCCGCGATCATCTTCATCTGGGCCGGTGTCCCACCGATGATGTTGATGGCCGGAGTACCCTGGTTAGTCGTCCACGGTACTTGGTTGGAGGCGGTCGGCACCGAGTCGCACTGCATAATGAAGATCCAGGTGTACGGATTGCCGACATTGAACGCCGCCGAGTTACTGGTGAAATACTGGCCGGGGCTGAGGAAGTTCACCACGGGCAGACCGTTGATGATTTTGGCGGGGGTCGTTTTGTAGTAGGTGGGCGAACCGGTGCCGACGGTGAGGTTGTTGCCGTTACCGGACGAGTCCGCCCAGGAGGACAGAGTGGCGCCGTCGGATACGCCGGTGATTTTGCTGGCATCCCACCACGCCACATAGCCGGCGACAGGCGGTGACGGGGGGATGACCGGTGCGGGTAGCGGCGGGGCTGACTGGGTGATGTAGGAGGCGAGGGTCTGGAGTTGGCGTTCGCGGATCGTGGCAGCAGGGAGACCGTCGGCCGGTGAGGCGGTGGTAAGCCGCCATTTGCTGTACGTGAGGCTAGCCACGCGACGACCTCCTCGACTTAGGTCTGCCTCTCTGCCTGGATGTCTCTCGTTTGCCGGTCACCGACGATCTGCCGTGCGCCCACGCGTGAGCTATCCGCGGATGGTTAGCCCACATGAACCGGCGCTGCGGCTCCGACTGGAAGGGCATCAGATAGCCTCCTCCTGACTGTCGCCGTCGTCGTACAGGGCTGAGGAGTCGTTCTCCTGCAGGTACAGGTCCATCATCGGGTTAGTTAGCTGCGGGCGGTGCTGCATGAACGGCCCGTGCTCTTCCGATGCGGTTAGGGTTATCGCCAACGCCATCACCGCATCGTCGTGGATCTTCGGGTTGGAGTTACCCCAATAGCCGTCCTCGTGCTCCACGAACGATATAAGCTGGTTGTATGTTTTAGGGTCGTGGAACGACAGGGAGCCGTCGAGTATGCGTTTCTGGAGGATGCCGATCGCCCACTGTTTGCGCGTCTGGTTGGTCGACCAGCCGAACACGTTCCCGGCTCGTATCCGGTCAGGGCGTTTGTCCCGCCACACATTCCCGTACGCCGATTTGGTGATGTAGCCGATGCACGCCTGGCCGCCCCCTTCGACCTCCGGGCAGATCGTACAGTGGTTGTAGTAGTCGCCCAGGAGGATCATCTGCTCCGCGAAGTAGATGGGGTTCACCCGGTCATGCCACACCGCCACTATCTCGTACGTGGAGCGGTTCAGAACCATCATGGCGCCCGGATCCCCAGCCACGGTTTCAGACGGATCCCCACCGATGAAGTAGCGGTCGTCGCGATCATCCTGCCGGTTGGGTCGCACGTAGATGGTCAGCGGGCCGGACGGGTCGGCTTCGAACTGGACGCGCCCGATGCCGTTCCTGAACAGCCGTCCGACCGCGCCGGTGCGCCGGTCGTAGGCGTCCCGAACGCGCTGGGCCGGGAAAATAGGGCGTCCGGTGGCAATGAACGCCTCGTCGGGGGAAGCCGGGTACTCCTGCATGAAGTACGGCAGGTCGCCGTTGCATTTGTTGATGATCGCCCACCGCCGCCACGCAACCGTCCGGTAGCAGGTCTCGTCGTCGGCCCCTTCCGACTGCATCAGCTTCAGGAGGTTCCGCTCGTCGGCGTTCAGTTCGCTGCGGGTGGAGAGGGTGGTGTGCAGCCGGTACTCGTAGTGCCGGTAGTACGGGAAGAACAGGGGGATGAACTCCGACTCGCCCGCGTCGGCCTGCACCCACTGTTCGTGGAACCAGTTGCCTATGCCGTTAGCAGTCGATTCGAGGACAACGAGGGTTCCGTGGCGAGACGGGATTGTTTGGTTTAGACCGACCCAGAGCGTTTCGGGATCCGCCCAGAATGCAACCTCGGAGGCGTGTAGGGCATGGACAGTCGAGCCACGCGCTCCGCCCACGTTCTTTGCTGTAGCGACCCTCACCTGGGATTTCGTCTCCAACCATCGTAGCTGCCTTTTCGTTGAGTACTGCAGTGTGTACAGGTAGCGGTGCGGCCAGTTGTCCCAGTACGTCTTCATCATCTGGAATAACTCCTGCGCCTGGGGGTCCTCGTACGAGATGACCAGGGAGTTAGAGCCGCGGTAGAAGAACGCCCACAGAAACAGGAGAGCTTCCGTGGCTGTGGAGATACCTACCTGGCGCGCTTTGAGGACAATGAAGCGAAGTGGACGCCCGGCATTGTATTCGGTTTCGGCGGCGGTGATGAACGGGCGTTGCGCCCACCCGAAGTCGCCTAGCTCTCCCGGCCCGATGTTGTCTACCCGGTCGACGTCCAGGCGCCGCATGTCCAGCGCCTTCGTCTTGATGGTGAGACCGGATAGCCAGGGCCGCAGTTTCAGGGTCATAGAGGGGGTCAATCGTCGGGGTCGTGGGAGTCGGCGGGTATGTATTCGATTGTGGGCGGGGCGTCCGGCCCGGAGATGACACGCTGCGACTCGCCGACGGAGGTGATCTCGTCGAGGACGCGTTCCAGTTCGGTGCGGTGCTCCTCGATCTCCGCTTTCGAGTCCACCGCCGCCAGCCGCGCTGCCGACGCCATAGCCGCCGTCGATATGCGCAGCTTCTCATCGGGCGTCCCCCACGCCAGCACGTACATGGCGTGATCCAGCCCCGCCATAACCACCTGATGGTACGCCGCGGAGACAGCCTTGTCCTGCTCCGATATGGCGGTGCGAGTTACCGATATGGTCTCGCGGATGATCTCCTCAGCCATTGTTACCCACGTCCGTTGCCGCCCGCCCCGTCGCCGGGTTTGACAGAGATGATCCGGTACGGCGACTCCTGCGGTACGATCTTCCACTTCTGCACGTCGACGCTCAACGGGACGCCAGACATATAGCGCAGGTCCAGGGCGTCCTCCGCGAACTCGGCGGGGACAACGAGAGTTATCAGCAGGGCGTTGTGTTTGTCGAACCGGATTGTCGATGGGTTCACGTGCGCTATGAACTGTATGCTGTCGACGCGTTTCGGCTGCCGCTTGTCGGTTAAGGTGAGGCGCTGCGGGGGCTGCTCACGTTTGCGGATTGTACCAGCCACCACGGCTCCCTTTCACGTCGCTGGGGGACAGAGATTCGATGTCGAGCACGTAGTCCGGTGGGGTCAGGTCGGCTGGGTCGAACGGGTCGCGGACGTTCTCCGGGGTGCCAGCCGTGTTGTCCAGCCCCTGATGCGACCAGTTGATCCCGGCGCGCTGTTCGTCGGGGGCGTCGGGGCGTTCGTGGATGTGGATGTCGGGCTGGATTGTTCGCCGGAACTGGTCGAGGATCGCCGGGATGTCGAGTGGTGCGGGGAGAGGAGGTGGCGGGGGTTGGATGATGACTGGGTGGGCGGCTAGTTCGGCCAGGGCGTCAGCTAGCCGGGACAGGTCGCGGGTCAGCCGGGTGTTCTCTTGCTGTAGCTGCTCGGCGGAACCCCGTATCCGCTCCGCCCTGCCCCGCCATCGGTCCCGTTCTGCTTCTACCTCGGCGAGTTGAGTTCGTAGCTGCCGGATCTCCTGTTCACGCTGGGTGTTTTCCGCCCTCTGACCAGGACTTTCTAAAACGCGCCCCGTTTCATTTTTGCGTCGCGGGAACACCACGGGACCCATAATGCCAGATAAAACTTTTCAATGGTAGTGTTATGTTCACCGCGGGACCCAAACGCAGAC
>Ga0126381_100007309_pt1 | contig 12278 bp, 7 predicted proteins | sample PanSoiMetPlot_28_FD_96465 | JGI IMG/M metagenome (GOLD analysis project Ga0126381, IMG submission 96465) | Tropical forest soil microbial communities from Panama - MetaG Plot_28 | ecosystem: Environmental > Terrestrial > Soil > Tropical forest > Bulk soil | place: Panama | collected 2016-02-17
CCGGATGGCGCGCTTTATGTTTCTGATGACGTCCGGGGACGGATCTATCGAATCGTCTATCAGGGTGGGGCCAGCGGTACCGCCACCCCCTGCCCAAGCGCGGCTTCGCCCGCGGGCCAAATTGCCGAAGCCGTGGCCAAGCCGCCAGAGGGTACGCACGCACAAGCTGGCGTCTCGGTCCCCGAAGGCGCTACCCGACAAATGGTGGCGCAGGGCGATCGCATTTATCACGGCCAAGTCGGCGGAGCGGCCTGTTCCGGCTGCCATGGCGCAAACGGAACGGGATCCCCGCTGGGACCCGATCTGACCAAGAAAAACTGGCTATGGAGCGATGGCAGCTATGCTGGCATTCAGAAGACCATTGAGGAAGGCGTGCCGCATCCGAAACAGTATCGCAGCCCTATGCCACCGCTGGGTGGCGCGCAACTAACCGCCGAGCAGGTCTCCGCTGTGGCAGCCTACGTGTGGAGCTTGAGTCATTAACATTTCCGGCGGACATTCCAGCCACGCCGCAAGGGAAGCACGGATTAAGCCAGCTCGACTTCAATGTTCTTGCTGCTGCGGTCGATGGTCCGAATTCGAAAGCTGCGCACCTGTCCGGGCTGAATGTCGGTCGGCTGGGAAGTTTCCCGTACCGTGCCAGATTTCCATCGCGCTTCAAGCATCGAACTCAGAGATTGCAAGTCCGTCGCGACCTTCGAGATGGCCCCGGGCTCGGATTTTACTCCCCTAGCAAGGGCACATTTCGCTCTCACACCCTCGCCTAACTCCGCGATGGCAAGGCCATTCTGCACCTCGACCACGCGCCCGCTGACCACATCTCCCGGCTTGTGCTCGTCCAGGTACTCGTCGATGCTGGTGGGTGCCATTTGCTTGATTCCGAGCTTCAAACGGCGCTTCTCGGAATCGACCTCCAGCACTTGCGCCTTCACCGACTGGCCCACCTTGAATACATCCTGGGGATGGTTGATTCGTTTTTCGGCACTGATGTCGCTGACGTGAATCATGCCCTCGATTCCGTCCGAGAGTTGGACGAAGGCGCCGAATTTGGTCAGGCTGACAATCGGGCCTTCGATCAGGGCTCCCGCCGGGAACTTTTGCGCGGCTTCTTTCCAGGGATCGCCCAGCGCCTGTTTCAGCCCCACGGAGATACGCCTCTCGGGGGCGTTGATCGCGAGAATCACGACTTCCACCATCTCGCCGGGCTTCACCGCATCACTCGCCTTGCGCACCCGTTTGCTCCAGGACATCTCGGAAACGTGAATCAATCCTTCGATTCCCGGTTCGAGTTCGACGAACGCACCAAAGTCCATCAGGCGCGTGATGGTGCCCCGCACACGCTCGCCAACCCGGTACTTGGACGGAACTGCGTCCCAGGGCTGCGGCTGTAGCTGCTTCATGCCGATCGCAATTCGCCGTTTTTCAGGGTCGATCTTCAGGACGCGTACTTCGACCGGCTGTCCCGGGGAAAGCACATCCGCCGGATGGTTGATCCGGCTCCAGGCGATGTCGCCGACGTGCAGCAACGCATCCGCGCCGCCGATATCGACGAAAGCCCCATAATCGGTGAGGCTTCGTACCGTCCCGCTGATCACGTCGCCCTCCTGCAACTCCGAATAACGGCGGTCTTTGAGCGCGCGCTCTTCCTCTTCCGCCACGATTCGACGGTCCACGACCACATCTTCGTCCGCCGTGTCGAGCTTGGTGATGCGACAGCGAATCTCCTGGCCAACCAATTTCTCCATCTCGGCAGCATCCCGCGCGCCGCTGCGCGATGCCGGCAAAAACGCTCGCACACCGACGTCAACGCTTAACCCGCCCTTGATAACCGCGGTGACCGTACCCACAATCGCGGTCTTATCGGCGAACGCCTTCTCGAGCGCGGTCCAATCCGTGGGACGTGCCACCCGGCTGCGCGTCAGCTCGTAATAACCCTCCGGGTTGCGGCCCTTGATTGTAACTCGCAGTTTGTCGCCAGGCTTCAGGGGCTCGCGATCATTCGCGAACTCTGATAACGGCAATATGGCTTCGCTCTTGAGCCCGATGTCGAGAAATGCGCCCTCTGCCGAAAGCGTTACCACCGTGCCCTCGCGCATGCCCTCGACCGGCTTTGCGGCTTGTGTTTTCTCGAACTGCGAAAGAATGTTGCCGAACGACTCGGAAGGTTCGTTCGGGGATGAAGGCTCTGGAATATTGCGATCGGGCATGGGGGATACAACCTTGAATCAGGATACAACCTTTATTGCTGAGTGACTGATTTCAGAATAACATCGCCAGGTTGCTCGAAGGGCGCGTGCTAGGAGATCCTGAAGATGTCCATGGTCGGTTCGAATAGGAGGCAGTTTCTGCGCAATACCGCAGGTGCGGCCGTGTCGGGGGCGTTTGCTGGCGCCGAATCCTTGGGAGCACGCGATCGCGGAGCCGAAAGCTTGGCCGCGGTCGAGGACCGGCGACGCCGCGAACTCTGGTCTTTGCTGGGCGACCTGCCTCGGCAGCACCGTCCCGGCCCCGCCCAGGTCCTAAGGACCGAGAAGCATGAAGGATATACGCTCGAGCGCCTGATCCTCGATCTCAACGGAGAGGAGCCGGTTCCCGCGCTGCTGCTGATTCCCGACCGGCGCCAAAGTCCTGCACCTGGCCTCGTCTACATGCACTGGCATGCAGGGATGTACGACCTCGGCAAAGAGCAACTGCTGCGGGGAGTGGAGGCACAGCCCGCATACGCCCCGGTATTGGCGGAGAAGGGCATCGTAACGCTGGCCATCGATAGCTGGTGCTTCGGGGAGCGCAAACGAGAAAGCGATGGCAAAACCGGCGAGGAAGACGCCTTCAAGCTGATGCTTTGGAAGGGGCAGGTGCTGTTCGGCATGATGATGTTTGATGAACTCCGGGCCCTGGATTATTTGGCGGGCCGTGCTGAAGTGGACCCCAAACGTCTGGGCGTATTCGGCATGTCCATGGGCGCGACGAAAGCATGGTGGCTGGCGGCGCTCGATCCGCGAGTCTCGGTTTGCATGGACGTCTGCTGTCTCACCGATTTCGACGCACTCATCCAAGCGCACTCCCTTCGCGAACACGGGATTTATTACTACGTGCCTTCCCTGCTCAAGCATTTCCAGACCGCCCAGATCAATGAACTCATCGTGCCCCGCCCGCACCTGAGCGTAAACGGACGTCGCGACCCTTTGACCCCGCCGGCGGGCGTGGAGAAAATTCGCGATTCCCTGTTGCCGCTCTATCGCCGCTACGGAAATGAGTCGGACTGCCGCATCGAACTGTACGATTGTGCCCATGTGGAGCTGCCCGCGATGCGCCGGGTGATTTTGGAGTGGATGGACAGGTATCTCGGCCCGCGTGAGTGAATTGCGCTCGTTTACGCGGTAGCGCACTTGTCCACGAACCGCGGCGTTAATCCGTGCTCGGTATCAACGAAGACATCTTTTCCCGCAGCCGCGCGACAATCTCCTGCCGGCTCACCATTTGCCCACCGCGTCACAGGTCTTGGCAACTGTACCCAAAGAGAGCATAATGCCGCCGTCCGTCCACAGGAGGATGCGATGTCACATACCAATCGGGTCAGAGTCATTTGGGGTGGTCTGCTCGCGGGTGTGGTGATCAATTTGGTGGAATACGTAACCAACGGCGTGATCCTGAAGGAAGCGTGGGGGCAGACAATGACGGCCCTCGGCAAACCCACCGACATTTCTGCAGCCGGGATCGCGATTTTCAACTTATGGGGATTCCTGCTGGGCATCGGCGCGGTTTGGATCTATGCCGCTATACGGCCGCGCTACGGTGCAGGACCGGGCACCGCCGTTCGCGCTGGACTGGCCGCTTGGGCGCTCGCGGTTTTTCTTGCGAACCTGAGCAACTATCCCTTGGGCTTGTTCCCGGTGCGGTTGCTCGTCATAACCACCGTCGTTGCGCTAGCCGAAATCGTGCTCGGCACGGTAGTCGGCTCGTGGCTGTACAAGGAAGAGGCAGGGAAAGCTGAGACCGCGAACCGCGCCGCAGCCTAAGCCACTGCAAGACGGAAAAAGGCGTGTATCCACGCGTTTTCCTTCATAGAGCACGCAAAATCCGGGTCTCGCATCTGCCCTCCCATACGTGTGCTCTAAAAACGGCGCGGACGTTTTCGAGATTTACCCCTGACATTCCGAATCTGTTCGCGCCTGGTTGCATGCCAAAGTTGCATGCCAACTGGCTAGACGGTTTCCGCGAGCTGCTTTTCGGCGCTCAACAACGGGCAATCAGGTGATAAGTAACCGAGCTTGCGCTCGATAATCTCCTGGGAATACTTGCCGAGATAATGCGAGATGGTTTCGACCCGAATCTTGATCCCGCCGGCGGGTTTGGTCGAATCCAGATCGCCGAACTTGAAGTACAAGGTTCCGCTGGCTTCGACGATCTTCTGCGCGGGCGTGTAGGTGGGCTGGTCCATGCCGCACTCGTAACTGGAAAGCCGCACCACACAGGTGATCCAGGGGCAACGCGTAGCGTACTTGGCTCCCCACATAATTTCGTTGGTGTTGCTGCTATAGGACGAGGTCCAGACATCGGAAATATCGAAAGGATTCTTAATGCGGCCCTCTTTGAGATCCCACGCAAAGAGCCAGTTCATCAGGTCCATATCCGCGGGCAGGTATTGCAGCCAGAGGATCGGGTAGCCGCAGGCCTGGATTTCGGCTTCAATCTCGTGGCCGATGCCGGTGTCCATGTGGTAGGGGCGCGCCAGCACGAGAACGCAAGGTTTCTGATTTTCCGCGCACCAGGTCAGAATCTCGCGGCCCCGCTCGCGGATCTGGGTGGTTACCTTGTCGAGAGCCTCGAACCCGGTTTTCACCGCACGGGCCGTCTCCTCGAGGTCCAGATCGAATACGTCCTTTAACGATTCGTAGAGTTGTCCGGTCACCATGTGGCGATCGCCGAGACTGACAAATGGCGACGCGTACTGAATGTTGTTCTCGCCGAAAATGTCGCGTTCCTTCAGGAAGCCGGCTTTGATGTTCTCCGGGCCGGCCATGACACGGGTACAGGTGACCGTGTCAACGACGTGACCATGGAGCACCGAGGGCAGCGAATGAATCATGGGGCTGAACAGAACGTTGATCTTCTTCTTTTGGCCGAAGACCAGCTCGCCATAGTGTCCGCTCATGCACTTCACGGGATAGCAGCAATCCACCGTGCCGCGGCCCTTGCCAAACTCCCGTCCCTGTTCCTCGGAGGTGTCGGAACTGAAGACAATATTCTCCGACGCCACGCCGAGTTCTCTGAGGAAGCCCACCCAGAACTGATGGGTTGACCAGATGTTGAGCACCTTGGGAATGCCTACGCGCAGCTGCGAGCGATCTTTGACTTTGACCGCGGTCTCAGTTGCGCCGGAAGCCTTCTTTGCGAACCATGTCGGCAATATTCGGGAAAGCATTTTTGGTTTTCTCGATTCCGGCTTTGATCACTTTCATTTCGTTCAGGTCTTCCACCAGGCCCTTGGGGCAGGAGTTGTTGACGATCACCCGCTCCCATCCCGTTGCCAGCGGGACCTTGCTCCAGGGCCGCCCCTTGCCTTCCAGGAGTTCCACGTCGATGAAACTGCGCTGGCAATTCACCGGGCACCAGTGGCAAACCGTGTCGACCGAAGTGGCAGTTTTGTAGGTAAGCTTTTCGATCGCGTCGAAACCGCGGAAAGTGGTCTGGCCGCCGTTCTTCGACCAATCGAGCGCAACCAGAGCGGCACCGATCGCGCCGGCTTCGCCTGAGTAGGGGTGCACGACGACCTCGGCGTCGGGTACCTTGCCGAGAATGAAATCCACCTGCGTTTTCACCACCGCGAGGTTGCGGTGAGTTCCGCCCTGCAGGATGTACTTGCGCCCCACCTGCTGCAGATTATTGAGACCACCGGCATAGATCCAGACGTTGAGCGGAAGAATGGCGCAAAGTCCGGCGAGAATTTCTTCCGCCTGCCATCCCTTGCGTTGCTGGTTGACGATGTCGCTCTGCAGGAAGACACCGCAGCCCATCGAGAGTTGCGGCATGGCTTGTGCGCGGAACGCGCCATCGGCCATGTCTCCCATGGGAATGGCGAAGCGCTCGGCGACGCCTTGCAGGAACGCGCCGTTTCCGGAAGAGCACTGCGAGTTCAGGCGGAAGTCGGTGACGGCGCCGTTGTTGAGGATCATGATCTTGACGTCGACGCCGCCCACGTCGCAGATGCAGTCGGCGTCGGGGTAGAAGTGCAGACCAGCGCAGGCGTGGGCGATGGTTTCGACCACCGGGCAATCCGCGCCCAGAATGCCCCTGAGCAGGTCTTTGCCATAGCCGGTCAACGCCAGGGCGAGAATGTCCTCGTTGCGGACGACGGAGCGAACCTGGCGGAAGAGCGCCTTGGCATCTTCGATGGGATTGCCTCGGCTCAAGGCATAGCAGGAGAACAAAAGTTCCTTGTCCGGCGACATGCAGACGGCCTTGGCGGTGGTCGATCCGAAGTCGCAGCCAAGGACAACCGGGCCCAGAGTGGCGTTCGAAACCGCAACCTCCACGGGCGGGCCCTGGATTTTCGGCTTCTCGTATTTGGCTTTGAAGGTGGCGAGGTCCTCGTCGTCTTTGCACAGCCCGCCGCGCCCCATTTTCTTTTTCTCTTGGTACTGGCCTTCTTCGATCCAATACTTCAGCTTTTCGTGACCGGTATAGAGGCCGTTCGCGGCGTTCTCGCGGAGTGCCACTTCCACGCAGCCGAGAGCGGCATAATAGAGCGCGTTGTCGGGCACGGCGATGAGGCTTGAAACATCGCGATCATCGGAAAGCGGGACCTTGCGCTCGCGCCACACCTTGCCGAGGTGATAGCGCCAGGCTTCCTGCAGGCCTTTGAAGAAGAGATTGGGCCCGCCCAGCAGCAGGATCTCCGGGAGGGGAGTGTTTCCGCGCGTGAGCGTCGCCAGATTCTGATAGACCACCGCCTCGAAGAGCGAAGCGATGATTTCCTCGACCGGCACTCCCGCCTTGAGCAGCGTGTTGGCGTCGGCTTCGGCAAAGATGCCGCACTTGCTGCTGATCTTGTGCAGCGAGTATCCGGAGTAGCCCATCTGGGACAGCTTCTCGGGGGCAATTTCGAGTTTGCGGGCGGTTTTCTCGATAAAGGTGCCGGTGCCGCCGGAGCAGGCGCTTTGCATCAGCACCTGCTTGCTGCGCCGGGAACCTTCGCCCTGGAAAAAGATGGTTTTCATGTCTTCGCCGCCAATTTCGCTGACGAAGCGAACATTGGGGTGAAGCTTGTCGACGGCGGCCGCCACCGCCACCACCTCTTGCACCATCTTGCCCCCGACCAGGGGCGCGATGATCCCGGCTCCCGATCCGGTGAAGAAGACGCGGTCCCGTCCCGGCGCAAATCCATGCTGCGACTCGAGCATGTTGAGGAACTGCAGGATTTTCTCTGCCTGGCGCGTGTTGTGACGCTCGTAGGCTTGGGCTAAAACATCGCCACGCGGAGTCGCCAGCACATACTTGCAGGTGGTGCTGCCCACGTCGAGACCACACACCATGCTCTCGCCCGCGAACACCGGCGCTGCGGGCGCCGGAGCGTTGAGATCGCCCGGCGCCTTTTCGATCGGCTGAATTTGAACGAAAGCGTTGGCCATCGATGTCACCTTGTCGCCTTTCTATCTAGGCCCGGGCCAATCCGCGATCCTGGGCCAGGTGGAGCACGTAGTTGGCGGAAGTGCCGGAGTATCCCTTGTGCGGGACCTTGTAGGTTGCGCGCCGCAGTTCGGGATGCAGTTTCTCGTAGGCGTGAATCGCTTCCAGGGTGAGGCCGGTCTTTTTGAGCACCTCGTCGAATTCGGCCTGCGCCCGCTTCTTCGCTTCCGTCAGGATCATCTGGCAACGGGAAATGGCGTGCACTTCGGCATCGCCTTTGACCTCGATGGGTGCGTACAGCAGGTCGGGGTATTTGCCAACCACGTTGGCCATGGAGCCGATCGACATCGTGTTGGGCATGCAGGAGTAGGGGGAAAGCTCGCAAATCATGTGAGCTTTCTTGTGGTGATAGGCATAGAGAGCTTTGCCGATCAGCATGTGGCCTTCCCCGCCGCGGAGCTCGAAATGATAGAAGGGCTCGGCGAGGTTCTTCAGTTCGACCTGGTCCGGCAGGGCACTGGGAATATCCGCGAGCGCTTTCCGGAAGCGGTTGTAGGTACGAACGTAAACGCGTTCGAGGATCTGCAAAATGGCGTCATCCCGTTTGGGGTGCTTGCTGGTCGAATGCCTGTGCTCCAGCTTGCGAATCACGGGATGCATCAGGTAGTGCAGCCAGACCGCGACCGGCGGCGGCGCGACCTCGGAGTCCTCCGACTCCAGCCACTTCTTGATGTTGTAATTGCCGTCGCCTTCGTGAGTTTGCAGCCAGAATTCTCCCGTAATCTTCACCCTGGCCTTCACGCGGGTGCGATCGACTTGAATCGCATCCCACTTCTTCCGCACTTCGCGAAGCGCGTTGGTGAAATAAGAAGTTGTGAGATGCCAAGCCAGGGTTCCCAACTTCTTGCCGTGATCGGGCCGATTGCGGAAGACTTCGTACATGTACGCGACGCACTCCTGCAAAACGGCATCGGTCTGGCCGGGCGTTACCTCATAAGGCCGAGTCGCATACTCCAGATCCGTGATGACGTCTCCGCAGAGAATCGACCACACCAGTCCGAGGCTCAGCGGGAGGTTGATATCCAAGCCTCCGCCGCCGGTCGCGCCCTGATCGAGTTCATCCTGCGCGAGCAGGAACAGACGGAAGTCGCGCAGGCCCAGGCCATCGAGAGCCATGGAGTATGACTCGTGATACTGGCCGAAGCGGCAGGGACCGCAGGCGCCCGCGGTCAGGTACACGAACTTGTTGTTGGTCGCGTCCTTGCCATGCGTCGCAACTTCTTTTTTGAGGAAGTTCACCAGGCTGCCGGTGGTGAAAATGGTGGGGCAGCAAGCGCCGACGTCAATCAATTCTTTGCCGGCATCGAGATCTTCCCGTGCGATGTTGGGTAGCGGCTCGGCCTTATAGCCGAGATTGTGCAGAGCGCCTTGCATGATGCGCTCGTGTTTCCAGGTAAGGCCGCCAAACAGAATGGTTGTCGAGTCGCGCTGCTCGCGGGTGAACGGCCTTGGCCGATACGCCTGGTAATGCTTCACTGGCGGCGGAGTCATATTTTCAAGATTGGTGTCGATGGTGACTAGCTGTCCCATAGTGTCGCTCTCCCTCCAGAGTATTAGTGGGCCTACGACTTCGGATACCTGAATTTGGATACCTGAACTTGGATACCTGAACTTCTAGATACTTGTGCTCTCCAATTCTGCAGTTACGAGAGCAGGCACGAATGGCTTAGGTTCCCAGTGCCGGCTCAACGCACGATGATGTAACCCGTGGTGCCGAATCAAGATGACAACCAATACGAAACAGGCGCCGCCCATCAGTTGCGCGGCCACCGGAATATGAAGTGCACGAACCAACCCATAGCGATCCGCGGCTCGTCCCACGAGAAGCGGCGCCAACGCCATGGCAAAAAGATTGACGAACAAATAGTAAAGCCCGAGAGCGGTCGAATGTCCACTGGGAGGAACCAAATCATGGATGGTCGCCGTCAGGGGGCCATGGTACCAGCTCATGAAAAAGGCTCCCAATCCGAACAAGACCAAGAATGGGCCCTTGGCGGAGGTGTGCAGGGCGGCGAGAATGGCCGGCGCACCCAGAACAAATCCGATGGGGATGATCAGGGGACGCCCCCAGGACCACCGTTTAGCCAGCCGATCGGAGAAATATGCGCCGGTGGCGATGCCCAAGGCTCCACCCAAAACCACCACGCAGCCCAGGGCCATGGCGGCCTCGCGCGCAGTGAAACCTTTGACTTCCTCGATGAGATCCGGACCCCAGGCAATGTAGGTGTAGCCGGCAAAGCTGCTGAACCAACCGGCGGCGAGCACCGCCAGATAGGCGGGCACGCGCAGAAGATCGCGCAGTTGAATGGCCTGTTCGGAGGAGCCGCGGACAGGGTCAGGCAGACGCATGGCGCTGAGTCCTAACAGCAGGCCGGGAATGCCCACGAAGAAAAACGCCATACGCCAACCGAACGATTGAGCCATGATACCTCCAAGCGCAATTCCTGTCGCGCCCCCTGCAAACATTCCGATGTCGCAAGCCCCCTGAATGCGTGCCCGAACCTCCTTGGGAAACATCCCGCTGAGCATCGCCGTACCGGCCGGGGCATAGGCTGCCTCGCCCACTCCCACCATGGCTCGTGCGGTCAGGAGCGATCGAAATGAACCGGCCAGCCCGCTGAAAAACGTGGCCGCGCTCCAAAACAAAACTCCCGAGCTGATGACCGAGCGGCGGGAAAAACGATCCGCCAGCATTCCCAGCGGAAACGAGCCGAGCGAGAGCACCACGGTGAAGGCGGTCGCGAGGTAGCCAAGTTGCTCATATCTCAGCCCGAAGTCATGGCGGATGTACGGAAACAGGGCAAAGATGACCTGTCGATCGACGTAATTCACAAAATTCAGGAGCAACAGCACCGTGATCGTCTTCCGTTGGCTCGAACTGAATTCAGATATGCGCATGCGATGTAGGGTAAAACCTGAGTGAACTGGCCCTATTGATCTCGACAGCTTGTTCCGCCTTTCAAGAGCTGACAAGCGACAAGCCGTGACAGGGCGCTTAAATCAAGGCAAAGTCGCGCTTTGTCGCACGCTGTCATATCTTGTATTCAGCGGTAAACCAAGATACACTCGGCTCCCGGTTCTTCCCACGGGAAAATTTCATGTTGGAAGAACGCCCCTCCCAACAGGACGTCGTGGACGCCTCCGCGCCCCCCCAGCGCCTTGAGACCTGGGGCGAAATTGCGGCCTATCTCGGCCGCGAAATCCGAACCGTCCAACGGTGGGAAAAATCGCTGGGGCTGCCGATTCGGCGACTGGCTGGATTCTCCGACAAACAATCGCGGGTCTTCGCCTTCAAGCGCGAACTCGATGCCTGGTGGCAGGAGCACGAAACCCTCGGGAATCAGGCAGAGGCCGCGGATGAAACGGCGACTCCCACCGACGAGGGGCGAACCCCATCCGAACCCCAGGCGACGGAACCTACCGAAACCGTTCGCAAGTCTCGTCGAAAGGCGTACTTATGGGTTACCGTTGCCGTTGTCATGGCGGCGGCGGCCGCGATCCTGCTTCCGCGCTGGATAACTGGCTGGTGGCCGTCGCACATTGTGCTGGCGGTCCAACCCTTCGAAAATCTCGGCAACAAGAACGATAATTTCATCGCCGTCGGGCTCACCGAGGAGATGATGGCCCAGTTGGGGCAATTGCACCCCACGCCGATGTCTGTGGTGCCGCTCGCTGCCGCAAACAAAATGAGCGGCGCGCGTGCCACCTACGTGCTCCGGGGCACGGTGCGCAGCTACGGAGACCAGGTCGCAATCACGGCGCAACTCGTGCAGACGAGCAATCAGAGCGTGGCCTGGGGCGGGAGCTATCAGCGGGATATCAAGGATCTTTTGCGCGTGCAGGCGGAAGTGGCGAATGCGATCGCGGTCGAGGTTTTCGACAAGCTTCCGAATGCCAAGCGGCCGGTGCGCGAAGTCAACCCCAACGCCTATCTGGCCTATCTGGAGGGCAGATACCTCTTGAGCCGGCGCACGGCGGCGGAGATACAGAAGGCAATCAGCGCTTTTGAAAAATCCGTGGCCGAGGACTCGACCTATGCCCCAGCGTACGCCGGCCTGGCGGACTGCTATGAACTTTTGGGATCGGCGCCTTATACGGCCATTCGACCCAACGAGGCGTTTCCGAAGGCTGAGGCCGCGGCACGGAAAGCGCTCGAACTCGATCCTGCTCTGGGCGAGGCGCATGTGTCTCTCGGCTACGCAGATCTGGCCTATGCCTGGGACTTTATCGCCGCGGATCGGGAGTTTCGCCGCGCCCTCGAGTTACGTCCCGACTATGCTACGGGCCATCAGTTCTACGCCTACTCGCTGACGGTCATGGGCAAACTCTCAGATGCGATTACGGAGAGAAAAAAAGCAGTCGCGCTCGATCCCGACAGCCCGCTCATGGCCTCTGCCCTGGGTGAGGCTTATTATCAGGCGCGCATGTTCGACAAGACCATCGAGCAGAACCAACGCGCGCTCGGACTGGATCCGACGTATGCCATCGCACTGGTGAATATCGGGCGCGCCTATCAGCAGAAGGGAATGCATGCTCAGGCGCAGGCGGCTTTTCAAAAGGTTCTCTCAGCAGTGCCTGACAATCCCGCG
>Ga0126381_100007311_pt1 | contig 12277 bp, 7 predicted proteins | sample PanSoiMetPlot_28_FD_96465 | JGI IMG/M metagenome (GOLD analysis project Ga0126381, IMG submission 96465) | Tropical forest soil microbial communities from Panama - MetaG Plot_28 | ecosystem: Environmental > Terrestrial > Soil > Tropical forest > Bulk soil | place: Panama | collected 2016-02-17
CAGAATGGCGTTTGCAAGCGCCGCCGTCGAAGTGATCGTCAGCGTCGCTGCATTTACTTGAATTGAGCAGAGCCTTGTGGTGCTCGTTGCTGTCGAATCATTGAGCCGCAAGGTATAAGTAAACGCGCCTTGCTGCGTAGGCACGCCGCTGATGCTGGCATTATCCGAGCTTAGAGCTAAGCCCGGGGGAAGGGCGCCGCTATCGATTTTCCAGACGAACGGCGCGGTTCCGCCAACCACCGACAAAACCGAGGAATAGTTTTGGCCGATAGTTGCGGTCGGTGTCGGACAATCGCCAATCGTGAGCCCTTGAGCGATTGTGATGGTGAGATCTTTGCTTCCTTGCCCACCGATGGAGTCGATCACCTTTGCCGTGAACGTAAATGCTCCCGCAACCAAAGGCATGCCCGTGATCTGTCCGGTAGCCGGATTTAACGATAAGCCCGGCGGCAAAGATCCGGCGGTGGTGGACCATACAAACGGTCCCGCGCCTCCCGCGGCCGAGAGCGAATCCGAATACTTGGAACCGCTCGTGCCCGCGCCCAAAGTGGTAGTAGAGACGGAGAGTGCGGGGCGAATATCAATCGAACATTGCTTGTTCGCCGTCAAATTCATGTCGCGAGCATTCAGCGTGAATTGGACTTGGCCTGCTTGCGACGGAGTTCCGGAGATCGCTCCGGATACTGAGTCTATCGTGAGCCCTGATGGAAGGGCGCCGACAGTAATCGTCCAGGTGTAGGGAGGCGTGCCGCCTACGGCATTGGTTTGGGAGTTGAATGCGACTCCCACCTCGGCGGTTGATACCGGGCAGCCGCTAATGACCAGGCCGAATACGACATTAATCGTGAAAGCTTTCTGCACCGTAGTGCGGTTCGCGTCCGTCACGCTTATCGCAAACGGGAAGCTCCCCACCTGCAAGGGCGTGCCTGAAATAATACCTGCTCCACTCAGAGCCAATCCGTTTGGCAACGTGCCCGCGGTGAGCGTCCAGGAATACGGAGTCTTTCCTCCCGAAGCAGTCAGCGTCTGACTATATGTTCCGGAGGGCGAAGCGTCGCCCAGAACCAAGGTGGTGATCGATAACGCTGACGCGACCACTAGCTGGCAATCACGCGTCGCCGTAGCGCCTGCCTTGTCGGTCACCAGAAGTGTGAACGAATAGGTTCCAATGTCGGACGGATTTCCGGTGAAGGCCCCGGATGAGCTGTCAAACACGATTCCTGTCGGTAATCCTCCTGCGGCGATCGTCCACGTATAAGGTGTTTGTCCTCCTGTGGCGGAAGCGCTCGACGTATAGGATTGTCCTTGGTTCGCGTTAGGGGCGGGGCAAGAAGTCACGGCCAGTGCGGCAGTGACCAGGAACGTAAACGTGCGATCGGCGGTTGCCTTCACCGCGTCCGTCACACGAACTGTGAACGTGGAATTCCCCGCCCCGGTAGGTGTTCCGCTGATCGCGCCGGAGGGGGCCAATGTTACTCCCGCCGGAAGTCCACCGGCGGCTAGCGCCCATGAATAAGGTGGGTCGCCGCCTGTGGCGCTCAATTGTTGACTGAGTGCCGTGCCCGTCTTGGCCGTACTGAGCGAAGTGGTCACGATGGTCAGAGCCGGGCCGACACGAATGCTGAAATCTTTTGTCGCGCTGCCGCCGGCGTTGTCCGTAGCGCGGATCGTAAATGGAAAAGTACCTTCTGCGCTTGGAGTCCCGCTAATCTGACTCCCGGCAAGCGCCAAGCCTGGGGGTAAGCCGCCGGAGGAGACACTCCATGCATACGGTGTTTGCCCTCCGCTCGCGCCGAGTGTCGCCGTGTAGGCAGTTCCGTTAATTCCATCCGCGAGCGAGGCGGTAGTGATCGAGAGAGCGGGCGCAGCGGGATTAATCGTAATGGAACAAGTAGTGGACGCGGTGGCTGAATTCTGATCGGTCACCTTCGCGCCAACACTGAAACTGCCTGCAGCAGAGGGTGTGCCTTGGATTTGCCCTGCAGCGCTGAGCGACAAGCCGCCGGGGAGTTGCCCGCTGCCGACGCTCCACGTATAAGGAGGCGTGCCGCCCGCAGCGGTAAGACTCATGCTGAAAGGCTGACCAACCGTTCCACTCGTCGCCGGACATACGGCGGCTGTCAAGGCTCCCGCGATTGTGATGGATAATGGCGCCGTCGCACTACCTTGGGCGCTGCCCGGCGCGCTGTCGGTAACGCGCACGGTGAAGGAGGCATTCGCCGCGGCTGTCGGCGTTCCTGCGATTTGACCGCTGCTACTGAGAGTTAGTCCCGCAGGCAACGAGCCTGATGAGACTCCCCAGGTATAAGGAGCAGTTCCGCCGCTAGCCTGGAGCGCTTGCGAATAAGGAATTCCAGCCTGACCTCCCGGCAAAGAAGAAGTGCTGATGGTCACTGGAATCGCTGCCGCGGTGATTGTTATGGAAAGCGCTTGAGTGGCGGAGCCGGAGCCGGTGTCCGCTGCTTTCACGCTGAAGTTAAAAGGCCCGGCAGCCGTCGGAGTTCCGGTGATTTGCCCTGAGCCGCTGAGTGCTAAGCCCGTCGGCAACGTCCCGGATGCGAGTGACCATGTGTACGTTCCCGTGCCGCCAGTGGCGGCCAATGCCTGAGAATAAGCTGTCCCTACCTGCCCGTTCGGAAGAGAAGTTGTCGTGATGCCTACGGCAGCTGCGGCAATCGTGATGGAAAGAGCCTGAGTCGCAGATCCCGAACCGCTATCCGCGGCCTTGACCGTGAAGTTCGACGTTCCCGTCGTGGTCGGACTTCCGGTGATTTGGCCGCCGCTGCTCAGCATCAACCCTGGGGGCAGCGCGCCAGCCGTGATCGACCAGGTGTAGGTTCCTGTTCCCCCCGTCGCGCCCAGTGTTTGCGAATACGCCGTACCCACCTGGCCGCTCGGCAGTGAGGTCGTCGTGATGCTTACGGCAGACGCGCCGATCGTGATCGAAAGAGCCTGAGTCGCGGATCCCGAACCCGTATCCGCAGCCTTGACCGTGAAATTTGACGTTCCCGTCGTGGTCGGACTTCCAGTGATTTGGCCTGACGCGGCGCCAAGGGTCAACCCTGCAGGCAGCGCTCCGGTCGTAATTGACCAGGTGTAGGTTCCTGTACCTCCGGTCGCCTGCAAAGCTTGCGTGTACGCCGTGCCGACTTGACCGGCTGGAAGAGAAGTCGTCGTGATGTTTACGGCAGCTGCGGCGACCGTGATCGACAGAGCCTGAGTAGCCGACCCTGAAGCCGTATCGGCTGCTTTAACAGTGAAATTCGAAGTTCCAGCAGTGGTGGGTGTTCCGGTGATTTGGCCCCCGCTGCTGAGCGTCAGCCCCGCGGGTAACGCGCCGGTAGTAATCGACCACGTATAGGTTCCTGTACCTCCGGTCGCCTGCAAAGCTTGCGTGTACGCCGCGCCCACTTGGCCATTGGACAACGACGTTACGGTGATGCTTACGGGAGCAGGAGTGACAGTGATGCTGAGCGCCTTCGTTGCGGAGCCTGAACTGTCCGCAGCTTTCACTGTAAAATTCGCAGTGCCGGAAGCCGTTGGCGTGCCGCTGATTAGACCCGTCGCGTCCATCGTCAACCCCGCAGACAGCGCGCCGGTAGTGATCGACCACGTATACGTTCCTGTACCGCCCGTTGCCTGAAGCTTTTGCGAATATGCAGTTCCGACCTGGCCGTTGGGAAGAGACGTGGTTGTGATGGCAATCGGGTTGGACGCAATGGTGATGCTCAGAGCCTTCGTCGCTGAGCCCGTGATATCTGCCGCTTTTACAGTGAAGTTTGCAGGTCCGGAAGCCGTTGGCGTGCCGCTGATCAGGCCCGTCGCGTCCATCGTTAAGCCCGTAGGCAGAGCGCCGGCGGTGATCGACCACGTATACGTTCCTGTGCCCCCGCTTCCCTGAAGCTGTTGCGAATATGCTATCCCCACTTGGCCGTTCGGAAGAGAGGCGGTCGTGATGATGACCGGGTTCGGAGTGACGTTAATGCTAAGAGCCTTCGTCGCCGAGCCTGTAGTATCCGCCGCCTTTACTGTGAAATTCGCAGTGCCGGAGGCCGTTGCTGTTCCGCTAATCAGGCCCGAACTGTTCATCGTCAAGCCCGAGGGGAGCGCACCAGTCGTGATCGACCACGTATACGTTCCCGTGCCTCCGCTTCCCTGAAGCTGTTGCGAATATGCGGCGCCGACCTGGCCATTCGCCAGAGATGCAGTCGTAATGGTTACCGGGGGTGGAGCGATCTTAATGCTCAAAGCCTGACTATCTGTAGCGGAATTGCTGTCGGTTACAGTCACTGTAAAATTCGCAGTTCCTGAAGTGGTCGGCGTGCCCGTAATCTGGGCGCCAGACAAACTCAGACTCTTCGGAAGGGCGCCTGCGGAGATGGACCACGTGTAGGGCGCTTTGCCGCCCGTCACCTGCAGCGTCTGCGCATAAGAAACGCCGACTTGGCCATCGGGCAAGGCGGTTGTGCTGATAGACGGCGGCGGGTAGACAACAATGCTCAGGGCCTGAGTGTCACTATCGTTGGGGTTCTGCGCCGCAGCGGGGCCCGCGCTAACAACCTTCACGATGAAATTGAATGTTCCTGCCGTAGTCGGCGATCCGCCGATCGTTCCATCGTTCGCAAGCGTCAAGCCGCCCGGAAAATTGCCGGACACGCTCCAGCTGTAAGGCGTGGTTCCACCCGTCGCGCTTAACGACGCCGAATATGTTGCACCGGCAGTTCCACCTGGGAGTGAGGTAGTGGTCACTTTGATTGATGCAGCCTTCAGCGCTGCTGCTGACTGCAGAACAGCCGCCGCCAACAGAGCGGATTTAAGCAATATTGATGTCCGCGTCATGGGGCATCCGTGGGAACTGCGGGCAGCGGCAGAAAGAAGATTCTAGGATCCGACGTGATGTCGACGCTCCAAATCAAGCCCACGGATGAGTCGGTGATCTGGTAAACCAACCCATTCAGCGGCTCGATTTCATTGGGGGAACAACTACACGGCGAGAACACGGAATTCTGGCCATTTCTATCGATGACCGCGATCGTATTGTTCGCGGCGCTCGCCACCAGAATGCGCTGGCCATCGCTGCTGCTTCGGGCAAACCTCGGCGCGCCGAGGCGATCATCTGAAAACGCCCATATCGGATTTGTCGCCCCGCCGGCGTCCTGTAATTCGGTGACAGTATTCGCGGCTTCGTCGATAATCAACGCGTCATGTGCGTCCGGAAGAAAGGCAAGCGCCGATTGAGCGCCACCTGGCACAAACAAGGGCGTGCTGTTCGTTTGCGTGATCACGAACACTCCGCCCGGTGAGGAGTCTTTGTCCGGTGACGATACCAGCAAGACCTGTCCATCGTCGCTGATGGCCACCGCGGCAGACCCGTTTGGCAGCGCGGATACGTCGAACGTCTGCACGCGATCAAGCGCATCCGGCAGGCCGCTTAAAGTTTGGATAGTCGTGCCGTAAACGAATGCTGCTGCGCGGGCGTTCGGACTCAAGACAAAGCGGTCGGGCGAAACGGGGAGCGCGGGTATGGCTTGAGCGGTTGCGTCAGAAGCTCCAAGCTTTACGAAATTCACGGAGCCGTCTACGCCTGCCGCAATCGCAAAATCCTGGCCGGGAGAAATGAGCGCACTTGCGACGTTGAATCCGAGGTCCAGTTTGTCGCCCACGAGGGCGGACCCGGGGATTCCGGAGATTCTGCGGAGCGCCTGCCCCGGCGAATCAAAAGTGAAACCCAGCAGCGGGCCGGTAAACGAGCCTTGTCCGAAAGCTACGCTACCTGTCATTAAAGTGAAACAAAGCCAACGTTGCGCTATATCCATGTTTCTTCAGGAACGGAACACGTAGGAACTATACAAGCAGGGCACACGTGGAAGGCCCACAATCTGAGTCACAGTCGCGCATTTGATTCCGGTTCTTACTGTGGGGGACCAAAAGTTGGCGAACCCGCAACCAGCGTCGCGCCGCTACCAGTGGTGGATGGGGTCGAACTGCTCTTACCGCTGTGGGTAGCCGCCAGAGCTCCGCCAGCTCCCGCCCCGATCGCCAGCGCAACCCAAAGCAGCTTCTTCGAAGACTTTGATTCAGAAGGAGAAGCGTTGACCTGATTGATTGTCGCCGAAGCCATCTGCGCTTGGTAAGATACCGTGACTCTGATTTGAAAAGGTCCCGCGATGGAATTGGGAACCAGCCCAATCCCAACAGCTCGCCCGCTGGCGTCTGTCTGAGCTATGAGCACCCGTTCCGATCCGAACACTCCCCCCGGCCCGGTGGCGGGCGCCTGGAAAGTGACTGAGGCCCCGGCGACGGGAATGCCCTGGGCGTCTTGTACCTCAACGACGGGAGCTCGCGCCATACGCGATCGCACGTTGTTGATGGCTCCCTCGCCCTCAAGTACGCGGACATTCAGGGAATCGGCTGCCAACATTGGCCGGATGAAAGCGAAGAGCACGACCCAGACAAGAGCGGCCCTAAACGCTTTGGGAGCGGACAACACGCCCAGATTCATAATGTAGTCGATCCAATATACAGCAATTCGTTTCCGTAATCAGCAAAATAAACGCGGATCTCGCGGGGTTACGTTCTTCAGAGGCATCGATTAAACTTGTAACGATTTCGGCCTGTGGCGAATCTACGTATGGGTTGGACTGCCTTCGGAGCAAATATTGCTGAATAAGAGCACTCCGTTGAAATGGCCTTGTCCTACACTTGGCCAGGAAGTTGAATGCGCTCCGTCTGTTCTTGAGGCTATTTGCGTTGAAACGGCGCTAGCCGCCAAGAAGCTGGCGCGAGGCGGATTGGAAATCGGCGGCATATTGTTCGGCGTCCGTGAAGAAGGCGCGACGAAAATACTCGCCGCTCGGCCAATTGAGTGCGAGCACAGATTCGGACCTTCCTTCGTGCTCTCCGACAATGATTTTTTGTCGCTGGAGCAGACGCTCACGGAACTCCGGAGCGACCCGGAGCTAGTTTCGCTTGAACCACTCGGAGCGTATTTCTCGCATTCGAGGCACGGCGTTGCAGAGCTAACCGATAAGGAAATCGAGCTGTACGATCGTCTCTTCACCAATACGTCCCCACTCACATTTGTTCTCATTCCACGCTCTTCGGGCCTGATTGTGCATGTGAACCTGTTGGCGAAAGGAAGCGATGGCTCCCATGTTTCGTGCGATGAATTCGATTATTCGATTTTCACGGCGGAGCCACAAGACGCAGAAGCCGCCCCTCAGATCGACTTTCGAATCGTACCGCCGGTCGAGGTGACAAACACCGCGCTCCGCAACACCACCGCCGGACGCGCACTCACTATGCAGGACGATCCCGGCGTCACGGAAGAGAGGCTGCCGCCGATCAAAAGTTCATGGCCGGGAGCGATAATTTCCACCGCGATTATGGTTCTTGCCCTGGCGGGCGCAGGTGTTGCCTATCTAGTATGGCCCGCGTCGCCTGCAACGATTCCACTCAACGTTACGGATCGCGATGGAAATGTGGTAATTCAGTGGGATCCACGTCTTGCCCCACTCCAAGGCGCCTCAGAAGGGAGCATTGATATAGAGGACGGTGTTCAGGGTGGCTCTAAAAGGACTGCGCATCTTTTCTTGGATGCCCACGCTTTACGCCAAGGATTAATTTCTTACCGGCGCGAATCGGAGATTGTGCGGGTCTCATTTAAAGTTGGGGGAAAAGAAATTACCGGACTGGGGACAACGATTTTCATGGCGGCGAAAAGCGGCGCGCCCGTCACTGCGAATAATGCTTCCGCGCCCGCTGAGATTGTTCCCGATAGTAATGTGCCGATTCCGAGCAGTATTCCACCAGCTCCCCAGGCACTTGAGAAGCCTGCAAATGTGAGTTCTGTCGTAGCGCCTCACGAACGCGAGGCGCCTCGCAGATCCTTTCGCGCGCCGTCCATCACACAAGTGAAGCAATCCAACAGCAGACCCGCGGCCCTCCCTGAACCTCCTGCATTAGGCGGAGCGCCGATTGTTCCGAATTCGGCGCTCATCATCGCGGCGCTTCCCGCTCCCGCGCCTCCTCCGCCCGCGCCGGTACGCTCCGGAGTCACTGCCGCTCCTGCGCTTCCAACCTCAGGACGCCTGATCTGGACGGGACAGCTTGCGAAGCGCGCTATTTTGTCCTTCTCCGCAGCCGGCGCCTCATCTGGTCATCTGAGTGGTTGGTTTCCACCCAAGCTGCCTGTGCGCGTGAACGTGCATCCCGGAGAATTGATCGACGGCGGAATCGTGATTTATACCAAAGGCGAGGCTCCGCGATCAGAATCGCCCAACCCAGGGAATGGATGGAATACCGTTATCTACAAGCGGGACGACGCCGCCGCGGCCGAGATCGAGATGTTGGAGGCCCCGGGCGCCGCGAACCAATGGAATCAGTTAGTGTTGCGGAATGGGAATCGGAAACTATCGATTCTCGTGCTCGATTGGGCCGCCGCGAAGTAAAGCGGCCTAGACGTACGCCAACAACCGGCCGGCGGTGATCGCGCCCAACCAGCAAACAAGCGCGGCCCACGCAAGAGCCTTCGCGCTATCCGGAACGCCGCCGTCTGGATTTAAATTGCGAAATACCTTCTTTCGCGTCAACTGCAATACTGCGATGCCCGCGAAGATGAAGACCATCTTGATGTAGAACGTTGGATCGACCATCCTCTTCGCGGCGCTCGCCATCAGCAGGCTGGTGCCCGTTACCGCGTTGATCCAGAATCCCCACCACATCAGAGGATAAAGCCGCTCTAGCGGTTGAAGGGGTGTTTTGGGCGAAACTCCCAACAGACGCAGACTGATAAGGCTGCTGAGGCCCGCGACGATACCCATGCCGATTACGTGCAGCAGCAGAACGGTAGGATAAGCGAATTTCGAAGGCGATTCGCGCACCCACGTGCTGAAGCCGAGCGCCTCGATCGTATCTAGAAAACTCATTTAATCTTCCGGCTCCGAGTGTTTATCGATGAGAATTCCAAGCACTCCGATGATGATGACGGACGCCACCGCCAGGAGGCACACAATAAGAATTTGCGGGAGAGTCATTCGGCTTCCTTAGAAGGAGTGCCCCAGAAACGGCAGCATCTGGCCGCAGAAGATGACCCCGAGCCATATGAGAATGCCGGAAGCGGCGGCCACCTTTGCGGGTAGCGGTGCATTCTTATTCGCGTCTACCGCCCAAGCCTGTTCGAACACCGTAAAGTAGAGCGCATTGGCTCCGGCAACGAGGATCAGGGCCAGCTTCCAGACGAAAACGCCATTGGTCATGTAGAAGTCCGGAGGAGCGCCGATGAAGAACAGCATGCCGGTAAGCACGTTGATTGCGAAGCCAAGAACTCCCCACGGCAGCAGCCGGTGCAGCGTCGAATACGGAATGCTTTTGAGGAACCCGAGCATTCGCAAATCCACGAGCAGCACAACACCAACTAATAGGGATAGGCCGATGAAGTGAACAGTTTCGCTTGCTGGCCAACCCCACTTGAGGTTCACCATGCCGTCGCCGATGACTCGCGCGAGCGGTTGCTTTGCAGGCTCGGGCTGCTGATCGGCCGGCGTTGTAATTTCTGGATGTCGAATTTCACCGCCATAATCTGCGGCCCGGGCCATCAATCCGAACGTCACGAGTCCGGTGACCAGTACGGCCGCGATAGTTGCGGACGGCAAGCGGGAAAGCCGCCGATATTGCCACAGGCCAAGCCAGGAAAGTGCTCCCGTCAATTCCATCACTGCGAGCGCTATGAACGCCGCAGTTTCGTGGGTTTCCATCGCAGATTGCGAGACGCCGGGCATCTTCTGCAACGCCAGTTCCGCGGCGGTGCCGGTCGCAAACGTTGGGATTGCGATCAGCGCGATGAAAAACATGATCGTCAAGCCAGTACGCTTGAGGTCATTGTTCTTGATTAGGATCGCCGCAATGAATACACCGAGACCAATGATCATTCCGATCGTCGGGAAATGATTGAGCAGGAGATGGACGTGGGTTAGGGACATTCAGGAGGCGAGTGTTGTTGAGGTGGGGCAGGCGCGCTGCCCGCCCCAAGTCAGATGAATGACGGTTTCGGACTAGTCGTTAGGTCCGCCACCGGAGACGACGATAGTATGGCCGTCGGCGTAGGTTACGGATTTGAGGAACCCTAATGGGCTGCCGTCCTTCGCGGGGATGAACTTGACGCTAACACTGTCGCCAGTGTGAAGTGCGTTCGGCCCCGTTTTCCCCACGCCTCGCTGAGCGAGGGCAGTCGCCGAGCCGAGCGTTAGAACCCACGTAGTCGTCGTGCCATCCGTTTTTTTCTCCGTGACAGATAACGATCCGTGAGGATTCGTGAATTGCACTTTGTCGACCGCGCCGGACACTTCCTTTTCGGCCTTCATGTCATACACACCAGCGAGAGAGTGGTGCGCCTGCAGTGAGCCGGCGGCCAGACATCCCAATAAGGCCAAACATCCTAAAGTTCGCTTTACCATTCGTTCCACCTCACAAATCTTCGCTACACAAATCTTAAATCACAAATCTGTATCAACGCCCGAAGGACCTGGCGATCGCAGAAACCGAACCGTGTAGAGTGTATCACTGCCAGCGCTCGGGTTCAATCTGATTAAACACATATACGATGGAGGGCGGTGTGGGCAGAACGGGTATTGCTCCCCGCGAGCTTTTAAAACGCGAGCCCCGTTTATTAAGAATTCATCGAAAAGAACCCTTTCCGTTGGCGCTACGGAAAACGCTGGAAGCGAGGCATCAACAACTCGTGATAAAATTCTCAGCCGATTGGCGCCGTGGAGGTTATATCCGAATGATCAAGCGGACTTTGGGATTTCGAGCCTCCATCTACGTGGTCGCGGAGGCGGAAAGCCACTCCATTCGGCTGACGCAAGAGTGTGATCATGCGACCTTAGGCGTGATCCAGATCTCGGCCAGTAACCCGAGCGACTAGACTAAAAAGGGGTATGATCATGGCTGTTTTACGAACGAGTGTTCTTATAAAGATTCTTGGGACAAGTATTGCGATCGCCGTCACCCTGGCAATCGGCGAGCCCTCGGCCTTTGCACAAGCAGGAGGCGCCGCCCCTGCAGCGCCGGCTCAAGGTGGCCGCGGCGGAGGTGGTGGCGGTGGCGGGCGCGGAGGCAGAGGTGGTGGGCCGCAATTGTACACTCCGGCAGCGGGCGCGAAAGATCTGAAATCAGTCCTGTTCAATTGGGCTTGGTACATGGGCATGCTCCGAAGCAGCGAGGAGCGGGACCTGCTCATGTCACTCGAATACCAGGGCAAGGGCACGATTCAAGTGGACGGACAGCCTTGCAACGTAACCAAGTATCGGGAAAGCATCAGCTACCAGACATCGGGCGAGCGGATTCAGTACACGGGCACGCGGCCCAATGGCCAGTCATGCTCTAATGTCGAAGTCCTCAGTGGCGCGTATACCTGGAACGAAGACATTCCTGGCGCCGAACTCGTCCCCGGCAAAGGTAAGGCGACGCCGATGCCTGCAACCGTAGAGGAACGCATGATTCGCCTGTGGGCAAGCCCGCAGGGCGCGTTTAAGGCCGCGATGGCGGGGACCAGCGATCCACCGGAAATGGCGCCCCGGCCGCAGCGGGTACCTGCTGATGTCATGACGGCGGGCAAAACTTCCGTGTCATGGGAGGGCAATAAGCCTGTGGTGATGTTCCCAATTCCGGGCGTTCCCAACGCAATCGCGACCGCCACACTCGACGCGAAGTTCATGCCGGAACGCGTGGTGGTGAAACAGGGATCCAAGACTTACGAGTTCGACTACAGCAACTATAAGGACTGGAACAATCCCCTCAATCCCGCCGAAGCGTTTTACGCGGGCAGGATGATCGAGAAACAGAACGGCCAAGTCGTTCGCGATATCACGACGACGCAAACCGAAACGGGACAGATGTATGTCGTAATGCCGGTTCCGGCAAGCATCCGGGCGGCGATCAAGCCAACGAATGAGCCTGCGAACTGGACACTGAATGTTGACGCACGCCCGGCGCCGGTACAGACTGCATCCGCCGTAACTCCGCGGCTGCCCGACGGCCATCCGGATATGACAGGAAATTGGAGTGGCCCTCCTCTTGCCATTACAGGCAGCGGAACGCGCAGGTGCGGTCCAACGCAGGTAGTCGGCGGAGGAATCAATCCCGAGGTTGGCTGCAAGACCGGACAAGACAACTTCTGGGTAGATTACGAGTGGATCTCGCCCTCGCGGTTTGGGCCGAGCCGCCCCGTTTACAAACCCGAGTTCTGGGATAAGACTCAGGAACTCGATCAGTGGAC
>Ga0126381_100007313_pt1 | contig 12277 bp, 7 predicted proteins | sample PanSoiMetPlot_28_FD_96465 | JGI IMG/M metagenome (GOLD analysis project Ga0126381, IMG submission 96465) | Tropical forest soil microbial communities from Panama - MetaG Plot_28 | ecosystem: Environmental > Terrestrial > Soil > Tropical forest > Bulk soil | place: Panama | collected 2016-02-17
GATACCGCTGCGCTGGGCACGGCCATCGACAACCGCACGGCGATTGAACTGCCCCTGAATGCTCGCAACTTCTTCGATCTCGTGGCGCTGACGCCGGGCGCGGTGAAAGTCGCGGGCGGCAGCAGCGTGATGGATAGTCGCTCCATTCAGATCGGCGGCATTCGCAATACGTCAACCAACTCAACCCTCGACGGCTCGGACTTCACCGTCTCCAACGTATTCAATCCCGCCATCGCGCTCTCGCTCGACGCGCTGCAGGAGTTTAAAGTCCAGGTGAATTTCATGGACGCCTCCTACGGTCATGGCGCCGCAAGCATCGAACTGGTCACCCGGAGCGGCACAAATTCGTTTCATGGTGTCGGGTACGACTTCGTTCGCAACCGCGCCTTCAACGCCGGCCAATTTTTCCGGCCAAGGAACGGGCCGCCGCGTTTCAGTTACAACCAGTTCGGTGGCAACCTGGGCGGCCCGGTGAAGAAAGACAAGCTCTTCTTCTTTGCGAATTATGAAGGCCGGCGCGCCAGCACCGGCGACATCCTCCAGGGAATCGTGCCAACACAGCAGATGCTGAGCGGGGATTTCTCGGCGACCGGCAAGATTATCAAAGACCCGTTCAATGGCGGAACGCCGTTCCCCGGCAACATCATTCCGTCGAATCGCTTCGATCCGGTCTCGAAGAACGTAATTCGATATTTCCCGTTGCCCAACATCTCGCGGCCGGGAGCGAACTTTCTCACTACGCCCAGCGACATCGAGCGTCGCGACCAGTTCACCGTGCGAGGCGACTACCGCCTGAACGACAAGCAAACACTGTTCGGGCGCTACAGCTACGCCAACGATGATCTGGGAAACGCGGCGTATATAAAAGGTCTGGGCGTGATCCGTCCCGATCGGACGCATTTTCTGGTAATTGGCTTCACTGACCTCCTGACGCCAGGCCTGATCAGCGAAACCCGCGCTTCCTTCACCCGTGCCTTCCTTGCCCGGGTCAGCGACGGCGACACCACCAGCACTAATTATGCCGCGCAAGTTGGTCTGCAGAATCTGGCTGCGCAGCCGGGCGATTACACTCTTCCCAATGTCGGCCTCAGCGGCTACGCTCCGGGCACGCCCGCAGCCAGCAGCGGATTCGTTGGCTATGGAACGCACATCGTTCAGAACAACCTTTACTACCGCTTAAGCGAGACGATGACATGGATCAAGGGCAAACACAATCTGAAGTTCGGCGGCGACGTCAACCGGCTGATGGTCGGCTACGATCAGGGACAGAGCCAGAACGGAATCCTGAACTATGGCGGAACGTTCACGGGCGATTCCGCGGCCGACTTCCTGCTCGGCATTCCGCTTAGCGCGACCGGCGGCTTGGGAAGTCTTGGCAACTTCGGCGGCGTCGCCAAATACGCCATCGGGACCCAATACAACGCATTCATTCAGGATGACTGGAAGGTCACGGAAAAGCTGACGTTGAACCTCGGCCTGCGCTATGAGATTTTCCAGCAATGGCGCGGCAGGCTGGCCAATTTCGACTTGGCAACCGGCCGACAACTCCTCGCCGCCAGTTCGACTTATTATGTCCCCGGTCAAGGCCTGTTCCAGTCAAATGGGACGGCCCTGCTGCCGGAGCGGCCGCTTGCGACCAATCCGAACGACTGGGGTCCGCGGATAGGTCTAGCCTATCGGTTGGACAGCAAGACGACAATTCGCATGGGCGCCGGCATTTTCTACACGCTTAACACCGGCGGCACCGTAATCGAACCAATGATGAGTACGGCGCCGTACTACGTCACCGCAAGTCTTACGTCCAGTTCGACTACCCCTCAATTGTTCGCATCCAAGCTCTTTCCTTCCGCGAGCCAAACTACGGCTGGTGTGACACAGAACATCGATCTCAAGAAAAGAGACGGATACGTGTATCAGTACAACCTCAGCGTCCAGCGCGAACTTGCGAAGGGACTATTGGCCGAAGCGGGTTACATCGGCAACAGTGCACAAGGGCAGATCGGTACCCAATTCGTTAATCAACCGACCTTGCCAGTTAATCCAGCGGCGCCGGTGCCGTTCACGCAACGGCAGCCCTACCCGGCCCTCGTGCCCAGCTTCCAGCAGGCATCAAATTTCCAATGGTCCAATTACAACGCCGGCTACGCGAAGGTGGAACAGCGGCTGAAAGGCGGACTCTCGTACATCCTCTCGTACACGTTTTCGAAATGCATGGACAGCGCCAGCCCGAGCGGCAACGGCCAGAATATGTATAACCGCCGCCTCGAGCGCGCCCGGTGCGACACCGATATACCGCAGAATTTCACTGCCAGCTACGTCTTTGATCTGCCCTTCGGCAGGGGACGGCGATACAACATTCGCAACCCGATTCTGAATGGATTTCTCGGTAACTGGGAAATCGGCGGAATCACCTCTATGATTTCGGGGACTCCGTGGACGATCACTACCACTGGGGACATCGCGGAGGTCGGCACCGGAGGCCAGCGGGGAAATTCCACTGGTATCGCGCCAAGCAAACTCAATCCGCGGTCCAATGGGCTCAAAGGGTTTGACACAGCGGCATATGCGGTACCGGTTACGGGTACGTTCGGCAATCTGTCGCGCAATGTACAGCGCGGGTTCGGCGTCAACAATTGGGATATGGGAATCAACAAGAACTTCGCCATTCCCTACTTTGGCGAAGCCGGGCGACTGCAGATTCGCGCCGAATTCTTTAATATTTGGAACCACACGCAGTTCAGCGGAGTAGGCACGGCTGTCAATCAGCCGAGCACCTTCGGCATTGTGAACAGCACGCTCTCGGCGCGGATCCTGCAACTGGCCGCGAAACTATACTTCTGATGACACGTAGAGACTTGTTCCGACAAGCGCCGGGCGCCCTCAGCCTGCTGGTGCTCGATCCTGTTCGAGCCCTCGCCGCGGAAGTGAAGCGTGTCCGGATTACGGACATCGAATCTTTCCAGGTCCGTGTGCCCGGCGGAAATGCCGACGACCCGATGAAGAACTTCGTCTACGGCGTAAGCCGGGTCTACACGGACGCGGGCGTGACTGGCACCGCGTTCCTGCCGTGTCCGGGCGACATTCTGCGCAGGTGGGTGAAGCCCACGCTGGTGGGCCAGGACCTCTTTGCGATCGATCGGCACGTAAATCGTCTGCAAGCCCTGCGCGGCGAGTCCGGCGTTCAAATCTGGTCGGGCGTAGAACACGCGATGTGGGACGCCGTTGGCAAGATCGCGAATCTCCCCGTGGCCAAACTTCTCGGCGGTGCTCGCGACAAGCTGCGTGTGTACCGCACCACCGTATGGCCCTATTCAGCAGCGGCTCTGGCCGCGAAACCGCTGCTCGAATCAGATCAACAGGAGGTGCCCTACGAAACACAAGCGAAATTCGCGGTGCGCCTCAAGGAGAACGGCTTCACCGGAATGAAGATCCGTGCCTGGCGGCCGAAACCGATGGACGACGTGGACGCTGTTGGTGTCATCCGCGCGGCGGTCGGGCCGGATTTCAAGATCATGCTGGACCGCACGGCGGTGCGGCCCGGCTGGGTCTGGGATTATCCGACAGCCTTGGCAGTTTGCCGAGGCCTGGAGCACCACGATGCCTATTGGTTGGAGGAGCCGTTCGATGGCCACGATATCTACGGCCCGGCGAGACTCGCGGCCGAAGTCGATATTCTCATCACAGGCGGAGAGTTGGCCAAGAGCATGTTCGAGTTTCTGGAGTTCTTGGTGAACAAGACCTACGACGTGATACAGCCCGACACGCGAATCTGCGGAGGAATCTGGATGGCGCGCAAAATCGCCGTGCTTGCCGAATCGTTTGGTGTACCCTGCATTCAACATGGAACTTCCTCGCTTTCCCTCGCCGGCTACGTTCAAGCTGGATGTGCAATGAATAATTGCGAGTGGCAGGAAATCATCGGCGGTCCGAATCTGCCGCAGGAGCAATGGGAGCCCGCGAAAAGACTGGTTCGTACGCCGGACGTCTTTCGCATCGAGAACGGTCACATTCTGTTGCCCGATCTGCCGGGTCTCGGACTTGATTTGCACGAAGATGACATGAAGGAGTATCGCGTCAATGGGTAGCCTGACGCGGAGAAATCTGCTTAGCCTGGGCGGTCGCCTGGGTGTTGGCTTGGGCGCTATTGGGGCCTTGCGTGCTGCGGTGCAGCCGGTGCGCATCACGGACGTCGACCTTTTCCGGATCGACATCCCGGTCGGCAAAGCGGAAGCGGCCGCCGGCGTAATGCACGCGTACGAGGTTGTCAAAGTGACGACCGATGCCGGCGTCTCGGGGTATTCGTTCGCGGGGCCGGGTGTAAAGGCCCTGCCGGCTGTCAAAGAGGTATTGCTTGGAAAGGATCTCTTCAATATCGATTCACAATTGCGCGAAGGACTCGGCAAGTGGGGAGGCGTTGAGCACGCCGTCTGGGATGCGATCGGGCGAATTGCAGGCCAGCCCATCTACAAACTGCTCGGCGGAGCTAAAGATCGAGTGACGGCTTATCTCACCTGCGTGTGGCCGGGGCCGGCGGATCAAGAGCAGGTTCCCTTCGCCGACCAGGTCAAGATGGCGGTGAAGATCAAGAATGCTGGCTTCAAAGGCATGAAGATCCGAGTTTGGCGACCGAATCCGATGGATGACGTCGAGGTCTGCCGGCTCATTAAGGAAGCCACGGGTCGCGACTTCAAGCTGATGTTCGATCGCACAGCGCACGCGCCGGTCGAAATGTCCGGGCAAAAACTGTGGGATTTCGAGACAGGCCTGAAGGTCGCGCGCGGGCTGCAAAAAGCCGGCGCATATTGGCTGGAGGAGCCATTCGCGCGCGAAGATTATCTGACTCCCGCAAGGCTCGCTTCGATGGTGGACATCTTGATTACCGGTGGCGAAGGTTATTCCACGCTCGAACCCTACCGTCAGTGTTTGCTCCACAAAACCTACGATGTCCTGCAGCCGGACGGACGGAATGCGGGCGGCATTTTCCGATGCCGTCAAGTAGGCATTCTCGCGGAATCCTTTCACGTGCCTTGCATTCTTCACGGCACGATGGGCCTAATGCTCGCGGGCTGGCTGCAAGCAACTCTCGCGATCGGATCTCCGCTCCAGGAGGTCGCGCTTGTCACGCCGCCGCTGCTCCCCGAAGAGCAGTGGGCGCCCGGACTAAAAGTCCTCAAGAGCCCACAGATGTTCCACCTCGATGACGGCGACCTCCTGGCACCGACACTACCCGGCATCGGCCTCGACGTAGATGAAGACGCTTTGTCCCGCTATCGGTTGCGGACCTGACCTCGTATTGTGCAAAAATCGGAGGCGCTAAGCAGTTCGCCTCTTACGAAGGACTTGCAGGAACAAAGGACGGCACCGGTTCGCGGCCACGGCTTCACGGACCTAGTTGGCGTCAACGTCTCTTTGTTCTGCTGCTATTCTTGCCCTTTTTACCGAAATGCTCCGGACAAGCTTGCGTTAATACCAATCGGTCAACTGCATCGGGGACGGTCGGCGTGTTCTTCAGTTTGCAGTTTGACGATTCGCTAAACGGTTCCGCTCCTTACAAGTGGAGCGCAACCGGCCTACAGTCAGGACTGAGCATAAACAGTACCGGCTTAACAAGCGGAATGCCAACGCAGACAGGTGTGTTCAGCGTGGTGGTCAATGTCGTCAGCAGCAGTCTGGCTTGCCAATTTCCGCTTAATCTCACAATCACGGGCTCAGGATCATCCGGACCCGAAATCATTTCAGTGACGCCGATCGGGCCTACTTGTGCACAGACGATTACGATTAACGGCAAAGGCTTCGGGGCAAATGCTCAGTACGACGGCGACTGCAGGTGAATGACTCCAACGGTTAGGGCTTACAGTAGCCTTAGAGAAGTATTGGGTATTCCCAATCCACACTGCGTCCCGATAACGGGCATTATCGGTAGCTACTCCGACGCGCCATTCGCAGCATTTGGGAAAAAGCCGGATAGACGGCCGACTCCTATCTATACCCCACAGTATTATCTAAGTCGCTAATGATTCCTGCGGACTTCTCGTTGTTCACGCATCAAGGTAAAGCAACCTCCCAGATCCGCGCCATAAAGTCACCGGAGGTAGTGGCTACCCACCGGCCGTCTGGACTGAAAGAGGCGAAATAAACCTCACCGAGGTGTAGTAAGGGCGCAGTGGCGGCCTTGCCTGTTTCAGTCTCCCAAACTCTCGCCGTCTTGTCCCTAGAAGCAGTCACAACGCGCCGGCCGTCGGGGCTGAACTGCGCCGACAGAACATCGGCTTGATGCTGCATGGGTTCGCCCACAGGCTTGCCGGTGTCGGCCTGCCAAATCCGCGCCGTTGCGTCACGAGACGCGCTTACCACGAGTCGGCCGTCGGGACTGAAGACGGCCGAGTGCACAACGTCCTGGTGCTGCAGGGGTTGGCCCGAAGGGCTAGCGGTAGCGACGTCCCAAATGCGCGCCGTATGGTCATCGGAAGCGGTTAATATTCGCCGACCATCGGGACTGAAGACCGCGGAACGCACTGCCTGTAGATGCTGAAAAGGTGCACCGATCGGGTTACCAGCAGCGACGTCCCAAATGCGCGCCGTATGGTCATCGGAAGCGGTCACTATTCGCCGACCATCGGGACTGAATGCCACAGTGTTGACTGCTTCTTTGTGTTGCAGGGGTTCGCCAATAGGTTTGCCGGTAGCGACATCCCAAATGCGCGCCGTATGATCGTTGGAAGCGGTCACTATTCGCCGACCATCAGGACTGAACTGCGCCCAAGTGATCCTTCCGCGATGCCGCAGAGGTTCGCCAACCGGCTCGCCGCTATCGGCGAGCCATATCCGTGCCGCGAAATCGTTAGAGGCAGTGACGACGCGTTCGCCGTTAGGACTGAACGCCGCGAAGTAGACAACGCCCCCATGCTCTAGGGGTGCGCCGATGGGCTTGCCGGTTTCGAGGTCCCATACCTTCGCAGTGCGGTCCGCAGATGCAGTTACCAGCCGGTGGCTATCACGACTGAACGACGCATATAAAACGGAATTCTCATGACGGAGGGAAACACGCGATCGCTCAACTGGAGACCACGGGACCTTAAGGGAAGTTGCGGTCGTCCCACGCCGTCCATCGGGAGTGAATGCTGCGACGGTGCTGGCAAATTGATCGATTAACCAATCGATGCTGCTTGCAGGAGTTGACCCGGTTCGTTGCCCTCTTAGTTCGGCCAGTCGCCTTCTCTGTTCCTCTGGTCCAAGGACTGACACAGATCCGGTAATGCTCACCTCATATCCACTTACAGCCTCAGCCAAATGAGCGAGACGGTCGGCTTCCTGCTGCGTCGCACAGCAAGGCAACGAAACCTCCCAGACTCGTGCCATGTAGTCCTCCGATGCGGTAACTATCCGGCGACCGTCTGGACTAAAAGAGGCGGAGTAAACGTCACCCAAGTGTGGTAGGGGTGCACCGGCCGCCTTGCCGGTTTCAGTTTCCCAAACCCTTGCCGTTTTGTCCCGCGAGGCGGTCACTACGCGGCGGCCGTCGGGGCTGAACTGCGCCGACACAACATCGGCTTGATGTTGCATGGGTTCGCCCACAGGCTTGCCGCTGTCGGCCTCCCAAACCTGCGCCGTATTGTCTGCTGAGGCCGTCACGACGCGTCGGCCATCGGGACTGAACTGCGCTGAGTGCACATCAGCTTGATGCTGGAGGGGTTCGGCCACGGGTTTGCCTGTGTCGGCCTCCCAGATGCGCGCCGTATTGTCCCGAGAGGCGGTTACAACGCGCCGACCATCGGGACTGAACCACGCGCAGTTAACTACGTATGGATGCTGCATTGGCGGGCCAATTGGTTTGCCGGTTTCCACATCCCAAATGCGTGCCGTATGATCCGAAGATGCGGTCAGTACGCGGCGGCCATCGGAACTGAATACAGCGGTATTGACCAACTGCTTATGTTCAAGGATTGCCCCCACCGATTTGCCAGTGCTCGCTTCCCAAACTCTCGCCGTGTGAAAGGCAGCCGTCACCACGCGGCGGCCATCTGGACTGAAGGCCGCCCATGACATCAGGAGATCGTGCTTCAGGGGTGCACCGGCTGGCTCGCCCGTATCTGCATACCAAACCCGTGCTGTACCGTCCTTCGAGGCCGTTACAACGCGTTTGCCATCTGAGCTAAACGCCGCGAAGTAAACGACGTCCCTATGTTGCAGACGCGCGCCGACTGGCTTGCGGGTTTCAGCGTTCCATACCTGTGCAGTGCTGTCCGCAGATGCAGTCAGCACACGGCGCCCATCGGGACTGAATACCGCATGTAAGACCGAACCCTCATGACGGAGAGGGATACCTGATTGCCCGACGACAACTGGGTACCACACCCGCGCAGTCTTATCGGATGCAATTACGACGCGATGTCCGTCGGGACTGAAGGATGCAGATGATGCGATGCTTCCCAAATTATGCAGGGGTGGGCCCACAGGCTGACTCCTATCGGCATCCCATACTCTGATCCCGTTACGCATCGAAGCGGTTAGTACGCGGCGCCCGTCGAAACTGAACGCGGCAAACTCGAGAATGTCGTTAGGATGTCTCAGGGGTGCGCCAACTGGCCTGCGGGTTTCAGCATCCAATACCTGCGCTGTGTCGGCGTAGGATGAGCAAGTGATAACTCGTCGGCCGTCAGAACTAAAAGTAATAAACCTTCCTACGATACTGTTCTTATCCTCAAAAAGGGCACCGATGGGCTTTCCATTCGCAGCTTGCCAAAACTGCACTTCTCGATAAGTTGACGTCATCACATAGTTGCCAGCCGAACTGAACTTCGCAGACAGAACTTGGCTAGCGTGCTGCATTGGCTCACTCACGGGTTTGCCATCATCGGTAGTCCAAATTCGTGCTGTCCGATCATTGGAGGCTGTCACCACGCGTCGGCCATCAGGACTAAATGCGACAGAATTCACGACGTCGTGGTGTTGTAGCGGCACACCAATAGGCTCGCCAGTATCCGCATTCCAAACCTGCGCGGTCCGGTCATTGGAGGCCGTAACCACGCGCCGGCCGTCGGAGCTAAACGCTACAGAATTTACCACCCCGCGATGCGCCAGCGCCGCGCCTATAGGCTTACCCGTGTCGACGTCCCATACTTGCGCCGTATAGTCGGAAGAGGCTGTCACGACTCGTCGGCCATCGGGACCAAATACCGCAGAATTTACCGATCCGTGATGCTTCAGCGGTACACCAATGGGCTTGCTCGTCTCGACTTCCCACACTTGCGCGGTAAAGTCGGCAGAGGCTGTCACGACGCGTCGACTATCGGCACTGAACGCCGCAGATGTGACGTTATCCTGATGTTGCAACGGCGCACCTAGAATCCACCAAACATGATTCAGCAAAAGATCGGAGATCCATCCGGTAGCCGCTACGGAATCCGGCGCGTTTATCAGTGAGCGGGCATGATAAGCGCTGGCTTGCTCTGCACTGCCTGCGTCGAATAAACGAACTCCATCTTGTAGATCCGATTGTGCGAGTGCCCTTTGTGCTTTTTGTCTTTCCCTGGTGGCGATTTGGAGCTGTTCGATGGCCTTGGCCGTTTGCACCTTCGCTTCGGCAGCAAAACCCTCGGCCCTTGTGGCGTTGTCCTTTGCCAGAGACTCGCCCTTGGTTGCGCGGTCGGCCTGGTGGGCTGCTAAAATCGCCGCATCATCCGCCTTGGATCGCTGGTAGTTCGCATACAACGCCGCTCCAATCGCGCCCGCAGCTAGGAGGATGATCAGCGCGGCCGCGACCCATGCGGTCCTGCGATTGCGCCTGTATATCCGTACGTCCTCTCCGTCGAGGTCCTCCTTTGGTTTCCCCAGCAACGTTGCCGCTATGTCCAACACCGCTGATTTGAATCGCAGGTGTCGCAATGTCAGTGCGCTCTCCGACTGGGCCCAACGGAAGTCTATCCACAGCGGTACAACCTGCGAACGATGCGCCAGACAGGTGGGTAGTGCGGTTGTTTGATTCCAGTCGAAGTCTCCGAGGCTGCCGTCCCAGACAAGGTTGCCGGCTGTGAGCAGGATCAGCAGTTGCTGGACGTCTCGATTCCGCAACCACCACTCAACTTCTTTCTGCACCCAAGGGGACACCGCCGCATCCGGTGAAGCCAGGAGCAGAAAGTACCGAGACGTTGACAAACACTGTTCAATGGACGGCCATAACGAAGGCGTGGCAGACAGGCTGGTCTTGTCGCGAAAAACCCAGAGCCGGCGCAGGCGGTACCAGGGACGGGCGAACGCGTGCAGCGCGGCCTGGATGGCGGGAGCGAGCTTTCCGTCGGCGGCGTGACTGTACGAGACGAAGGCGTCGTATCGGTACACCACGCCAGTCGCTACAGTAGTTTTGTCTGGCCGAACCGGAGATCCGAGTTGTGCGGGTATGCCGCCAACCATTGCAGTATTTTACACGCCCGAGTTGACACGTTGCCAGAGGTCTCGGGACGCCAAATGCTCAACGAGGCAGGATTTAGGGTTGTGTCGCAAACCGTGAAGTTGGAGACGAATGGGTGGTGGAGTTCCGCAATAGCAATCGGGCGGCATTGCCGAACAGCGATTCGATGAATTTGACTTGGCCGACAATGTCGTCCTTTGCCAGCCATCGAACCTGCCCTTTGCGAACCATGTTCATCGCCTCGTACCCGTCGATGGTGTTGAGGGCGCCTTCGACAGACCGAAACCAGAGACTGGCGACGATGCCAGCCGAAGGAACTGTTTGGCTGCCGTCAAATCGCGATTTGGCCAGAGCATGAACTCGATTGTGCTGCCCTCCGAATCGACAGCTCGATACAGATAGGTCCGCCGGCCCGGAGAACCCAGCGAGCTATCGTCGAATGGTCCACGCAGAGTCCCCGCTCGATCATCATCTCTTCCACGTCGCGATAGCTGAGGGAATACCTCAGATACCAACGCACACACACCAGAATGATCTCGTCCTGGAAGTGTCGTCCACGGAACAGAACTGGCCTCTTCTTCCCCATCGCTCTTACCCTAACGAACCACTCTTTGTGTTTGCGACAGAGCCGTCCAAACCACCTATGAACAACACGGAAGGTCGTATTTTGCCGGTTCTGGCCAACGCCATTGCTGCCTTTCGGCACGCGCCCGAGTGGGGCGGCGTTCTCGCCTTCAATGAATTCGCGTTTGGGACGGTAGCCCTGAAGTTGGCACCGTGGGGGATTGTGCCGAGGGGGGAGTGGACCGATCATGAGGACCGGCTTGCCGCCGAGTGGCTACAGCGACAAGGCATCCTGGTTTCCGTTGAGGTCGCCAGCCATGCGGTTCAAACCGCCGCTCGAGATCGTTCCTTCCATCCCGTGAAGACGTACCTCGAAGGTCTGCAATGGGACGGTGCAGAACGAATGGATCACTGGTTGACCACCTACCTCGGAGTGACGGACTCTGAATACTCGCGGGCAGTCGGCTCACGTTGGCTGATTTCAGCGGTAGCCCGGATCTTCCAACCGGGCGCCAAAGTCGACTGCTGCCTGATACTCGAAGGACCCCAGGGCATTTGCAAATCAACTGCTCTACGGACACTCGCCGGCGTTTACTTCACCGACGAACTGGCGGACCTCGGCAGCAAAGACGCTGCCATGCAAACCAGAGGGGTTTGGATCATCGAACTCTCGGAACTCGACAGCCTCAGTCATGCCGACGTGGCGCGAATCAAAGCCTTCATCAGCCGGACCACGGACCGTTTTCGCCCACCGTATGGAATGCGCCTGGTCGAGTCACCACGGCAGTGCGTTTTCGCCGGCACCGTTAACCACGGCAGCTATCTACGCGATGAGACTGGTGGCCGCCGATCCTGGCCGGTATCTTGTGGGCGAATCGACATAGAATCGTTGGCCCGCGACCGAGACCAGCTCTGGGCAGAAGCAAAAGCGAGGTTCGAGTCCGGCCAGGTCTGGTGGCTGGAGAGCTCGGACCTGGTACAACTCGCTGCCGATCAGCAGGAGGAGCGATACGAAGGGGATCCCTGGGAAGAAGTCATCGGACCGTGGCTTGAGAGCAAGCAGGATACATCGATATCGGAGGTACTTGAAAAATGCATCAACAAACCGCAGGCGCTGTGGACACAAACCGATAAGATTCGTGCCGCCCGATGCCTGCAGGCGCAATCTTGGGAACGATATCGAGACCGCCAGGGCAGCCGACTGGAATGGCGATATAGAAGAACGAAATAGTAGTGTTCCCAGTGTTCCCAGTCTCTGTTCCCAGACTGTTCCCAGTCTAAATGCAATGTTGTCTTCGTGTTCCC